>CAAGKR010003010.1_pt1 | contig 21216 bp, 19 predicted proteins | sample 2556971 | NCBI WGS metagenome assembly CAAGKR01 (sample SAMEA5207829, study PRJEB30636) | soil metagenome | biome: forest; feature: boreal; material: soil | place: USA | collected 2011-09 | depth 1 m | reverse complement strand
GCCTTCGCGGTACTTGCCGGGGTCGCACCGATCCCCGCCTCTTCCGGCCAGGTAGTACGGCACCGCCTCAACCGCGCCCTGCACACCATCGTCATCTGGCGGACGAACCATCACGCCGAAAGCAAGCACTACATGATCAGGCGTCGGACCGAGGGCAAGAGCGACCGTGGGATCCCAAGCTGCCTAAAGCGTCACCTGGCGTGGAGGATCTTCAAGCTCCTTCAGCTGGGACAGCCGATAGAAGCATCCGCACAGGCCGCGAATGGGCGAGAGAACGGCGACAATAACGCCGCTAGTGGTGACTTTCGTCGCCAGCCACGCCTATGACTGGGGGTATGCAACGAATGGTGAAACGCGACTTGCTGCTCTTCGCAGTCGGCGATGTGCACATCGACCGTGACGGTGATCCGGAAACCCCGCTGGCCCTGGCGGCCGAGGTCCTGAACTCCTCGGACATCCTGTTCGGCAATAACGAGGGCGTCTACACCGACCGGCCCGTCACGCCGCCGAGCGCTGGCATCCCGGTCGTCTCCGGGCTCTCCAACGCGCGAGGCCTAGATCAGGTGCGCTTCGACGTCTTCAACTGCGCCAACAATCACAGCGTCGACGGGGGCCATGTCGGTCTGCTCGGCAACCTGGAGACCCTGCGCGGTCGGGGCATCGCCACTGTGGGCACCGGCGCCGACCTCGCCGAGGCGCGCCGGCCGGCCATCGTCGAGCGCAACGGGACCCGAATTGGGTTCATCGCCTTCGCCTCCGACTACGGCGCCGGCTACAACGCTCGGGCCACGGTCCCCGGGCTCAACCCAATGCGCATCCACACCCACCACTGCCAGGCCGAGGGCGAGCACTCCCTGCCCGGCGGCGCGCCCCGCACCCTCACATTCGCCTACCGCGAGGACGTGGAATTCCTGCAGCAGGCGATCGCCGACCTGCGGCGGCGGGTTGACGTCGTCGTGGTGAGCTTCCACTGGGGCGAGGGCATCCAGCCCTACGTGCTGATGGACTACGAGCGCGACACCGCCCGGCGCGCGATCGATTTCGGCGCCGATGCGGTCATCTGCCACCACCACCACACGCTGCGCAGCGTCGACTTCTACCGCGGCCAGCCGATCTTCCACGGCATCTGCCACTTCGTGCCCGACTATCCGCACATCGAGCGTGACGTCCCGCCCGAGATGATGAGCTGGATCGCCGCCGCCTACGGCGAGTACGCGATCCAAGTCCACGCCGACTACCCGCTGCTGCCGATGCACCCGAACAGCCGCAACACCATGATCGCCGCCATCCGCTTCGTGGACGGCAAGGTAGCCGAAGTCGGCGCCCTCCCCTGCCGGATCAACCCAAAAGGCCAGCCGCACCCGGTGGCGGTGGAAACGGCCGAGGGACAGGGCTGGCTGGGGTTCTTCCGCAAGGTGTCGGAGAAGAGCGGAATGACGGCGGCCATCGAAACCGGCCAGATCGCCGGCCACGACGCGCTGATATTCCGACCGGCCTGAGCAGCCGAGGCACGGGCCTGCGTTCTAGCGAGTGGCCGCCTCGAAGACCGAGAGGTTGGGCCGCACCGTGTGCCACGTGGTCGCCGCCTCGTACGCGCGAGCGAGCGTAAAGAGCGAGGCCTCGGCGAAGGGTCGACCGACGAACTGGAGTCCGATCGGGAAGCCATCGCTGCTGATCCCACAGGGGACGGTTAGTGCCGGCAGCCCGCTCACGTTCGCGATGATGCCGTGCTTTAGCATGGCCGAGAGGTCGATGCCCTCGCCGCCGCCCAGGAAGTCGACCAGCATGTCGTCGAGCTTGACCGTGGGCAGGGGCAGCGTCGGGCTTACGAGCGCGTCTAGGCGCTCCGCCTGGAACGTGTTGCGGACGCCCGCTTGGACCAGCCGCCGCGCCCGCAGCGCGAGCGCGTAGTGGGTGCCGGGGATGAACTCACCGACCTCCAGCATTAGCCGCGTGCCGAGGTCGTAGTCGGCGCCCCGCTTGCGCAGCAACGCGCGGTGCTGCGTGCTGGCCTCCACCTGCAGGATCGTGAGCCCGACCACCAGGGCCAGCTCCATCTCGGGGATATTGACGTCGACCAGCGTCGCGCCCTGGCGCTCGAGCTCCTTGAGGGCCGCCTCGACCGCCGCCCGCACCTCGTCCGAGACAGCGTCGCTAAAGAAATAGCCGCGGTCGACGCCCAGGCGGAAGCTCTTGGCGCCGGCCTCGAGTCCAACCGTGAAGTCGGGCACCGGGCGGTCCAGGCTGGCGGGGTCGAGCGGGTCGTGGCCGGCGATCGCCTGCAAGAGCAAGGCGCAGTCCTCGACGTCGCGGGCCAATGGGCCCACGTGGTCGAGCGAACTGCTGAGCGCGACCACCCCGCGTCGTGAGACCCGACCGAAGGTGGGCTTGAGGCCGACGAGCGCGTTGATCGACGCCGGCACACGGATCGAGCCACCGGTGTCACTGCCAATGGCCCCGAAGGCCGAGCCGACAGCGGTCGCCACAGCGGAGCCGGCGCTCGAACCGCCCGGGTAGTACGCGGGATTCCAGGGGTTCTTGGTGGGCGGCACGTTCTGTCCGTACGCAAACTCGTGCGTCACCGTCTTGCCAAGGATGACCGCGCCGGCGTCGCGAAGGCGCTCCACCACGGTGGCGTCGTACACGGGCACGAATCCCTTCATGGCCTTGGAGCCGGCCTCGGTCGGCACACCCCGCGTGTAGCAGAGGTCCTTAATGCCGAGCGGGATCCCGTGCAGCGGACCCCGCCACAGCCCGGCCGCGAGCTCCCGGTCGACCTGCGCCGCCTCCTCGCGGGCGGCGTCGGTGAGCACAGTGGCGTAGGCGTGCACCAGCGGCTCGGTCGCTTCGATGCGGCGCAGGATGTCGTCGGTCAGCTCGGCCGACGACACCTCGCGGCGCCGCAGCAGCCCCCCCGCCTCGTGGATGGTGAGCCGACTGAGGTCACTCATTCCAGTCGGGCTCGAAGCGGTCGGCAGACGCGACCTCCCGCAGGTCCAGGGCTCCAACGACCATCGCGAACGCGGCGATGTGGCGCTCGAGCATCCCGGCCAGGATCTTCTTCTCCTGCTCGGGGACCTCGAGACCCGCAATGGCGCACATGGTGTCGACGGTATGGACGTCGAACTTGGACATCAGGTTGCTCACCTCCTAACTGTGGCCCGCGGAAGCGGGCGCTGTGCGAAACGACCGGCAGAGCAGAGCGGCACCGACGGCGCGCCCCGCTGCCGACAGGTATGAGCCCGCGACCAGGTGATACGGGCTCGACATGGCCAGGTGGTAGGGGTTGCGCGACGGGCTGCCCGGGTCGAGCGCCCAGTTCGCGCGTGCCAGCTCGAGCATGCGGGCGACCTGCTCGAGGAGCGCGAGCACTCCGTGGTAGCCGCCGTCGTAGGTCTCGTCCGCCGGCTGGCGGAAGTGGACGACGGCGGGTTCGACCTCCCCGATGGTGCGCTCCACCTCGGCGAGGTATCTCGGGATTAGCGCCAACGAGCGACGCCAGATCTCGGACGTCGTGAGGCCGAAGAAGTGAATGGCATGCGCCGGCTGCAGCCACGCCGGCCGGTCCTCGCGGGCAGCCAGCCAGTCGATGGCGGCGCGGCTGCGGGCGCCGAGCTCGGCGGCATGCGCTACCGGGTCGCTGCCATCGCCGACGGGGCCTGGCCGCACCCGCACCTGAGGGCGCTCGTCAGGTGCCTCCGCAACCTGCCAGCGCACCGCGTTGCGCAGCATCCGCACCGGCGCCTGCTCGTCGTCCATGCCGAGCGAGAAGCCGAACTCGGGGTGGGAGCCGAAGAGCACGACGCGGCCGCGGCCGTAGCGGTCGGCGATCAAATCGGCCACGCCTTCGGCCACCGCCGAATCAATCATCAGTCGGGCCGGCTCGCCCCTATCCAAAAAGCGCTCGGCGGGCGTGAACTCCGCCTCGGCCCCGGCCACGGTGAGGAGGGGCTCACCCCCGGTGAAGAAGGGCCCGTTGTAGTGCGTGATCTGGAAGCTCTCGGGCATGCCCGCCATGACCGGGTGGTCGGGGAGGACTGTGCGCACGCGAAGACGGCCGACGCCGGGTGACTGCATCCCCAGGAACTCGCCGTCCGCCTCGTTCCAAACCCGCGCCGAGGTGAGCTGCATCTCAGGCTGGAAGGGACACGCCTCGACGAAACTCCGGGCGACGGTGGCCGCAGTGTAAGCGCCCGCGCAGGAGCCGGTGAACATGCCACCTCCGGCCACGAATTTTGCGATCGCCCGCGCCCCCTCGGGCCCCAGCGGCTCGAGGTGCCCGAGCATCGCCCGATACGCGCCACCCGGCATCGCGAAGACGTCGAAGCCCTCGAGCACCCCCGCCCGGATATTGGGCGGGAAAACGAATTCCACGAGGTGGCCATCCGCGGCCAGGGCCGCTGCGTGGTGGTAGGGCGAGCCGCCACCGCCGTAGACGGCGACGCGGGCTGGCCTAATCACGGGCGGCGGAGGCGCCCACGGGCACCGCCTCGGAGCCCGGCACAACAGCTCCCCGGGCCGAGGCGGTGACGTGGCAGGCGGCGCGATGCGTGGGATCGAAGGCGTAGAGCGGCGGCACCTGCTGCCGGCAAACGTCCTGCGCCAGCCAGCAGCGCGGGTGGAACGCGCAGCCCGACGGCAGGTCGATGGGCGATGGGATATCGCCGCTGAGCTGCACGGGGGTCAGTGGGATCGTGGGATCGAGCGCCGGGACGGCCGAGAGCAGCGCCTGCGTGTAGGGATGCTGAGGGTCCTCGCATACAGAGGCGAGGTCGCCCAGTTCGACGATGCGGCCGAGGTACATGACCGCGACGCGGTGACTGATATAGCGCACCACGTCGAGGTTGTGCGAGATAAAGAGTAACGCCACGCCGGTGGCCCGCTGCAAATCCGAAAGCAGGTTGATGATCTCGGCCTGCACCGACGTGTCTAGGGCCGACGTTGGCTCGTCGGCGACGATGAGCTTCGGCCCCAGCGCGAGCGCGCTTGCGATTCCGACACGCTGCCGGAGGCCGCCGCTCAGCTCGTGCGGCAGGCTCGACGCGTAGCGGCGGGGAAGGGCGACTTGGTCGAGCAGCTCCTCCACGCGGCGGCGGCGCTGCCCGCGGTCGCCGATGCGGTGGATGTCGAGCGGCTCCCGGATTGTGTCGGCCACCGACTGCCGGGGATCGAGAGATGCGAAGGGGTCCTGGAACACCATCTGGACAGTCCGAAAGACGGACGTGCGCTCGGCGCGCGTCATCGTCGCCACCTCACGCCCCTCGAGGCGCATGCGCCCCGCGCTAGGGCGGTCGAGGCCGGCGATCATACGGCCGAGCGTCGTCTTGCCGGAACCGGACTCGCCCACCAGGCCGACCGTCTCACCCGCGCGCACGGTGAGCGAGACGCCATCCACCGCACGCAGCGCTCGGACCGGAACGCGACGGACCCACTCGCCCAGTGAGCGGCCGAGGCGGAACTGCTTGGTGAGGCCCTCGGCCTCAAGCAGCGGGGCTGTCGGGTCCATAGTGCACGCACCGCACGTGGCGGTCCCCGCCCTTGAGCGGGACCCAGGGTGGAGGCGCCGAGCAGATCGAGATGGCGCGCGGGCAGCGGGGCTGGAAGCTGCAGCCGCTTGGCCGGTTGGCGGGGTCGGGCACGCTGCCCGGGATCGTGGCTAGGCGCTCGCCGCGGTGCCCGGCGCTCGGGTGCGCCGCCAGCAGCTTCACAGTGTATGGGTGCTTCGGGTCGGCGAACAGCTCATCCACCGAAGCCTCCTCGACGATGTCGCCGGCGTACATCACGGCCACGCGGTTGCAGAGCTGCGCCACCACCCCGAGGTCGTGGGTGATGAGCAGCACGGCCCCGGCGTGCTCGCGGATCAGCGCCTTCAGCAGTCCCAGGATCTGGGCCTGGATGGTCACGTCGAGGGCGGAGGTCGGCTCGTCCGCGATCAGCAGCGAGGGGTTGAGGGCGAGGGCGCTCACGATGGCGACACGCTGCCGGGTGCCGCCGCTGAGTTCGTGCGGGTAGGCGTTGATTCGGTTCTGCGCGGCTGGGATACCTACCTCGCGCAGCCAGTGCACGGTCAGCTCTTTCGCGCGCGCGCGCGACACCTTCTGGTGCGCCTGGATCACCTCGATCAGCTGGTCGCCGATGGAGTACATGGGGTCGAGCGAGCTCATCGCCGCCTGGGGCACGATCGAGATGCGGTCGCCCAGCAGCCCGCGCCGCTCGCGAGGCGACATCGCCGTTAGGTCGCGTCCCTCGAAGCGGATCGAGCCGCACACCTGCGCGTTCTCCGGCAGGAGGCCGAGGATCGACCAGCCGAGTGTGGTCTTGCCGCAGCCCGACTCGCCCACCAGACCCACCACGTCGCCCGAGTCGACCTCCAAGGAGAGATCTCGCAGCACCGGACCGGCGCCGTAGCTAACTGTCAGAGACTCGATCTCGAGCAGGCTCATCGCAGGCGCGACCTCCCATGCGGGTCGAGGCGGTCGCGGAGCCCGTCACCGATCAGGTTGAACCCGAGGACTAGCAGCATGATGGCAAGGCCGGGCGCTGCCACTACCCAGGGCGCCTGGACCATGAAGTCGCGTTCCGAGGCCAGCATCAGGCCCAGAGAAGGGGTGGGGGGCCGCACTCCGAGACCAATGAAGCTCAGCGCGGCTTCGAGAATGATGGCGATGCCCATCAGAATCGAGGCCTGCACGATAGCTGGGCCCACGCTGTTGGGCAGGATGTGGAGCGCGATCAGGCGAAAGTGCGACGCGCCGCGCGAACGCACCGCCTCGATGAACAGCTCACGCTTCGTGCCCAGCGTCGAGGCGCGCATGATGCGCGCGATCACCGGGATGTAGACGATCCCAATGGCCAGCAGGACCACCGCCGTCCCGGTGCCTAAGATGGCCATGACCACCACCGCCAGCAGGATAGCGGGGAAGGACATCAGGACGTCGAGCGGGCGCATGATGACCTCCCCCACCACGCCCTCGAAGTACCCTGCGATTAGGCCCAGTGGGATGCCCCCGAGGACGGCGATGAGCACCGAGCCGACGGCGACGCTGAGCGAGATGCGGTAGCCCTCGGCGACGCGCACCATCACGTCGCGGCCGAGGTCGTCGCTGCCGAACCAATGCCTGGCGCTGGGCCCGAGCAGGGAGTCGCTGGCGATGATCTCGGTCGAATTGTACGGCGACAGCAGGGGCACGAGCACGGCGATCACGATCACGATGAGCACGATCACCAGCCCGACCACGAGGCCGGCGGGTAGGTGCCCGAGCCTTGATGTGAGGCTCCACGGGCGGGCAGGCGCTGTTATCCCGGTTTCCATCTCAGGCAGCCCGGGCTTTGAGACGCGGGTCGAGGACCACGTAAAGGGAGTCGACCATGAGGTTCGTCAGGATGAACAGCAGTCCCAGCACCAGGACCGAGCCCTGGATCAGCGGGTAGTTGAGGGCCAGCGTCGAGTCGAGCACCAGCCGCCCGAGGCCGGGCAGCGAGAAGACCTGCTCGATCACCACCGTCGCGCCGAACAGGTAGCCGGCCTGCATGCCAATGACAGTGACGATCGGGATTGCCGCATTGCGCAGGCCGTGGCGGACGATCACCGACATCTCGCCCAGGCCCTTGGCTCGGGCGAAGCGGATGTAGTCGTTCTGGAGCACGTCAAGCATCGCCGTCCGCGTGATGCGGATGAGCACGGCCGCCAACCCCGCGCAGAGGGCCAGCGCGGGCAGCGCCATGTGCAGGAGGTTCTGGATTGGATCCTCGCGCAAGGGTACGAAGCCCGACGACGGCACGATGCGCAGGACCAGCGAGAAGACCAGGATGAGCATGATCCCGAGCCAGAAGTCAGGCACTGAGATGCCGCCCATGCTGAACCCGAGCGCCAGCCGGTCCGGCCAACGCTTGTGCCAGATCGCGGCAAAGACGCCCAGCGGTACTCCGATGAAGATGGCGAGCAGCAGCGAGAGCGCCACCAGCTCACCAGTCACCGGCAGAGCCGCCAGAATCAGCTCGGTGATCGGCGTGTCGCTTCGGTAGTCGAGGCCCAGGTTCCCATGCAACGCGTTGCCGATCCAGTGCAGGTACTGAAGGTAGGCCGGGAGGTCCAGACCCAGCTCGTGCCGGGTCTGGACCACCAGCGTCGGAGTCGCATTGAGGCCGAGCACGGCGAGCACGGGGTCGCCGGGCACAAGCCGGATGATCGAAAACACGATGATCGACATGCCGAAGAGGATGGGTGCGACGAGGAGCGCCCGCCGAATCAGCGCTTCAGCCAGACGTCCTCCATGCGGATATCGTTCGTAGGCAGGACCTCGGCGCCATAGACGTTGTTGCGTGTCCAGTACTGCTGCAGTTCGTTGTCGATGAAGATGAGCGGCGCAGCGGTCGCGACCGCGTTCACAAGGTCCGGATACACCGCCTTCCGAGCCTTCGGGTCGACGGTGAAGTTGAACTTCTGCAGCAGCGAGTCGACGTTGGCGTCCTTGAAGCCGGGGAAGTTCCAGGGCGACTGCGAGTACAGGAGCGGGTAGTAGGCGAAGCCCGGGTCGTAGGTCACGCTCCAGTAGGTGGAGGTCAGCTCATACGTACTCTTGGCCAACTGCTCGAACCACTGCGCCGCCGCGAAGTTCTGGATCTCCATCTGGATGCCCGCCTTGGCGAGCTGTGACTTCAGCACCTCGCCGGTCCGGATCTGCGTCGGCAGGTTTGCCTGGCCCGCGAATGTGATCTGCAGGTTCTCCTTGCCCGCGGCCTTGAGGAGCGCCTTCGCCTTCGCAGGATCGGGTCCGCCCTGGTACGGGTTTGCGCCCGAGTACCACGGGTTGGGAGCCGACACCGCCTCGGTGGCTGGCGCGCCCTGCGCGAAGTAGACAAGCTGGGCGATCTCAGCCGGGTTCACGCACCACGCGATGGCCTGGCGCACGCGCACGTCGTTGAAAGGTGGCTTGGAGCAGTTGAGCATGACGACATCGGGTAGGTACGGCTTGGCGTCCGTGTGCTGGACGGCGGTCGACTGCAGCAGCGTCGTCGTCTGCTGCGGCGGTACGCGCTGGATCCAGCCGAGCTCACCGGTCTGCAGACCGGTTAGGCGCACGGAGTCGTCGCCGATGGCCTTGAACGTTACCGTGTCGAGATAGGGCCGGGTCGACTTGAAGTACTTGTCGAAGCGCTGCAGCGTGACGTGGTCGTTCTGGACCCATTCGGTCATCTTGTAGGGTCCAGCACCGACGGGGTGCAGCTTCGGGTCTGCCGCATTGACGGCCTTCTCGTTCATGATGTCGCCGAATCCGGCGAGGGCGGCCTCAAAGAGACCGAAGGGGGCGGACAGGTGAAACCTGACCTTGTTCGTGGCGATGACCTCTGTACTATCGAAGGCGGCGAGGAAGACCGCGTTGGGGTGTTGCTTCACGCGGTCGAAGCTGTACTTAACGTCGTTGGCGGTGACAGGCTCGCCGTTGTGGAAGGTGGCGCCGTCGAGCAGGTCGACGGTCCACGTCTTGTCATCGTCCTGGGTCCATTTGGTGGCCAGCGACGGCGAGTACGTGTAGTCGGGGTTGATGTCGATCAGGCGCGCGAAGATGTTGTGGTAGACCTCGATCGACGAGTAAAGTTGGGCGTCGTGCGGGTCCATGTTGACCGGCACGTCCACCGTCGCGGCGGTCAGCAAACCGCCCTTGACCGGCGTGCCCGGGCCGGTGTTCGTTGTCGGCGTGGCTGCCGCACAGGCCTGCAGGAACGCCGCTATCGACCCTGTCGCGGCAAGTCCGCTTACGGCAGTCGCGCCCTTCAAAAAGTCGCGCCGATTAAGATTCCCGAGGCTCATTACACCCCTCCAACTAATCAAGCCGGCATGAGCCGGGCCATGCTCTCCTATCCATATGCTCGAGGCGGCGCCCGATTCACGCCCACGCCGCCGCCGAGACTATGGCGGACACTCTGGCACATTTGCCGGAAATCCGCAAGATAGCACCTATTCATGCGCAAATCAGCCACGATACCCCGGTCTGCGATGGATGCCACCGCTGTCTCATCGAATCTCGCCCGGCAGCCGCGTTGGGCCACCGGGGAGTGCCCTACCCAACTAATTCAGCGGCAGGAGGACAATAGTTGACGGTAACCAGCAATTGTTACGAGTATGATGCCGATTACGGTCACATTAAGGGTTTCGCAGCGCACGAAGTCAGCAGGTCGAGGTACGTATGAAGCACTCTGACCCCACGCCCCACCCCACCGCGCTTCGCGGACGGCCGATCGCCGCCGACCCTGACGGCCAGGTCGAGCAACTGAGCCTACTCGACCAGCGCATAGTGGCGGCGCTCCAGGTTGACGGGCGCGCGAGCTGGCGCGAGATCGCGCAGCTCGTCGACAGCTACGAGTCGACTGTCGCGCGCCGCGCTCGGGCCCTGTTCGCCACGGGTGCCATCCGTAGCACCGCCATCCTCGATCCCATCCGGGTCGGCCAGGGCTATCCGGTGCTCCTGCAGTTACGCTGCGAGCCCAGCCGCGGGACCGCGGTGGCGCGGGTGCTGGCGGACCACCCCGATGTCCGCTTCGTGACCGTCGTGACAGGTCCCTTCGACGTTGTGGCCGAGCTCATCGTGCCGTCGAACCGGCACCTCGTGCGCTTCCTCTTCGACGAGCTGGCGTCGATCGACGGCATTACCGACACGTCCACGGAGACGGTCCTGCGCAACTTCAAGACGAGCTACGACTGGAGCCGCGAGCTGCTCGACGTGCCGCTTCCGGCGCGCCCCTTGCAGGAGGCGAGCAACACCCGTACGGTCGAGCTGGACGACGTCGACCGCCGGCTGGTGGCGCGCCTCGCCGAGCAGGGCCGCAGCGGCTTCCCGGAGTTGGCCGCGGCGCTCGGCCTCACCGAATCGATGGCTCGCCGGCGCGTGGAGGCGCTGGTCAGCAACGGGGCCCTCCTGCCGATCACGCTGGTCGATCCCCGCCTGCTCGGGTTCGAGGTCGAGGTGGCCATGTGGCTGCACGTCGACCTCTCCAGGCTCGAGGACGCCGCGCGAGCGCTGGCCGCGCTCCCCGCCGTCCGATATCTCTCGGCCACAAGCGGCTACAGCGACCTGGTGGGCGAGGTGATTCTCCGCTCCCACGAGGAGCTCTATACCTTCCGCACGCAGGTCCTGGGCGCCCTGCCCGGCCTGCGCCGCGCCGACCTCGCCACCGAGCTTCAGACGCTGAAGCGCGCCTACCTGCGGCTCGACCAGACACCAGGGTTCAGCCCCGTCTGATGGCCGCACTCAGCGGGTCCTGGACCGACGCCGAAGGCGCCGTGGCAGAGGCCGTCACCGAGGGCCTGGACGACCTCTTTGGCGCCCTGCGGATCCCGAGCATCAGCGCCCACGGCGAGGGGCTGCGCCAGTCGGCCGATTACTTGGAGCGCCTGCTCGCACGCGACGGCTGGTCGGTCGAGGTGGTAGAGATCGACGGCAACCCGATCGTCTTCGCCGAGGTGGGGCCCGCTGGCGCGCCCACGATTCTTCTCTATGGCCACCACGACGTTCAGCCGGTGGACCCTGAGGCGGCGTGGGCCACGCCGCCCTGCTGATGTTCCTGCCCACCCTTACCGTGACGGGCATCCAGGGCGGGTACACCGGGCCTGGATTCAAGACGGTGATCCCCAGCAGTGCAACGGCGCTCATCGACGGCCGGCTCGTCGTCGACCAGGACCCGACTCGCATGTTCGAGCTGCTGCGCGACCACCTGGCGCAGATCGCGCCCGACTCGACGCTTGAGAGGCTGGGCCACTACCTACCTTCGCGGACCGCCTTTGACGAGCCTGTGGCCGCCCACGTCCTTGCCGCCGTGGAACGGGGCTTCGGCCGGCCGCCGCTGCGCGTGCCCTGTATGGGCGGCTCGCTGCCGGACGGGGCCTTCGCCACGCTGCTCGGGGTGCCGGTGCTGGACGTGCCGTACGGCGCACCCGACCAGCGCAACCATGCGCCCAATGAGCACATGCGGCTCGACCACCTGTATATGGGCACGTGTACTAGTGCGGCGCACTTCCTGGGCATGTGTGGAGCGCAGGCATGAGCGCGATCAATAACTTCCTCGTCGCCCGCCGGACCCAGATCTTGGCCGACCTCGAGGACTTCGTCACGCGCGAGTCGCCTAGCGACGACAAGCCCCGCTTGGACGCCTTCGCCGAGTTCCTGCGCGGCTACGCCGAGCGCATGAGCAGCGGTGTGGCCACCGTGCTCCCTCAAGAGCGCCAGGGCAACCACGTCCGGCTCCAGGTCGGCGGTACGAACGGCACGGCGCCCATCTTCATGGTCGGGCATTTCGACACGGTCTGGCCGGTCGGCACGCTGCAGCAGATGCCCTTCCGGGTCGAGGACGGCTTGGTCCGCGGCCCTGGCGTGTTTGACATGAAGGCGGGCCTGGTGCAGGCGCTGTGGGCCATGCGCGCGGTGCGCGAGACGGGCGAACGGCTGCCGCCAATAATCTTCCTCTTCAACTCCGACGAGGAGATCGGGAGCCCCACATCGCGGCCGCTGATCGAGGAGGAGGCGCGGCGCGCGCACGTGAGCCTGGTCCTCGAGCCCGCCTTCCACGGCGCTCTGAAGACCGCCCGCAAGGGCGTCGGGATCTTCACAGTCGAGGTCACAGGGCGCGCCGCCCACGCCGGCTCCGAGCCGTGGGAGGGCGTGAGCGCCATCGACGAGGCAGCCCGGCTGACGCTCCAGCTGCACGCCGCCAGTGGGGGCAAGGATGACCCGACCGTGAACGTCGGCGTCGTCCAGGGCGGCACGCGGGGCAACGTGGTTGCGGCCTCGGCCCGGATGGAGGTCGACCTCCGCGTGACTACGAACGCGGATGCCGAGCGCATGTGCGCTCTGGTGCAGGGTCTGAAGCCGCACCACCGCGATGCCGTGGTTCGCGTCACCGGTGGCATGAACCGGCCGCCGATGGAACGAACCGAGCGCGTTGTACAGCTCTTCCGGCACGCGCGCTCCCTGGCTGCGGAGCTCGGCTTCCAGCTCGAAGAGGCCGCGGTCGGCGGCGGGAGCGACGGCAACTTTTGCGCCGGCGTCAACGCTGCGGTGCTGGACGGCCTGGGCGCCGTCGGCGACGGCGGCCACGCGCTCACTGAACATGTGCAGGTGGAGCACATCGTGCCGCGCGCCGCCCTGGTTGCCCGTCTCCTGCAGACGATTTCGGAGGTCTGAATGACTGCATCTGCTGAGCGGCGCATGCGCGCCTATGTGTACGACGGGAAGGGCGGGGCGGTCTTGGCCGATGTGCCAGTGCCGGAGCCCGGCCCGGGCGAGGTGCGACTTGCCGTGCGCGGGTGCGCCCTTAATCACCTCGACCTCTTCGTCCGGCAAGGCATGACGGGCCCCGGCCTGCGCGAGCACCGCTACCCGCACGTCTCGGGTGGCGACGTCGCTGGCGAAGTGGAGGCGCTCGGCGAGGGCATCACTGGCGTCGAGGTGGGCGACCGGGTGATCGTCTACCCGGGCCTCAGCTGCGGCACCTGCGAGTACTGCCACCGCGGCGAGATCTCGATGTGCCGCTCCTACCGAATCCTCGGGGAGCAAGTCTGGGGCGGCCTCGCGGAGTGCTGCGTGGTGCCCGCCGGCAACCTGCTGCGGGTGCCCGCGACCTTCGATCTCCGGGCCGGGGCGGCGGCGCCGGTCGCCTTCACCACCGGTTGGCGGCTGATCGTGTCCAGTGGGCACGTGCGCGTCGGCGAGACGGTGCTCGTGGTGGGCGTCGGCGGTGGGGTCGCCTCGGCCGCCATGCAGATCGCCGCCCTCGCAGGTGCCGAGGTCTATGTGACGAGTGGTGAGGACTGGAAGATCGAGCGAGCGCGCGAACTGGGGGCCGTGGGCGGTGTCAACCACCGCCAGCGCCCGTTCGACGAATGGGCCATGGAGGTGACCCGCGGTCGGGGCTTCGACGTCGTCGTGGACAGCACCGGCCAGGCGACCTGGCGCAGCAGCATCCGCTCGCTGTCCATGGGGGGCCGCCTGTGCGTGTGCGGGGCCACCAGCGGTGACCGCCCCGACATCAGCATCCGGGAGCTGTACCAATCGCACCGGCAGATCGTGGGCGCGCCGCTGGGCGGTCGCCCCGACTTCGACGTGGCGATGGGCCTGGTGCTGAGCGGACGGCTGCGACCGGTCGTGCACGCCGCCTACCCGCTGGAGCGCGTGGCCGAGGCTTTCGACGAGCTCGATGCCGGCAAGCAGTTCGGAAAGATCGTGATTGAGCCGGGGCCCACGCAGGGCGCCGCCAGAGGGAGTGAGCGATGACAAAGGTGATCCGGTGTGGATGGCTCTTCGACGGGACGGGCGCCGACCCCGTGCAGGGCGCGGCGCTGATCGTCGAAAACGGCGTTGTCAAGGACATGGTCGCCGCCGGTGGGCGAGTGCCCCGGGACGCAGAGACGGTCGACCTCAGCGGCCTGTACGTGATCCCGGGGCTGATCGACGCCCACACGCACCTCTCGATCATCCCGGGCAAGGGCAATCAGCTTGGGCAGCTGCGCGAACCACCGGGCAAGCAGGCCCTGCGCGTCGCGGGGAACCTCAAGAAGGACCTCGATGCCGGCATCACGACCATTCGCGTCATGGGCGAGGAGGACTGGCTCGACGTCCACGCCAAACAGGCCATCGCAGAGGGTGACCTCGAGGGGCCGCGACTCTCCATCGCCACCCGGGGGTTGGCTCCGAGCAACGGCCACGGCAAGGGCCGCGCCGGGTTCGACGGGCCGGACGAGCTGCGCCACGCGGCGCGCGAGAATCTTGGCGCCGGCGCCGACTTCCTCAAGGTTTTCGCCACCGGTGGGGTGGCCAGCGGCTCCGGCCTCGACACCTCGGCCTTCGGCCTGGAGGAGATGAAGGTGGTGGTCGAGGAGGCCGAGCGCAAGGGGACCTACGTCGCCGCGCACGCGCACGGCGGCCCGGGCCTGCAGATCGCGGCCAAGTCCGGCGTTCGCACGATCGAGCACGCCGCGGTCGCCACGCCGGCCGATATCGAGGCCATGCTTAAGCACAACTGCTGGGTGGTCGCGACCTACTCGATCCTCTTCCGCCCCGACGGGATCGAACTTGGCGACGCCTCCAACCCGGCCATCATGGAAAAGGTCCGCTGGGCCCGCGAGACGGTCGCCGTGGCCTCCCGCCAGATCTTCGACTCGGGCCTGCGGGTGGCGCTCGGGAGCGACAGCATGCATGGCAACATGGCCTTCGAGATCCAGACCGCGGTGCGCTTCGGCATGACGCCCAAGCAGGCCCTGTTGGCGGCCACTACACGCGCTGCTGAGGCGCTGCGTTTGGAGGACAGGGTGGGCACGCTGCAGCCCGGCCGGTTCGCCGACCTGGTCGCGCTGGACGCCGACCCGCTCCAGGACCCGGCGGCCACCGAGCGCGTCCGGCTGGTCATGAAGGGCGGCGAGGTGCTGCGCGGCCAAGCCACGCCGGCCGCCGTAGGGACGCGCTAGCTATGGCTGAGCAGACCGCGACCAACCTCAGCGACCTCGAGGCTGCGCTCCTCGGCAAGGTCTCCACCGAGCACCTCATGGAGCACACCCGGACCCTGGCCCAGTGGGAGAAGACCTCGGGCACACCCGCCGAGCGAGAGGCGGTCGCCTACATCGCCCAGCGCCTGCGGGAGTACGGGTTCGAGACCACCGAGCACGAATTCGACAGCCTCCTCGGCTGGCCCGAGGAGGCGCACCTCGAGGTGCGCCATGGCGACCACCGCGGCGAGATCCGCGCCATCACGCACTCCTTCACCCAGTCCACTGACGACGAGGGCCTCGAGGGCGAGGTCCTCTACCTCGGCAAGGGCCAGGAGGCCGACTATGTCAAGGTCGACGCGGCCGGCCGCATCGTCCTCGTCGAGGGCATCGCCGCCCCGGGCAAAGTGCTGCAGGGCGTCCGCAACAAGGTGGCCGCGATGATCTTCATCCAGGAGGACCGGCTGCACGAGATGTGCGTCTCGCCAGTCTGGGGCACGCCGACGCCACGCACCGCGGAGCTGCTGCCGAACATGCCGGTCGTCTCCGTCCTGCGCGTGGACGGCGAACTTCTAAAGGCCGAGGCCGCCGGCCGGGGCCTGCGGGTGTGGATGCGGACGCGCACGTTCTTCGGCTGGCGCCCGACGCCGGTCCTGGTCGGCGAGCTGCGCGGCACAGTCGAGCCGGAAAAGTTCGTGCTCTTCAGCGGCCACCACTGCTCCTGGTACTTCGGTGCCATGGACAACGGGGCCGCCAACGCGACGATGCTCGAGGTCGCACGCATCCTCCATGAGCACCGCGATCAGCTCCGGCGCACGGTCCGCATCGTGTTTTGGCCCGGCCACACGCACGGCCGGTACTCCGGCTCCACGTGGTACTTCGACGAGTTCTGGGAGGACCTCCACGACCACTGCGTGCTGCACGTGAACGCCGACTCCACCGGCGCCCGCGGCGCCGACATCTACAAGGCCGCCTCCATGCCCGAGACGCGCGAGTTCGCGGTGTCTGCCGTGCGCGACGCTATCGGCGAGGAGGCCGAAGGCGAACGCCAGTCGCGCGCGGGTGACCAGTCGTTCTGGGGCACCGGCGTGCCCTCGGTTTTTATGGATCTCTCAAACGTGCCGATCGAGATGGCGGCGCACATAGGCGGCAGCGGCCTCTTCACCGCCGGAGACCAGCCCGAGAAGGGCGCCGCCGGTCACCGGCCGAGTGGCTTCCCCTGGTGGTGGCACACGCCCGACGACACCATCGACAAAATCGATCCCGAGGTGCTCCGCAAGGACACGCAGGTCTACCTGCTGACGACCCTGCGCGCGGCCAGTGAACCGCTCCTGCCCTTCCGCTACGCGCCGGCGGCGGCGGAGATCCGGGAGACGATCGAACGCTACGCGGCCGCCGCGGGCGAGCGGGTCGACCTGGGCAGCGCCGTGCGCCGCGCCCGCGAGGTCGAGGCGCTGGCGGGCGAGATCGACGCGCTGGTGGGGCGCGCCCGCGCGGCCGGTGAGCCGGCCAACGCAAGCGAGGTCAACCGCTGGCTGATGGCGATGGACCGCGAATTGGTGCTGCTCAACTTCACCGCTGCCGGGCCCTTCGACCAGGACCTGGCGGTGCCGGTGCCGCCCGTGCCCCTCCTGGAGCCGGCTCGGCGCCTCGCCGCCCTCCCGGCCGCATCGAACGACGCCCGCTTCCTGGCCACCGAGGTGACGCGGAACCGCAACAAGGCGATGCAGCACCTGCGACGGGCGCTGGAAGCCGGCGCGGCCGCCCGCGCCGCCCTCGGCTCTGCCTGACCGAGCGAACGGCGGTCCGCTACGAGAGCAGGAGCCCGGCCAGGGTCTCCACCTTGCGGGCCGCCAGCTTCGGCGGCAGTGGGTAGGCCAGCTTGCTGTGCCGGAGCCCGCAGCCCACGAGCGCCTCGGCGACCTTAAGGGCCGCCTTGGCCGGGTTCACGACGGGGACGCCCAGCAAGTCCTCGAGCTCGCCGGTCGCGTCGAGGAAGGCCATTGTCATGCAGCCCAGGACGAGGCTGTCAGCCCCGCACTCCTTGATGAGGTGCGCGCCCGCCTCGGCCATCCGATCGAGCGTGCGCTTGGAGTCGCTGGCCAGCTCGAGCACGGGCGTCTCCACGACCGAGATGCCAGCTAACTTGGAGCCGAGCCCCAAGGTCCGAACCAGGTGCTTCAAAGGGTTGACGATGCTCTGGGTCACGGTCACGATGCCAAATGACTCGCCGCACATAGCGGCCAGGTGGCAGCCGGCGGCGCCCGGCGCGACCACCACCATCCGAGTCGTGAGCTCGCGCATGGCGTCGATGCCGGGGTCGCCGAAGCAGCCGAGGATCGCCGCGTCCTCGCCCGCCGCCTCGGCGCGGGTCATTGCCTCGGCGGCGGCGGGGACCGACAGGTACTCCTCGTACGCCGACTCAATCGAGGCCGGGCCTGTCGGCACGTCGGCGATGGACACCTCCGTGCCCGGGGCGGCCCACCTGCGGAGGCATTCGCCCCGCCGCTGGACCTCGGCCGAGCCGAGAGGAGTTCGCGACATTGGACCCGGGATTACGTAGGTGACGCGCACGGGATAACCTCCTTGGCTGAAACCGGTACGCGGGTCCGCGCAGGACCCGCGGAATCCTCCAGATGTTTGCATATTTCTGCCGAAAAGGTGCAAACTACGGGCCACTTATGGTGGTTGGGACGTATAGGAGCATTGCTTAATGACGATTTCGACCAGTCCGCTACGAGGCGAGCGCGAGGTGGTGGAGGCCGTCCAGGTCGACCAAGCCTGGACACTCGTCGAGGAGTTCTCCACCCTGGTGCGCAACTCGGGCACCGAGCAGGAGCTTGATGCGGTGCACCGCATCACGCAGCGGCTCGACGCCTGGAAGATCCCGTACAAGCTTTACGAGCCCGAGCTCCTGATCAGCCTGCCCGGCCGCGCCAGCCTGACCGTGGGTGATCGCACCTTCAGGGCCAAGACGCCCTCGATGGCAAAGTCGACCCCCTCGGGTGGCATGACCGCACCGATCGTCTACCAGCCCAGCGGCTTCGCGAAGTCGGTCAACGACATCTTCGCCGCTGCCGACCTGGGAGGCGACGTCGAGGGCAAGATCGTGATGACCGAGGGCCTGCCTATGCCAGGCAAGATAGCCGACCTCGAGGCGCGCGGCGCCGTCGGCGTCGTCTGCATCAGCCCCGGCGAGCGCATCCACGAGGGCATCTGCACGTCCATCTGGGGCTCTCCCGACCTCACTAGCTACACGCGCAAGCCAAACATCCCCGTCGTGTCGGTGAACAACGCCGACGGCAAGGCGCTGGTCGAGCTTATCCACGGCGGGAACGCCACCGCCACCATCACCGCCGAGCACGAGGAGCGCTGGCGCACGATCCCGGTGCTGGTCGCCGAGATCACCGGCACCGTCGAGCCCGACCGCTTTGTGCTCGTCCACGGTCACATCGACTCCTGGCACATCGGCATCGGCGACAACGCCACCGGCGACGCCACGCTGCTCGAGGTAGCTCGCGTGCTGAATCAGCACAAGAACCAGCTCACACGCTCCGTGCGAGTCGGCTGGTGGTCCGGCCACTCACACGGCCGCTATGCCGGCTCGACCTGGTTCGCCGACAAGTTCGCCAACGACCTGCGCCGCAATTGCATCGCGCACATCAACTGCGACTCGCCGGGCTGCCGCGACGCGACCGTCTACGAGGACGTCTACTGGATGGCCGAGGTCGAGGCCTTCGCCAAGCAGGCGGTGGTCGACTTCACCGGCGTCACGCCGCACGGCCGCTCGCCGATCCGAGCGGGCGACATCTCGTTTAACAACCTGGGCGTGTCCACCTTCTTCATGCTCACCTCGACGATGCCCGCCGACCTGCGCGAGCAGAAGAACTTCTACGCGGTGGGCGGCTGTGGGGGCAACATCGAGTGGCACACCGAGGCCGACACGATGGAGATCGCGGACCGCGACAACCTTCTGCGCGACATGCGCATGTACGCAGGTGCCGCCTACCGAGCGGCGAACGTCCCGGTGCATCCCCTTGACTTCCGTGCCACCATCGATCAACTGGTGTCGCTCTTGGAAGCGCATCGGCCCGACGTTCGAGATTACATCGAGCTCGATGGCACGATCAGGCTCGCCGACGAAACTCGCAAGGCGTTGGATGGGCTGTACGCGAAAGCAGCCAGCGCGAAGACGATCGATGCGGCTCGCCCCATCAACAACGCCCTCCTCAAGATCGGCCGGAGCTTGGTGTCACTACTCTACTCGCGCGAGGGCACGTACCGGCAGGACCCCGCCCTGGACATCCCTCTGCTGCCCGACTTCGCGACTGCAATCAAGGCGAGAGGTACCGTGGCCCCGGGAATCCTGCGCACCGAATTCACCCGCGCGCGCAACCGTGTCGAAGGCGTGCTTCTTGACGTCCGTGAGTACGCACTGCTCGCTTCTTCCTGACAGTTCCCGCTCTACTCCGGTGGGGGCTGCGCTGCACGCGCGGCCCCCACTCCTCCGATCAAGGTCGTTGTCGCTCGTTGAAACTCGGGCTCGACTACGGACCGCGCTTCGCCATTCCTCACCACGCCGCGAATGCAAATGGCGCTGTCCCAGAGCCCAGTGCGTTGGCCTGTGTGGACTCCGCGAAGTTGTGCCGTGCCACGTGTGGCTGAGACAGATTAAAGGGGCGCGATGACCGACCGCGGGTCGACAGTCAGGCGGCCTTGTTCAGCCCTGCTGCCAGGGTGACCATGGCAGTGGCGACGGCGCACGCACGGTCGCCGCGAGTGGCCAAACTGGGGTCGGTAGCCAGGCACCAGACACCGCAGAGCGACATCCCCTCGTCGCAGGGCCTGCACCGCCTCGAACCCTTTGAAGAATCGCTGACCGGTCGCCGCAGTCTTAAGACCCCGAGAGGCTCGAAGTCGGTCGCGGGTCGCGATGTGGCTGCGCTCTGATCGGTTTGGTGGTCTCCCCTGTCAGACGATGGAGGCCGGTCCGAATGTGCAGCGAGCCTGGCGGGTTCTGCCGGGCTGCCCTGACGTAGGGCTGATGGTGATCGGTGACGATGGCTGCCGGCTGGGTCTCGGCGGTCGCCCGGGCGCGGCGGAAGTTCACATGACTTTGATCGGCATCTACGAGCATCACCTGCTCGCCATGGCGCGCAATCAAGGTGCCGACCACACCGCCGATTGCTCCTGCGCCCCACACTACGATCCGCACTCGGCTTACCCCCTTGCCGGCTGGCCGGCCGGACTGCACTGCTGGTGAAGGCGCCCGCTCAGCCTGCCGATTCGCCCTCGGCTCCATCCAATCGGCTGTGGACCCTTCCCTTCTTCAATCTCTGGCTCGTCGCCTTCGGCTCCTACGGAAGCGTGTACCTCCTGCTGTCGATCCTTCCCGGAGACCTGCACCGACTTGGACTGTCCGAGCTCGCGATCGGAGTGCTGATCAACCTGATGAGCGCGACGGCATTCTTCAGTCGCCCATTCGCCGGCTGGCTGGCCGAGTCCGTTGGCCGCAAGCCCTTTGTCGTGGCCGGCGCACTGGGCCTCTTCCTTGGTGCTCTTGGCCTGCCACTGGTCCGCGACGCCAGCCTCAGCGCCTTGGCGCTCTTCGCTGTCCTGCGCGTGCTCAGTGGATTGGGCTGGGGAGGCCTGACTGCCAATGCAGCGACTTTGGCGGGTGAGCTCTCTCCCGTCAGCCGCCAGGGCGAGGCGCTCGGCCTCTACACGATGGCCGGCAGCGT
>CAAGKR010502379.1_pt1 | contig 21224 bp, 19 predicted proteins | sample 2556971 | NCBI WGS metagenome assembly CAAGKR01 (sample SAMEA5207829, study PRJEB30636) | soil metagenome | biome: forest; feature: boreal; material: soil | place: USA | collected 2011-09 | depth 1 m | reverse complement strand
ACATTGAGCACGCGCCCGGCGTGATTCGAACACGCGACCTTCCGCTCCGGAGGCGGACGCTCTATCCACTGAGCTACGGGCGCAGGAGACGCTCGTAAAAGTGCGCCTTCGCCAGCAGAGCTTATCGCCGCGCAGTGTCCTGACCGCTACCGTTGCGCGCATGGACCTCTCGCTGTTCTTCGCCGGCACCGGCGGCTCGGTGCCGAGCCCCCGGCGGGGCCTGCCCGCGATTCTCTTGCGCAGGGGGGCCGACAGGCTGTTGTTCGACTGCGGCGAAGGCACGCAGCGCCAGCTCATGCGCTCGGTTGGGCTGGCCGACCTCGACTCGGTGTTCATAACGCACTTTCACGCCGACCACTGGCTTGGCTTGCCGGGCATGCTCAAGTCGTTTGCGTTGCGCGAACGCGACCAGCCGCTCAACGTATACGGGCCGAGGGGCCTGAGACAGACGATGGATGACACGCGGTTCATCTACGGCCGCCTTCCCTACGAGCTGCACGTCTTTGAGATGGATCCTGGCCAGACGGTCCCCTTCGATGGCTTTGAGGTGGCGGCAGTGCAGGTCAGCCACCGTACCGCCGGCGCCTACGGCTATGTGCTCGTGGAGGATTCCCGGCCGGGACATCTCGACCCGAGGCTCGCCGAGCAACTCGGTGTCACGCCAGGGCCGGACTTCGGCCGCCTGACGCGCGGGGAGACCGTCGCGGGGGTAGCCCCCGAGCAGGTCATGGGCCCCACGCGCGAGGGGCGCAAGATCGTCATCTCCGGGGACACCTCACCGTGCGAGATGCTCGCATTGGCAGCCCACGAAGCCGACCTGCTGGTGCACGAGGCGACGTTCGCCGAGGAGGAGCTCGAGCGGGCGCGCCAAACCGGCCACAGCACCGCCCGCCAGGCTGCCCAGGTGGCCAAGGACGCGAACACGAGGCTGCTCGCACTGACACACATCTCCACGCGCTATCCGGGCGGCGACCTACGCGAAGAGGCGCGCTCGGTCTTTACCGCCACCGAGGCCCCCCGGGACTTCGACACGATCGACGTGCCTTTCCCGGAGAAGGGACCCGCCGAGCTGATCCGCTGGTCAGACCGTCGCACCCGCGAGCAGGCGGCGGTCGATCCTGCCGGCGAGCCTCCCCCGGAGACAGTCCTCGCACGCTGAGCGGCCCATTCGAGGGCCGGCGTCGTCTGTCTATTCCGGGAAGACAGGGCCGCATGCGGCCCTGTCCCTGACCGTACATGTACGGTCAGGCCGGTCGGTGCATGCACCGACCGGAACAGCTTCACAGTCACATGTGCATGACCGGACGGCTTCCCATGCACCGACCGGAACACGGGTGCTTCCGCTACCCGCCCTGATACAGTCGCCGTGCTCCTTTAACCCGGTCCAGAGAGGCCAGGAAGGAAACGATGAACGACGAGAAGATTGTCCTCGGAGAGGACGAGGTGGGGCGGGCGCTTGTGCGCATCGCCCACGAGATAGCCGAGCGCAACACGAGCTCCTCGGCAGTGGCGCTCGTCGGCATCCACCGGCGCGGCGCGATTCTGGCCCGACGCCTTCAGGTGCTGCTCAGCGATCTACTCCACACCGACGTCCCCCTTGGGGATCTCGACATCGGCTTTTACCGCGACGACGTCGCCTCACGGCCACAGGCGCCCGTGGTTCACGCATCGCACATCGACTTCGACCTCTCTCAGCGGACGGTCGTGATCGTCGACGACGTGCTCTACACGGGCCGCACGGTGCGCGCCGCGATCGAGGCCTTGTTCGACTACGGGCGCCCCGAGCGCGTGCAGCTTGCGGTGCTCGCCGACCGGGGGCATCGCGAGTTGCCGATCCGTCCCGACTACGTCGGCAAGAACCTGCCGACCTCACGCGAGGAGCATGTGAGCGTGCACGTGTGCGAGCTCGACGGCGTCGACGAGGTCGCGATCGGGCGCGCCGCGGTAGGGGCGGGCGCGTGAACCACCTGCTCTCGATCGAGGATCTCGACCGCGAGGCGATCGAGCGGATCGTCGAGCAGGCCTCGCGCTTTGCCGAGGTATCCGACCGCGAGATCAAGAAGGTGCCCGCCCTGCGCGGGAGGATGGTGCTCAACCTCTTCTACGAGGCCTCCACGCGCACGCGCAGCTCGTTCGAGCTCGCCGCCAAGCGCCTGTCCGCCGACGTGGTGAACTTCGTCGCCAGCGGCTCGAGCGTCGAGAAGGGCGAGTCGCTGAAGGACACAGTGCTCACGCTCAGCGCCCACAAGCCGGACGCGATCGTGATCCGCACGCCGTGGGCCGGCGCCGCCGAGCTTGTCTCCGGTTGGACGAGCGCCGCGATCGTCAACGCTGGCGACGGTAAGCACGAGCACCCAACGCAAGCCCTGCTCGACGTGTACACCCTGCACCGTCGCCTCGGCTCGCTCGATGACGTCTCGATCTGGATCGTCGGCGACGTTGCTCACTCGCGCGTGGCGCGCTCGAACATTCTCGCCTTCCAGCGCATGGGCGCCAAGGTGACTGTTGCCGGTCCGCCGACGCTGATCCCGCGCGGGATCGAGACGCTCGGGTGTGACGTGCGCTTTACGCTCGACGAGCTTCCCTCCGCCGACGTGGTGTACGCGTTGCGCATGCAGCACGAGCGCATGAACGAGGCTCTCGTGCCCTCCCTGCGCGAGTACACGGCCTGCTTTCAGATAGGCGCGCGGCGGCTCTCTCCGCGCCAGCTGCTCATGCATCCGGGGCCGGTCAACCGCGGAGTTGAGCTCTCCGGCGAGGTGGTCGACTCGCCGCAAGCGCTGATCGCCGCTCAGGTGGAGGCGGGCGTGGTCGTGCGCATGGCCGTCCTGTATGAGCTGTTGTCGGGCTCGCGAGCGATCGCCCCGGTCCCCGAGCCCCAGCTCGCGTGATCGTCCCGCCCGGCATGATCCCTCGCTTCCCAGCCGAGCTCGCGTGATGGCCCCCTCGCCGCTCCTTCACAGTGCGCTTCCGAGCGCCAACCTGTTGATCGTGGGCGCGCATGTGCTCGACCCGCGCACCGGCATCGACGCGCCCCACGACGTGCTCGTGCGCGAGCGCAAGATCGCGCGGATCGCAGCACCGGGCGAGCTGCGCCCGGACGGCCAACCGGAGGTGGTGCAGGCTCGCGGCAGGCACCTGCTGCCCGCGTTCGTCGACCCGCACGTGCACCTGCGCAGCCCGGGCCAGGAGCACAAGGAGGACCTTGAAACGGGAACCCGCGCCGCCGCGGTGGGTGGGTATGGCGCCGTGATCGCAATGCCCAACACCGACCCCGTGCTCGATTCGGCGCCGCTGCTGCGCTCCCTGCGCGAGGCCGCGTCGCGCGAGGCGCGCATCCCGGTCGGCTTCATGGCCGCGATCACCCGGGGACTCGATGGGGTCGAATTGACCGAGATGGCGGAGCTCGTGGGGGAGGGGGCGCTCGGCTTCACCGACGACGGGCGCCCGGTCGCAAGCGCCGGTGTGTTGCGCAAGGCGCTTCAGTATCAGCGACTGTGCGGCGGGGTACTCACCCTGCACGAGGAGGACCCCTCGCTCTCCCACGGCGGCTCGATGCACGAGGGCGCCGTCAGCGCGGCGCTCGGCGTCGGAGGAATACCGAGCGTGAGCGAGTCCACGATGGTCGCCCGCGACGCCGAGCTGGCGGGTTATGAGGACGGTCGCGTGCACTTCCAACACCTCAGCTGCGCCGCGTCGGTGCACGCCGTGGCCGCCGCCAAGGAGCGCAACTTCAGGGTGAGCGCAGAGGTAACGCCCCACCACCTCCTCCTCACAGACGAGCACGTGCGCGGATTGGACACGCGCATGAAGATGAATCCGCCGCTGGCAAGCGAGGCCGACAGGCTCGCGCTGATCGAAGGACTTCGCTCTGGCACGATCGACTGCATCGCAACCGACCACGCCCCACACGCCCGCCATGAGAAGGAGGTCCCGTTCGAGCAGGCGCCGATGGGCACGACCGGCCTCGAGACCGCCTTCGCGGCGCTTCACACCGAGCTCGTGCTCCCCGGCACGATCTCGCTCGCGCTGCTCGTCGAACGGATGACCGCCGGCGCCGGCCTGTTCGGACTGCCGACGCCCCGCATAGAAGTCGGCGAGCCCGCGAACCTGACGCTCGTCGATCTGGGCTCGGAGTGGGTGGCGGGCGAGCACGGCTGGGAGAGCCGCTCGGAGAACTGTTGCTTCGCCGGCCGTCGCCTGACGGGACGCGTGCTGATGACGGTGGCCGCGGGCGGCATCGCCTACCGGGAGCGTGCCTTCTCGGTGGTGGCCGCATGACCCATGGACACGCATGGCGGCGCTGGGCGGCGTCCTCGATCGTTCATGTGCAGAGCACATTTCACTCACTGCGTCCTTGCCCAGCTTGCCCTGCGTGTCCATGGGGGCGGGTCGTACAAGGAAGTGGAGCCGCATGAGCTTGCTGGAGCGCGAGCGGGCCGCGCTGGTCGTGGTGGACGTGCAGGAGGGCTTTCGCTCGTACGCGTCCTTCGCGGCCGTGGCGGCGGCCTGCTCGAAGCTCGTGCGCGGCGCCCGCATCCTCGACGTGCCGCGGATCGTCAGCGAGCAGTACCCGCGGGGGCTCGGTCATACCGCGCCCGAGGTCGGCATCGAGGACGAGCCGGTCGTCGAGAAGACCGTCTTCTCCGCGGTGCGCGCCGATGGCTTCGAGCTTTCGGGCCGCACACAGGCGGTCGTGTGCGGGATCGAGACCCACGTGTGTGTCTCGCAAACCGTTCATGACCTGCTCGATAGAGGAATACGCGTACACGTTCCCGCGGACGCAGTCGGCTCCCGCCATCGGCTCGACTACGAGCGCGGGCTCGATCGCTTGGAGCGAGCCGGAGCGATCGTGAGCACAGTCGAGTCGGTCCTGTTCGAGCTGCTCGAGCGGGCCGGCACGCCCGAGTTTAAAGCTGTCCAAAGGCTGGTCCTGTGAGGAGTGCCCCACCCACCTCGCGCGAGGCGTACGTGCTACTCGAGGACGGCACCCGCTTCGATGGCGAGGCGTGCGCCGCTGACGCCCACGCCGTTGGCGAGGTGGTGTTCACGACGGGGATGTCCGGCTACCAGGAGTCTGTCACCGACCCCTCGTTCGCCGGCCAGCTGATCGCTTTCACCTATCCCCACATCGGCAACTACGGGGTGAGCGCACGGGCGATGGAGTCCGAGCGCGTATGGGCCCGCGCGGCGATCATGCGCGAGGCGTGCAATCGTGAGGACGCCCCCGAGGCCGAGCGGGGCTGGCTCGATTGGTTGAGCGACTGCGAGGTGCCGGCGATCAGCGGCATAGACACGCGCGCGCTCGTGCGCCACATCCGCGATGCGGGCGCGATGCGCGGCGGGATATTCCCGGAGCGGATCACGCAGGACGAGGCACGCGCATTGATCGAGGCCGAGCCGTCGATGAGCGGCCTCGATCTCGCCTCGATGGTCACACCGGATCGGATGAGCGTCCACGGCGAGGGCAACAAGGGCGATGGGCCGCTGATCGCAGTGATCGACACGGGCATCAAGCTCTCGATCGTGCGCAACCTCGTCGAGCGGGGCGCACGCGTGGCGCTTCACCCGTGCTCCACCTCATCCGAGCAGCTGCTCGCCGACAATCCCGACGCCGTATTCGTCGCCAATGGCCCCGGCGATCCGGCGGCGCTCGACTATGTCGTTGACACTGTGCGCGAGCTCGTCGGCCGCAAGCCCGTGTGGGGCATCTGCCTCGGCCACCAGTTGCTCTGCCGTGCGCTCGGCCTGGAGACCTACAAGCTCCCATTCGGCCACCGCGGCGCCAACCACCCCGTCAAGGACCTGCACACAGGCCACGTCGAGATCACCTCCCAGAACCACGGCTTCGCGGTGCTCGGCCCGGGCGGCGCGCGCACGCTCGACACTGACGAGCCCGTGCGCTGGGACACCGACTTCGGCACAGCCCAGCTCACGCACGTCAACCTGTATGACCGCACCGTCGAGGGCTTCGAGTTGCTCGACGTTCCCGGAGGGGCGGTCCAATACCACCCCGAGGCGGGACCCGGTCCGCACGACAGTCTGCACCTCTTCGACCGCTTCCTCGCGCGGATCGCCGAGTCGAAGGAAGGCGTGAGCGGCCGGTCCGCAAACGCCGGCGCGGGCAGCAGCGGGGACAGGGGCGGCTCGTAGATGCCCAGGCGCAGCGACATCCACACGATCCTGATCCTCGGCTCCGGGCCGATCGTGATCGGTCAGGCCGCCGAGTTCGACTACTCGGGAGTGCAGGCGTGCAAGGTCTTGCGAGAGGAGGGATACAGGGTCGTATTGGTCAACTCCAATCCGGCCACGATCATGACCGACCCGGAGTTCGCCGACGCGACCTATGTCGAGCCATTGTTGCCCGGCCCGCTCGCGAAGATCATCGAGCGCGAGCGCCCAGACGCGCTGTTGCCGACGCTCGGCGGACAGACCGCGCTGAACCTCGCCAAGGCCCTGCACGAGGACGGCACCCTGGAGCGCTACGGGGTCGAGCTGATCGGGGCCAACTACGACTCGATCGCGTGCGCCGAGGACCGCGCCCTGTTTGGCACGGCGATGGCCCGCGCGGGCCTGCGCATGCCGGAAAGCGCGATCGCAACGACACTTCAGGAGGCGCGCGAGGCGCTGCCGCGCCTCGGCCTCCCGTGCATCGTGCGACCCGCCTTCACGCTCGGCGGACGCGGGGGAGGAATCGCACGCAGCGAGCAGGAGTTCGAGCTGATCGCAAGCCGTGGGATCGAGGTCTCTCCGATCGGCCAGGTCCTGCTCGACCAGTCGGTGCTCGGCTGGGGCGAGTTCGAGCTGGAGGTAATGCGCGACAGGGCGGACAACGTGGTGATCGTGTGCTCGATCGAGAACATCGACCCGATGGGTGTCCACACGGGCGACTCCGTCACCGTCGCCCCGCAACAGACGCTCACCGACGCTCTCTACCAGCAGCTGCGCGACCAGGCGATCGCGGTGATCCGCGCCGTGGGTGTGGAGACCGGCGGCTCCAACGTGCAGTTCGCGGTGAACCCGAGCACCGAGGAGATCCTCGTGATCGAGATGAACCCGCGCGTATCGCGCTCCTCCGCGCTTGCCTCCAAGGCGACCGGTTTTCCGATCGCCAAGATCGCCGCACGCTTGGCCGTCGGGTATCTACTGGAGGAGATCAACAATGACATCACCGGCGTCACACCCGCCTCCTTCGAGCCGACGATCGACTACGTCGTGGTGAAGTGGCCGCGCTTTGCCTTCGAGAAGTTCCCCGGCGCCGTGCCCACGCTCTCCACGCACATGAAGTCAGTGGGGGAGGTCATGGCGATCGGGCGCACGTTTTCCCAGGCGTTTGCCAAGGCATTGCGCTCGCGCGAGCTCGACAAGCCGCCGCGCCTCGGCGCTCTCTCCGAGCAGGAGCTGCTCGAAAGCCTGCTTACCCCGACGGCCGACCGCTACGAGACGATCCTCGAGCTGCTCGCTCGGGATGTGGGAATCGACCCCATCCACGAGCGCACCTCCATCGACCCGTGGTTTCTGCGCGAGCTCGAGCAGATCGCCCAGGATCCCGCGGCGAGCTTAGCCGGAGAGCGCTCCTTCAAGTCGGTCGACACCTGCGCCGCCGAGTTCCCCGCGCGCACCCCCTACTACTACTCCGGTTGGGAGCGCAAGGCCGCCCACGAGGTCGAGCGGGGGGAGCGGCCGTCGGTCGTGATCCTCGGCGCTGGTCCCAACCGCATCGGTCAGGGCATCGAGTTCGACTACTGCTGCGTGCACGCCGCCATGACCGTGCGCGAGTCCGGTCGCGACGCCGTGATCATTAACTGCAACCCCGAGACGGTCTCCACCGACTACGACACCTCCGACCGCCTCTACTTCGAGCCGCTCACGCTCGAGGATGTGCTCGGGGTGATCGAGGTCGAGCGGCCGGAGGGCGTGATCGTGCAGTTCGGTGGGCAAACCCCGCTGAAGCTCGCGGCGGGGCTTGTCGAGGCCGGCGTGCCGCTGCTCGGCACGTCGGGCGACGCGATCGACCTCGCCGAGGACCGTGGGCGCTTCGGCGAGTTGCTCGAGCGTCTCGGCTACCGGGCGCCTCCCTATGCCACCGCCTCCTCGGTCTCCGAGGCGCTCGCCAGGGCAAGCGACGTCGGCTTTCCACTGCTCGTGCGTCCCTCCTACGTGCTCGGCGGACGCGCGATGGAGATCGTCTACTCGCACGACGGGCTCGCCGACTACCTGCGTCGGGAGGCGGGAGCAGGCGGTGAGATCTACCTGGACCGCTTCCTCGAGAACGCGGTCGAGGTCGACGTCGACGCGCTGTGCGACGGCCACGAGGTGTGGATCGGCGGGATCATGCAGCACGTCGAGGAGGCCGGGGTGCACTCCGGCGACAGCGCCTGCGTGCTGCCACCACACTCGCTCGGTGAGCCCATGCTCGAGCAGATCCGCTCCGCGACGCGCGACATCGCGCTTGGGATCGGCGTGGTCGGGCTGATGAACGCGCAGTACGCCGTTCATGACGGACGCCTGTATGTGATCGAGGCAAACCCGCGTGCCTCGCGCACCGTCCCGTTCGTCTCAAAGGCCGTCGGCTTGCCGCTCGCCAAGCTCGCCTGCCGCATCATGCTCGGCGAGCGCATCTCAGAGCTCGACCTGCCAAGCGGACACGAGGGGGTCGGCTTCTCAGACCACGTCTCGGTCAAGGAGGCCGTGCTTCCCTTCGACCGCTTCGACGGCGCCGACTCCCTGCTCGGGCCCGAGATGCGCTCTACCGGCGAGGTGATGGGCATCGCGCGCGACTTCCCGACCGCGTTCGCCAAGGCCCAGGCCGCCGCCGGCTCGCCCCTGCCGAGCACCGGCACGGCGTTTATCACCGTCACCGACTCCGACAAGCCGGGCGTGTTCGCCGTCGCCCAGATCCTGCACGACAACGGCTTTCGCATACTCGCCACCGGCGGCACCGCCGAGGCGATCGCGCGCATGGGGGTGCCCGTGCAGAGGATCAACAAGATCGGCGAGGGCTCGCCGCACGTGGTCGACTGGATCGAGCGCGGCGACGTCAACCTGATCGTCAACACGCCGACCGGCTCGGGCGCGCGCAGCGACGGCTGGGAGATCCGCCGCTCGGCGATCGCGCACAGCATCCCCTGTCTGACAACCCTCTCCGCCGGCGTCTCCGCGGCGCGTGCGATTGCCCAGGCGATCAAGCTCGGCGAGCCGGAGGTGCTCTCGTTGCAGGAGCTTCATCGAGGCGTCCCGATCGCCGGGACCGCCGACGGGGCCGGGGTGGCGTGAGCGCTGAGGGGCCGCGCGTGGAGGCACCCGAGCACGAAGTGCCAGCGGGCGACACGCCGCGCGCACTCGCGCCACTCGCACGCCGCCGGCTCACCGTCACGGCCAACGAGCGACTCGGCGCCTATCGCGTGCTCCGGGCCGCCGACCCCGATGGGCCGGCGCCCTGGGCCGGCCAGTTCGCGATGCTCGCCGCCGCCGAGCGCTGGGGCGCGGGCGTCGACGAGCGCCCCTATCTGCCACGAGCGTTCTCCTACGCGCGCTTCGCCGCGGGCGAGGCCCACTTCCTGCTCGAGGATGTCGGCCCCGGCACGCATCGCCTGTGCGAGCTGCGCGAGGGTGACGGGCTGTGGCTGCTCGGCCCGCTCGGTCAGGGCTTCAGCGCACCCGAGGACGATCGTCGCGCGCTGCTCGTCGGGGGGGGAGTGGGGCTCGCGCCGCTTGCAATCTGGCAGGACACACTCAACCCGGTTGGGCCGCGCTGGCCGATCTCCGATCGGTCGGGTTGCGCGGCCGGCGGGCGCGCCACCGCGCTGCTGGGCTTCCGCGACCGCGCTCACGCCGACGGGGCGGCCCTTCTCGGCGACACGCTCGTCGCAAGCGACGACGGGTCGGTCGGCCACCATGGCCTCGTCACCGAGCTCTTGAGCGCACAGCTCGATCGGGACGCGCATACGACTGTGTATGCGTGCGGGCCTCCTCCGATGCTGGAGGCTGTGCGTGCCATGTGCGCAGCGCGCGACGTTCCCGCCCAGCTCGCCCTGGAGGCGGGGATGGCGTGCGGCTTCGGCGCTTGCTTTGGCTGTGTCGTGCCCGCTCGCGAGGGCTACCTGCGCGTGTGCGTCGACGGCCCCGTCGTCGCCGCCGAGCGACTCGAGCGGGTGTGGGAGAGCGTGGGAGCCTGCTCGTGAGCCTGTCGCAGGCCAGTCGAGGGAGCGCTCGCTTGAGTCTTCTCGGGCCGGCGAGGACATGTTCAAAATTGGGGCGCCCCACGCGCGTACGAGGGTGTCGCTTGGGGAGTGGTGCTTGGGGAGTGGTCGGTCGAGCGGAGCCTCACCGTCAAGCAGGAGGGGTCTCTCGCGATGAGCGTTGACTTCTGCGGGATCGCGTTGCGTCACCCGATCGTCAACGGCTCCGGCACGTTCGACGCGATCGCGGCGCGGCGCGCGTTCGGCGACGCGCTCGACCGCGAATTCCCGTTTGCCGCGTTCGTCTCAAAGACGATCACGCTCGCGCCGCGCGCCGGCAACCCCCCGCCGCGGCTTTGGGAGGCTCCAGCCGGCCTGGTCAACTCGATTGGCCTGCCCAACAAGGGCCTCGAGCGCTACATGTCGGAGGACCTGCCTGAGCTGGCGCTCCTGCCGGTGCCGCTGATCGTGAACGTGATGGGCTCGAGCGCGCAGGAGATCGCAGAGCTCCTACGCGCTTGCGATGCGCGCGAGGAGATAGCCGCGGTCGAGTTGAACGTGTCGTGTCCGAACGTTCAAACGGGCCTTGACATCGGCGCCGACCCCATCGAGCTCGAGCGCGTCGTGAGCGCGGTCAGGCCTGCCACGGGCAAGCCTCTGATAGTGAAGCTCACACCCAACTGCGCCGATGTCGCCAAGTGCGCCGTGGCCGCGCAGGAGGGCGGCGCAGACGCCGTCTCGCTGATCAACACGCTGCGCGCCTTCGCGCCCTCCGGCGGCGCCTCCGACGGAGACCCGCGGTCGGCCGCGTGGCTGGGAGGCGGCACGGGCGGCCTCTCGGGCGCCGCCATCCGTCCGGTCGCGCTCGCTCAGGTTGCCGCGGTCACCGGACGCGTCTCGATCCCCGTGATCGGCATGGGAGGTGTCCAGAGCGCGGCACACGCCCGCCAGATGCTCGATGTGGGAGCCCGGCTTGTGGCAGTGGGCACCGAGAGCTTTCGCGACCCCTCCGTAGCGTCGCGCATCGCGCGAGAGCTCGCCGCCGAGCCGATCCCCGGATAGCCCGTAAGGGCGACAAACAGGCGGATTTGGGCGCACGCCACGTCCTCACGCGCCGGCGCTCGCGGCCCACTTGCTTCGGTGCGGCCCTTGGCGCGGGTCGGAGTAGAGCCCGAAAAACCCCTGCAAACCGGCCACACCACCATCCACCATCCTCGACATACCTAAAGCTCGACCTGAGCTTCATATGAATTCGGAGCGTTTGCCTTGAACGGCACGCTCGGGTCTGTAGACTCGCCGCCCATGCCGACCGCGACGGGCCCGATGTCTTCGACCATGACCTCCAAGCCGTCCGCAGCCCCCGAGCGATCGCTCAACCAGCGCATGGACGCGCTCGCGCGGGCCAACCTCATCCGCACCGAGCGAGCACAGCTCAAGCGCGACCTCAAGGCCGGCCGATTGTCGATCCATACGCTCCTGCTCAAACCGCCGGAGTACGTCGAGACAGCCAAGGTCTTCGACATGATGCTCGCGGTGCCCAAGTATGGGCGCGTCAAGGTCAACAAGATCCTCGCCCACTGCCGCATCTCCCCGAGCAAGACGATCGGCGGCCTATCAGAGCGCCAGCGCAGTGAGCTAGTAATGCTCCTACGCCGCTAACACCGGCTCCCGCCGCCCCCAACATTAGGGTCTCGCGCGTGGCGTGCGTTTTTGTGATCACCGGCCCCTCGGGTGTCGGCAAGGGGACCCTGATCCGTGGGCTCATGGAGCGCGTGCCGCGGCTGGAGCTGTCGGTTTCGGCCACCACGCGCGCGCCCCGCCCGGGCGAGCGGGACGGGGTGGACTACCACTTCCTCTCGAGCGCCGAGTTCGAGCGGCGCGTGCAGGCCGGCGAGTTTGTAGAGCACGCCGACTACGCCGCCCGGCGCTATGGCACGCTGCGCAGCGAGCTCGAGCAGCGCGTCGCCGCGGGCTCGCCCGTCGTCCTTGAGATCGAGGTGCAGGGCGCCCGCCAGGTGCGCGCCGCGATGCCCGAGGCGGTGCAGGTTTTCATCGCCCCACCGTCGCTGTCCGCGCTGCGCACCCGCCTCGTGGGACGCGGCACCGACGGCAGCGAGGAGGTCGAGCGTCGGCTCGCCGTCGCCGAGCACGAGATGCAAGCGCGCGAGGAGTTCGCGCACGTCGTCGTCAACGACCGGCTCGAGGATGCCCTCGCGGAGCTCGTCGCGATCGTCCTCGCCGAGTTGGGCGACTCCTGAGCGGAGATGAGCGACGCGCGTGGCCTCCAGGGGCGAGCGACGCTCAGCGACTACACTGCAAGCTCCACAAGGAAAGGCACTCCCCGACCGATGATGACCTCACCCCGCATCGACCGTCTGCTTGACAACGTCGACTCCAACTACGCGAGCGTCCTCGTGGCCGCCAAGCGCGCCCGCCAGATCAACAGCTATTACCACAACCTCGGCGAGGGAGCCTTCGAGGAATTCCCGCCGCCGATGATCGAGACGTCCTCCAAGAACTACCTCACGATCGCGCTCGAGGAAGTGGCAGCGGGAAAGATCAAGTACCACTACAGGTAGACCCTCGCGGGCGCAATCGGGCCACCAGTGCTTGCAGTTCGGCTCGTTTCCCTCTAGGAAGTCAACATGCCCAGGATCCTGCTCGGCGTCAGCGGCGGCATTGCCGCCTATAAGGCGCTCGAGTTCATACGCTTGGCGACGGCGGCCGAGCACTCCGTCCGCGTAGTGCAGACGCCCACGAGCAGACGCTTCGTGGGAGAGGCCTCGTTCGCCGCTCTCAGCGGCGCCCCGGTGCTCATCGACGAGTTCGAGCACGACCCCGCACGCGGAGCGTTCCCCGGGCAGGAGATTCCCGCTCACCAGCCGCTCAGCCACCTGGAGCTTGTCGCGAACGCAGACGTCTATCTGATCGCGCCCGCCTCGGCCAACACGCTGGCAAAGCTCGCCGCCGGGCTCGCCGACAACCTGCTCACCAGCTGCGCGCTTGCGGCCACATGTCCCATCGTGGTGGCGCCTGCGATGAACAACCACATGTACGAGCACCCCTCGACCCGGGCAAACCTCGAGGTGCTCCGCGCCCGCGGTGTGCGCGTCCTCGAGCCCAGTGTCGGGCGCCTAGCCTCCCGCGGCGAGCACGGCGTCGGGCGCCTCCCCGAGCCCGAGCGGCTGCTCGGCGCATGCGAGGAGATCCTCGCGGAGGGGCCCTGGAGCGGCCTGCGTGTGCTCGTCACAGCCGGCGGTACTCGCGAGCCCCTCGACAGCGTGCGCTTTCTGGGGAACAGCTCATCGGGGCGCATGGGGCTGGCGCTCGCCGAGGTGGCCCATGGGCGGGGCGCCGAGGTGACCCTCGTGGCGGCGAATGTGGCGATCGAGCCGCCTGCGGGCGTGACGGTCCGGCGCGTGAGCACCGCCGCCGAGCTCGAGCAGGCCTGCGAGGCCGAGTTCCCTACCTGCGACGTCCTGCTGATGGCGGCGGCCGTCGCCGACTTTCGCCCGGCCACTCAGGTGGACGGCAAGATCAAGAAGGGGGGCCGCGACAGGCTCACGATCGAGCTCGAACCTACCTCGGACGTGCTCTGCGGGCTCTCGAGCCGGCGTACGCCCGGGCAGACGCTCGTAGCCTTCGCCGCCGAGCACGGTCCGAGTGCACTCGAGCACGCTCGCGTGAAGCTCTCAGCCAAGCAGGTCGACGCGGTCGTCTTCAACGACATCTCCCGCTCCGACATCGGCTTCGAGTCGGCTGTCAACGAGGTCACGATCATCACGAGCGGGGGCGACGAGCAGGTCTCGCGTGCTCGCAAGGAGAGCGTCGCCGCCACGATCCTCGACGCCGTAGATCGCCTGCGCACGAGTACTTGAACGTGTCGAGGTCGCGGTTAAAATAGATGCATGGACAACGTCTACGAGATCTATCGGCGTGGATGCGATCTGCTCGACCACGGCGATCACATGGCGGCGATCGTGCCGCTCCGTCGCGCGCGCGAGCTCGAGCCGAACAAGACCTCGATCCGCGAGGCGCTGGGACGCGCCCTGTTCCACGCCCAGCACTACGAGCACGCGGCCGAGGAGTTTGAGGCGGTCGCCACGGCCTCGCCCACCGACGACTATGCGCTCTTTTGTCTGGGCCGCTCGATGCAGATGCTCGGGCGCCACAGCGAGGCGTGTCATCCGCTAGCGGTCGCCTGCTCGATGCGTCCCTCAAGAGCCGACTACCGCCTGTACCGCGAACGCGCCCGACGCGATGCCGAGCGCTCGTGAGCGGGACATCCGAGCGGCCTCCCAAGGGCCCGCTCCGAGTCCCGATGCTATTGTCGGAGGACAACTTTCGAGTCGTCGCTCAAGCGGCGACTGGCAGCACCGAAAGTGGGCGCACGCCCGCTTTTTTTACGCCTCGTTCCTGGGAAGAGAGTCAAATAGTCGATGTCAACACTGCAGTCCGAGATAGAGGAGCTACTGGCCGCGGGCGAGCCTGACGTCGAGGTGCTGCTTGCCGAGGTTGTTCCCGTCGGCACCCTGCGCGTGTTCGTCGACCATCCCGACGGAGTCACGCTCGCACTGTGCGAGCGCGTGACCGCATCGCTCGGCGAGTTGCGCGAGCGCTACTCGCTCGAGGTCTCCTCTCCCGGCACGGAACGCCCATTGACCAAGCCCACCCACTTCCGCCGCTACGTCGGTCGCCGCGCTCGCGTACGTACACGAGCGCCGCGCCCGATCCCGGCCGCTGGGAGCGCGGCGGAGCGGCGTGCCAAGAGCTTCACCGGAGAGCTCGTCGGAGTCACCGACAGCGAGATCACATTGGCCGCCGACGGGGGCGTCATCGCGATCCCCTACTCGGAGATCCGTCGTTCGAACCTCGTGGAGGAGTGAAGCAGCCATGTCACGCGAGATCCTGGAAGCAATGCATGCGCTGGCGCGCGAGAAGGGCATCGAGCCAGAGAAGCTGATGATCGCGCTCGAGGACGCGCTGCTGTCGGCCTACAAGAAGCAGCCGGGATCGGCGAAGTACGCGCGCGTTGAAATGGATCGCGAGACCGCCGACTTTCGTGTCATCGAACTGATCGTCCCCGAGCGCCTGGAGGCCCACCTGATCGTCGAGACGATCGACGAGGGCACGACGGTCGATCCGGAGACCGGCGAGCTTCGCGAACCGGAGGAGCCGGAAATCGACCCGGCCAAGTTCGAGGAGTACCGCGACCAGATCGACGAACGCGACGTCACCCCCGAGGACTTCGGGAGGATTGCCGCTCAGACCGCCAAGCAGGTGATCCTGCAGCGCATTCGCGAGGCCGAGCGCGACATGATGTTCGAGGAGTACCGCGACCGCGTCGGCGAGCTCATAACGGGGATCGTGCAGCAGTCGGACTCGCGCTACACGCTCGTCCAGTTGCGCGAGCGCGTCGAGGCGCTGTTGCCGAAGTCAGAGCAGGTCGATGGCGAGCGCTACGACCACTCGCAGCGCATCAAGGCCGTGATCAAGGAGGTCTCTCCCTCCACGAAGGGCCCCTCGATCATCGTCTCCCGGCGCGACCCCGAGTTGATCAAGAAGCTGTTTGAGCTCGAGGTACCCGAGATCGCCGACGGTCTCGTGGAGATCGCGAACGTGGCGCGCGAGCCCGGCTACCGCTCGAAGATCGCGGTCATCTCGCACGCCGATGGCGTCGACCCGGTCGGCGCCTGCGTCGGACCGCGCGGTTCGCGCGTGCGCATGGTCGTATCGGAGTTGCGCGGCGAGAAGATCGACATCATCCCGTTCAACGAAGAGCCCGCTCGCTTCGTGGCCAAGGCGCTCTCGCCCGCCAGGGTGCGCGAGGTCTTGGTCGACGACGAGGCCAAGCAGGCCACGGTGATCGTCCCCGACGATCAGCTTTCGCTCGCGATCGGCCGCGAGGGCCAGAACGCCCGTCTCGCGGCGCGCCTCACCGGCTGGCGCGTGGACATCCGCTCGGAGACCGAGTTCGCGGCCGAGGAGGCCGAGCACGGTTATGAGGAGGAGGAGGCCCAGGGTCGCTGCGCCGCGGTTCTCTCGAACGGACGGCGCTGCCCCAACGCTTCGCTGCCCGGCTCGCGCTACTGCGGCCTTGACACCCATCAGGCGCTCGCATCGATCGACAGCGACAACGTCGCCGACCTACAGTCCGATGGACAGCCGGCCGAAGAGGTCGACGAGGTCGACGTCGAGGACGGCGCCGGCGCATCCTCGACCGGCGATGTCGCGCCCGAGTCAGAGTCAGAGTCCGGCCATATCGCCGAGCCGCCCGTCGAGGACGGTCACGACACGGGCGAAATCGTCGAGGGGCAAGCGTCATAGGGGCCCCGGGGGGGCACGTCCCTCGGCGCCGCTGCGTCGGGTGTGGGCGCATAGCGCCAAAGCCCGAGCTTGTGCGTGTAGCGGCGGTCGCGGTTGGACGCGAGAACCGTCTCACCGCGGTGCTTGACCGGCGAGGCATACTGCCCGGCCGTGGCGCCTACGTGTGCGAGAGTTCGAACCAAGACGGTCCCAACCTGGACTGCATGAAGCTTGCCACGAGACGAGGAGGGCTGGGACGCGCGTTTCGCCGTGCCGTTGACGTCCCCGCCGAACTCGTTGGGCCCCTAGAATCGGAGACCCGATGAGCAAGAAGCGAGTTCACGAAATAGCCAAGGAGCAGGGTGTCTCCAGCAAGGAGCTACTCGAGAAGCTCGAAGCGGCCGGCGTCGCGGCAAAGGCCGCCGCGTCCTCGGTCGAGGAGGCCGACGCGCTGCGCGCACTGGGTGGAAACGGAGCGTCCGCGACGGCCACAGCGACCAAGGCGCCTGTGGCCGCCGCATCCCCCGCCGACATCTCACCGGCGAGTGCCGACGCTCCGCCGGCGCCGACGGCCGACCGGCCCGGGGCGGAGGGGCAGACCGTCGCGGCTGCAACGCCGGCCGAGCCGGCCGGCGAGCGCGTACGTCCGACACGCGATTCGCGCACAGGCGAGCGCACCCCGGCGAGCACGGGCGCGGGAGGACGCCGGCGCGTCGTGATCGACTCCCAGGCCTCGCGCCGTCAGCAGGGCGGTCCGGCCAACCAGCCGGTACGCCGCCCCCGCCGCGGACGCAGACGCAGGGGCACCTATGACGAGACGATCGCCCCGATCGACACGACCGCGATGGAGGCCACCGACCTGATTCGCGTGAACTCTGGCTCGACCGTCAAGGACGTTGCCGAGTATCTCGGGGTACCGGTGCCGGAGATCATCAAGAAGCTGATGATGCTCGGCGAGATGGCGACGCTTACCCAGACGCTCGCCGACGACGCGATCCAGGTGCTCGCCGACGAATTCGAGAAGAAGATCGAGATCGTTCACGCGGCCGACGACGTTGAAGTCGAGCCGGTGTTCGAGGACGTCGAGGAGGACCTGGTCGACCGTCCGCCCGTCGTCACGATCATGGGCCACGTCGACCACGGCAAGACCTCGCTGCTCGACGCGATTCGCCAGACCGAGGTCGCCGCGGGCGAGGCCGGCGGCATCACGCAGCACATCGGCGCCTACCAGGTCCATCACGGCGATAAGGTGATCACGTTCCTCGACACTCCCGGCCACGAGGCGTTCACCGCGATGCGTGCCCGCGGAGCGCAGGTGACCGACCTGGCCGTGATCGTGGTCGCGGCCGACGACGGCGTCAAGCCACAGACCGAGGAGGCGATCGACCACGCCAAGGCGGCCGAGGTGCCGATCGTGGTCGCGGTCAACAAGATCGACAAGGAGGGCGCCCAGCCCGAGCGCGTCCGCACCGAAATGGTCGGGCATGGCCTGCAACCCGCGGAGTGGGGCGGGGAGATCGAGTTCGTCGACGTCAGCGCCAAGACCCGCGCGGGCCTCGACAGCCTGCTCGACACGATCCAGCTCGTCACCGACCTGGAGGAACTCAAGGCAAACCGCGACGCGATGGCCTCCGGCACCGTGATCGAGTCAAAGCTCGACCCGGGTCGCGGGCCGGTCGTGAGCATCCTGATCCAGCGCGGGACGCTCGAAGTGGGCGACGCGCTCGTCGCCGGCGCGCACTTCGGCCGCGTGCGCGCCATGCACGACTTCAATGGGGCGCGCGTGAAGCGGGCCGAGCCGGGCGAGCCGGTCGAGGTGCTCGGCTTCGACGGCGTCCCCGAGGCCGGCGAATTCGTGCGCGCCGTCGAGAACGAGCGTCGCGCCCGCCAACTTGCCGGCGAGCGTGCCAACCGCCTAAAGACCGAGGCGCTCGCGCGCCGCTCCGGGCGCAAGGTGTCGCTCGAGGACGTCTTCAAGCTCGCCCAGGAAGGCACGGTCAAGGAGCTCAGCCTCGTCGTCAAGGCAGACGTCGCGGGGTCGCTCGAGGCTATTGAGGACGAGATCGCGAAGCTCCCCCAGGACGAGGTGTCGGTCAACATCATCCACCGCGGCGTCGGGGGCATCAACGAGTCCGACGTGATGCTCGCATCTGCCTCCTCAGGGCTGATCCTCGCCTTCAACGTGCGCCCAGTGGGCGATGCGCGTCTCCTCGCCGACCGCGAGGGAGTGGAGATCCGCTCCTATTCGGTGATCTACCGCGCGATTGAGGAGTTGCGCGCGGCGATGCAGGGAATGCTCGAGCCCACTGAGGTCGAGACTTCGCTCGGTCAAGCGGAGGTGCGCCAACTGTTCAAGGCCTCGAAGATCGGCACCATCGCCGGCTCGCACGTCAGCGAGGGGAAGATCACGCGTGGCGCACGTGTGAGGCTGGTGCGCGAGGGCACGGTCATCTACGACACCACGATCGCGAGCCTGCGCCGCTTCAACGAGGACGCGCGCGAGGTCAGTGCAGGCTTCGAGTGCGGGATCGTGCTCGTCAACTTCCAGGACCTACGCGAGGGCGACATCCTGGAGACATATGAGACGCGCTTCCAAGAGCGTCAGCTAGCCTGAGATGGACGATGGACGGCGCGATACTGCGTCTTCGCTCGCTCACCGATCGAAGATCGGCCAGCAAAGCACACTGCGCTCGGGCTGCTTGTGCCCCGAAGGGGTACATCCTTGTCTCGCTTGTCCCTCCTCCATCTCAGGGGCCGCGGTTGGTTAGGCTGCGCATGAGGGGTTGCTCATGCAAATGTCTTCCACTCGGATACTTCGAGGGACAGGGACGGGTAGGATGACCTCGGACCGCATGCGCCGCGTCGACGAGGCGATCAGGCAGGTGATCGGAGACGCGGTGGCTTCAGACTTGAAGGACCCGAGGGTGGGATTCGTGACTGTGACAGACGTCAGGACAAGCGCCGATTTGAGCCATGCTCGCGTTTATGTGAGCGTGCTCGGCGAGCCAGAGGCACGCGACGCGAGCATGGACGGACTGAGCAGCGCGCACGGATACCTTCAGCGACGGATCGCCGGCGAGCTGCATCTCAAGCGTACGCCCACGCTCGAGTTCGCCTACGACGACACCACCGACCGCGCGATGCGCGTGGATGTGCTGATCGAGCAGGAGATCGACGCGGGCCGGGGAACCGGACAGGCATCAAGCTCCCAGGAGAACCGGCAGGCGAGCGCAGGCGACTCGGGCGAGGGGTCGATGCCGGCATGACCGAGCAGTCGACTCTCGCGCACACGCGCGGTCTGGTGCTCGATCGCATCCGCGCCGACACGAGCTTCGTCGTCGCCACCCACGAGAACCCCGACGGCGATGCGCTCGGTTCGCTGATTGGGATGCACGGTCTACTGAGCGCGCTCGGCAAGGACTCGGAGATGTTCATCTCCTCGAGCGACCTGCCGCTACCGCGCGAGTACCGCTGCCCGTCACTCGAGCACGCCATCCAGGCGCCACCGACGAACATCGGCGAGCGCACCGTGGTGATGCTCGACTGCGGCAACATCGACCGCAATCCGGCCGCAGTGCTCCAGCACGGGGAGCACCTGCTCAACATCGACCATCACCACGACAACACGATGTTCGGGACACTCAACCTCGTGGACCCGACGGCTTCGTGCACCGGGGAGATCGTGTGGGATCTGATGCACGGTCTCGACGTGGCGCCGACCGCCGCCATCGCCGAGGCGCTGTACGTCGCTGTGGTGACCGACACGGGGCGCTTCATGTACGAGAACACTGGACCGCGCGCCCACCATATGGCAGCAGAGCTGATCGCGGCGGGAGCCGACGTGCCTGCCGTCAACAGCCGGCTCTACGAGGAGATGCCCCCCGCCAAGCTCACACTGCTGGGAGTCGCGCTCGAGCGCATCGAACGCTTTGACTCGGGCGAGTTGACGCTGGTGGCGCTCGATGCGGTGGACTTCGCGCACGCCGGGGCGGAGGAGAGCTTCTCCGAGGGGATCGTCGACCAGCTGCGCTCGGTCGCGGGCACGAAGGTCGCCGTGCTGATCCGCGAGCTCACCGCCGCCGAGAGCCGAGGCAAGCGCAAGGTGTCGCTGCGCGCGACGGGCAATGACGTCGACGTCTCCGCGATCGCGCGCACCCAGGGCGGAGGCGGTCACCGCCGTGCCGCGGGTTTCTCCACGACGCTCGAGCCTCGCGAGCTGGTCGAGTTTCTGCGCCAGGAGATAGCCACGCAACTGCACCCGGCGCCGAACGGGCCGGCTGTGCCGACGCTCGCTTGAGCGACGCCCGGGGTGCTGCGATCGACCCCCGGGATTCGCGCGGGACAGGCGTGGACGGCGTCCTGCTGATCGACAAGCCGGTCGGGGTCACATCGCATGACGTCGTCGCGGCGGTGCGACGCTCGCTTGGAGGGGTAAAGACCGGGCACGCCGGCACGCTCGACCCATTCGCGAGCGGGCTCTTGATCGTGCTGGTCGGACGGGCCACGCGCATCCAGCGCCAGATGATGGAGCTTCCCAAGCGCTACGAGACGATCGCGCGACTCGGGGCGAACTCGAGCACCGGCGATCCCGAGGGGGAGATAACCGAGACCGGACGCCTGCCGCCAGACCCACCGACGCTCCCAACCGGGGAGATCCGCCAACGGCCTCCGATCTACTCGGCGATCAAGGTCAAAGGCGAGCGCGCCTATCGCAAGGCCCGGCGCGGCGAGCACTTT
>CAAGKR010151575.1_pt1 | contig 21246 bp, 17 predicted proteins | sample 2556971 | NCBI WGS metagenome assembly CAAGKR01 (sample SAMEA5207829, study PRJEB30636) | soil metagenome | biome: forest; feature: boreal; material: soil | place: USA | collected 2011-09 | depth 1 m | reverse complement strand
GGCGGCTACCTCGCCGACCGCGTCGGCCGCCGCGAGACGATCGCGATCTCGATGCTGACCACCGCGGCCGCGACGCTGGCGCTGGCCCTGGTGCGCGGCTTGCCCGAGCTGCTGGGCCTCGCGGGCGGGGTCGGACTGACCCAGCAGATGGTGCGCGCGCCGTCGACCGCGCTGATCGCCGATCTGGTGCCGCCCCAGGCGAGGGTCGCGGCGATGGGCGTGATGCGCTTCTTCATCAACGCGGGTTTCGCCCTGGGTCCGGCGGCGGCGGGCTTCCTGGCAGACCGCTCCTTCCTGCTGCTGTTCGGGCTGGACGCGGCCACGTCGGTGATCTTCGCCGTCATCGCGCTGGCGGCCCTCCCGGGTGGAGCGCCTAGGCTAGACCGCCCCGAGCGGCAAGCCGAGGGCACCCGGTCGATCCTGGCCGACCGGGGATTCCTGCTCTTCCTACTCGCCACCCTGGCGGCGTCGGCGGTCTACCTGCAGGCCAGCACGACCTTTCCCCTCTGGGTCACCCGCAACGGCTACTCCAACGCCACCTACGGCTATCTGATCGCGCTCAACGGGTTCGTGATCACGCTGGTCGAGCTCTTCCTGATATCGGTGACGCGGCGCCTTCCGGCACGCCCGGTGATCGCTGGTGGCTTCCTGCTGATAGGGGTGGGTTTCGCCCTCACCTCCGGCGCCCACACCCTGCCCGTGCTGGCGGCGACGGTGTTGATCTGGACGCTCGGAGAGATGACGGCGTTCCCGATGTCGAGCGCGTACGTGGCCAACCTGGCCCCGGTTCACCTCCGCGGCCGCTACCAGGGCGCCTGGGGCCTGACCTGGTCACTCGGCCTGATGGTCGGCCCCGGGGTCGGCGGCTGGCTCTTCACGGTCAACGCCAACCTGCTCTGGCTGCTGTGCGGTGTCGCGGGCCTGCTCGCCGCGGCGCTGGTGCTGGTTTCACCGAGGTCCAAGACGCAGGTCTTCTAGTCGGTCCTAGTGTCCGAGAGTCCCCTCGCGTAACCTCGCCGGTATCTCAGTGCATGACGAGCCTGTCGGGAGGTGCCACCAGGGCCGCGGCGGCCGCCCTTGTCCTCGGAGTCGTGCTGGCCGCGTGCGGCAGTACCTCGAACTCGGGCTCCGGCTCGGGCGGATCGAACAACAACGGCTACTCGGTCCCGCAAAGCGTCCAGACCGCCCCGGATACACCGTCCCCGCTCCCCCAGGCAGCTGCCCCGGTGCCATCGTCGGCGCCACAGCAGGCGCCCGCAGCCCCCGCGCCCGCCGCCATGACCCGGCCGGCTTCTGTCAGCTTCCCGCTCATGCCGGTTGCAGGAGTGACCGGGACGGTCACGATCCAGGTCACCGGCGCCTCGACCTTCAGCGTCACGGTCTTCGCCTCAGGCATGGCCCCCGGTTCGACGCACGCCGTCCACATCCACTTCGGCAACTGCCCCAGCGCCGGCGTTCACATCGTGGCGCTGGCGAGCCTCACCGCCAACGGCCCCGGCATGGCCACCTTGACGACCACCGTGCATAGCCCTTACAAGGGCGACGGCCGCTTCCTGATCGTCTATGCCGGGCCGAACCCCGGACCGCTGAGCGCCTGCGCCCAGCTGGCAGGGTAGCGCGGCTGTTCTAGCCGGCCAGCGTTTCCGCCAGGCGGCGACCGATGCGGTGCGCAGTCGCCATGATCGTGAGCTGCGGGTTGACCGCGGTGGATGCCGGGAAGAGGCTGCCGTCGCAGACGTAGAGGCCCTCGCAGGCGAAGGAGCGCCCGTAGCTGTCGACGGCGGCGCGCCGGGGGTCTTCGCCCATGCGGACCGTGCCCATCGGGTGGTAGGCCGACAGCTTGAAGTCCTTAGCCCTGGCCTTCTTGGGGTCGATCTTGCGCAGCTCTTCCACCGACTTGACCACCGGGAACCCGTGGATCACCGGGTAGTACTCCTTGGCGCCGGCGGCGAAGTAGACCTCGCCCGCCATCACCACCCCTTCCGCCATCCGCTCGATCTCGGCCTTGCCGATGTTGTAGTACATGAACGGCCTGCCGTCGGGTCGGCGCATGACGCGGCCCGAGCAGTAGTCGGTGATCATGACCCCCACCGAGGCCATCTTCGAGTACTCATCGACGTGCTGCACCAACTTCTCGCCATAGAAGGGCAGCGCCCCAGCGCTGTATGAGATCCCCGGCGGCGGCATCGTCGCCTCCAGCATGATGCCCCGGCTCCGAAGCTTCTCGTCGACATAGTAGGACTGCATCGTCCCCCGCCAGGCGCGGAGGTCGTCGTCGAACAACGCCATCGCGCCGGCACCCGGATGGATGCGCAGGTTCTTGCCGACCTGGCGGCTGATTCCGCCGAGGCCGCTCTGCTGCAGCAGCAGCGGCGTGTAGACCGCGCCTGCCGCCACAATGACGGTGCTGGCGCGGATCTCGAGGCCGCCAACCTCTCGGCCGGTGGCAGGATCGATGATGGCAACCGATACGCCGGTGGCGCGGACGCCGTCGTGGCGGATCGACTTGACGCGGCAGTGCGCGTAGATACGGGCACCCTGCCGCACCGCCATCGGCAGGTAGCTGAGGTGCATGGCCTGCTTGGCGTCTCGGGGGCAACCGAAGGCGCACTGGCCTGAGCCATGGCAGTCGCGGATGTTGCGGGGGATGGGGCCGGCGCTCCAACCCAGCGCCGCGGCGCCCTCGCGGAGGACCCTGCCGTTGTTGCCTAGCACCTCGTCCGGCACGGGGGTGACGTTAAGGATCTCTTCGGCCTGGGCGAAGAAGGGGTCCATGGTCTCGGCGTCGGTGTCCTTGACACCATGCTCCCGTGTCCACGACTCGAGGATCCATTCCGGCGCCCGGAAGCAGGTCCCGGAATTGACCACGGTGGTGCCGCCCACGGCCTTGCCGATCGGCAGCGAGATGGTGACATTGCCGGTGGTGAAGGTCAGCCCGTGGTCGCGGTAGGCGCGGTCGATGCGCTCCAACAGCGGCCGGTCGGCGAAGTCTTCGCGGCTGTATGGCCCCCCCTCCTCGACCATGATCACGGAGTGGCCTGCCCGGGTCAGCTCGTAGGCGGCCACGGCGCCGCCGGCGCCGGTGCCGATGATGACGACGTCGGCGTCGTCGCGGGCGCCGTCCTGGATCTCGGGGAACGAGTTCACCGGGAGCTTGTGGCTCTCCTTCTCCTTGACGACAGGGATCAGCGGGAGGCCGTCGTACCCGATCGTCTTCTCGACCTCCGGCGTGGCGAAGTAAGCCAGGCTGATCATCGCCTTCAGCCCCATGGTCAGGTCACGTCGGAAGCTGAGGCGGCCCTCCTCGAGCTCGTCGAGGAACCGCCCGCGTTGCTCCGTGGTCATGCGGTGGAATGGTTTGAGCTGGCGCGAGGCGATGCCCATCACGTCAAAGGCCGAGATCATGCCCTTGAGGAGACCGCGGGTAGCACGGTCATAGCCGGCGAGCTGGGTCTCGACTAGGCCCGCCAGGTCCACGTCGTCCGCGCCCGGTGCCGCACCGGCGCCTGACGGCAGCAACGTCTGCGCCAGTGCGGTGAGGGTCTGGTGTTGGCGGGTGCTCAGCGTTTCAGCGATGGCCTCTGACCTCCTTAAGACTCTCGGATCTTAGAGGACTGCCTAGCCCTTTCGCTTTCGTAGCCGGCTGCCCTGGGGGCTGTCCTCCACCGCCCAGCCGGCTGTCTCGATCTCGGCGCGCAGACCGTCGGCGGCGCCAAAGTCCTTGGCGCCGCGGGCCTCGTCACGTCGACGCGCGAGCTCTTGGATCTCCACCGGCGGCGGCTCGGCGGCCGCGCCGGAGCCCACCTCGGGCCGCGTCAGGTCGAGCTGCAGGACCTGGTCCCAGCGCTCGAGGAGGCCGCGCTTCTCAGAGTCGGGCACGTCCGTCTTGAACACATCCTGGAGCAGCACCGAGACCTGCGGCAGGTCGAGGTCGTCGGCCAGCGCGTCTCGGAAACGCGACTCCAGCGCTTGCGCGCGCTCGCTCTCTAGCGCGGTCGCGGTGGGCAGCTGGACGGCGCGATGGCGGATAGCCTGGAGGCCGCGCTCGGCGCCCTCCAGCACCTCGATCGAGAAGCTGAGCTTGGCCCGGTACTTGGCGCCGAGGTAGAGGAAACGGAATGCCAGCGGGTCGTGGCCCATCTCCTTGAGGTCGGCGACGCGGATGATGTTGCCGGTCGACTTGGCCATCTTGCGACCGTCCATCTGCAGGTGCTCGCCGTGGATCCAGTAGTTCACGACCTGGTGCCCCAGGACCGGCTCGGACTGCGCGATCTCGTCCTCGTGGTGGGGGAAGACGAGGTCGATGCCGCCGGTGTGGATGTCGAAGCCGTCGGGAAAGAAGCTGAGGGACATCGCCGAGCACTCCAGGTGCCAGCCGGGAAAACCGGGGCCCCAGGGCGAGTCCCAGATCTGGAGGCGGCGCTCACCCCCGGCTTTCCAGAGCAGGAAGTCGGCGGGATGGTGCTTGTTGGGATCCACCTCGATGCGATAGCCGGACTGCAGCTGGTCAAGCGTGTTGTGCGAGAGCTTGGGGTAGTCGCCGTCCCGCTTCTGTACGTCGTAGAAGACGTTGCCGTCGATCTCGTATGTGAAACCCTTCTGCTCGAGCTTTTGGACCAGCTCGATCATTTGCGGGATGAACCGGGTGGCCCGGGGATACTCGGACGCATGGCCGATGTTCAGGAGCGCTCCATCCTCCAGGAAGGCGGCGGTGTAGAAGTCGGCGATCTCTTCCGGCGCCTTCTTCTCCACCTTCGCCGCGGCCAGCACTTTGTCCTCGCCGGTGTCCTGGGTGTCGTCCTGGAGGTGGCCGACATCGGTGATGTTCTGCACCAGCGTCACGTCGTTACCGAGGTAGCGCAGCGCCCGGACCCAGAAGTCGGACATCAGGTAGGTTCGGAAGTTACCTATGTGGGCGTATTTGTAGACGGTCGGGCCGCAGTTGTAGATGTCCACCTTCCCGGGCCGGCGCGGGATAAAGACCTGCTTGCTTCGGCCCAGGGTGTTGAAGATCTGGATCTCAGCCACGCTCAACCGATCGCTTCTCCGCCGCCAGGCGGCCGAGGTGGACGTCGTCCTGGTTGACGAACCGCATGGCGTCAGCGACCAGGTGGTGACCGGCGACGTCGCGGATCAGAGCGTGCATCTCCTGGGCGATAAGCCGGTAGCTGGGGTGACCCTGGGGCGAGCTGCGCAGCTCGACCAGGTGCATCGCCTCGCGCGCGTTCATGCGCATGAGGTAGCGGATGCGGTGCTGCATCGTCACCAGGTAGCCGGCCTGGGCCGGGTTGGTCCGGGCGATCTCCACCCACGCCGCCTCGGCGCGCTCGACGGCGTAGCGCCAGACGTCGTCGACGCCGGCCCGATGGACTTCCTGTGGGATCTCGTAACCAAGGTCTGGGGTCAGGCGCTGCCAGTCGATGGTCAGCAGCCGGTGCCGCTGGAGGTCGCGAAAGGCGCCGTAGTCGGAGACGATCTCGAACTCATAGTCGGGCGCCTCCCACTCGCGACCAGGCTTGTGGCGCCGGTTGCGCCGGTCGCCGACCGACGCCGCGAAGAGCTCGCGCCGGCGCTCCGCGGGGAGCTTGCCGACCTGGGCGGTGATCTCGTCGAGGGGCCGCCCGCTGCGGGGGAAGATCGCGTTGGCGATGATCTCGTCCTCGGCCGACTCGCGCCAGCGCAACAGCCGGACGCCGGACTGCGCCGCGACCGGGGGCGCGGCAGCCTCGCGGTCCAGGCCCGCCGCGGCTGCCGTCAGCGCGCTGGCCCGCTCACGCCGGTAGTCGACCCAGACACCCCCACGCTCGGGGCGATCGAGGCGGGTGAGGAAGTCGGGGATCACCTTCTTCAGCTCGGCCAGGACCAGCTCCGCGTAGGCCCGCGCCTCCGGGAGCTCCTCGGAGCGCATCCGCAGGATCATCTGCTCATAGGCCTGGGGGCTGCCGAAGATGCCGACGTTGGAGACGGTGCCCACCGGCAGCAGCCCCCGGGCGACGTCGAACGCGGCGGCTCGCGCCGCCCGCACCTGGGCCCTGTCGTCCCGCCGGATCGAGCCCAGGAGCATGTCGCGCACGCGCTCGGTGATCTCGGCGTAGGCGTCGAAGAGACCGTCCATGGCGCCTAAATAGAGGCCGCCGTGCGGGCCGGCCAGCAGGTCGGGGTCGCGGTAATAGCGGTAGTGGCCGCCCGGCCTGTCGGCGTATGAGACGTACCGCGTCGACTGCTCCAGGTAACCCATCAGCCGGCCCCGCTCCAGCACCTTGGTCAGCAGGTTGGAGACCTGCTCGCAGCTGACGTGGACCCCGGCGAGCTGGGCCACCGAGTCGTCGCCGTAGTCGCTGAGGACGCGGCTGAAGAGGTCGGAGGCCCGCACTATGCCGATGTCCGCGCCGGCGGCGGCCTCGGCGTTGGGGTCATAGAACTCGTCGAGGAACACGCGCTTCAGCGGCTTGGCGGTGCGGCTGTAGCGGGCGAAGAGCGCGGCGCGGGTGCTGTCGGGAAGGCCCACCAGGACCGCGGCGGGGCCGTCAATCGAGGTGAAGTGACGGGCGAGGATGCCGCGCTCGGCCGTGGTGTATTCCGCTTCGACGTACGTCTGCATCGCAAGCGATTATCGGCCACGGTGCGAGAGGGCGCCCCGTACCATTCCTTCATGGACGATCCCTCGGTGCCGCCCCTGCTGCGAGCCCTCGCCGACGTCCTGGCGCGGCGGGCCGAGAACTACACGGCCCCCAAACCGCGCTCCCGCAGGCGGGCGGCGGCCGTCCTCGTCCTGTTCTACGAGAAGCCCGGCGGGCTGCACATCGTCTGCTTCCGACGCAACGACACGGTGAGCACTCACAAGGGGCAGGTCGCCTTCCCGGGCGGCTCGGCGGATCCCGGCGATGCCTCGATGCTGGCGACCGCGCTTCGGGAGGCGAACGAGGAGCTGGGCATCGACCCCTCACAGGTGGTCGTGCTTGGTGAGATGCGCACCTTCGACACCTTCGTCAGCAACTTCGCGGTGACCCCGTTCTGCGGCTACTACCGGGTGCCGGACCCGACCTTCGTTCCCACCGACCACGAGGTCGCCGAGGTCCTGGAGGTCCCCGTCGCCAGGCTTCGACAACATCGCAACCGGCACGTGGGCAAGGTCCCGGGGTTCAACATTCCGATTCCGCTCCCCTACTACAAGATCGACGACACCATCATTTGGGGCGCCAGCGGGGGCATCGTCGAGGAGTTGCTGGCGGCCCTTTCCGAGGCCGAGGCCGAGGTCACTGCCGCCGGCGAAGCCAGTTGACGCGAAGGCTGGCGCCGTTGCTGGCGGGGACCAGCGCGGGCAGCCTCGGCCCCGCGGACCTCGAGGAGATCGGGATCACGATTGTTGCCGTCGACGTGCTCGAGCTTCGCCTGGGGCCAGGGCTGGACACGGTCCATGCGGCCGGCGGCCTGGGCGCATTCATCGGCTGGGACGGTCCGATCGTGGCGATCGCGCGCTACTCCGATGAGGCCACCGGGGCTACTGGCTGGCGTGCCCGCGGCTTGCCCCAGCTGCTGCGGGCGGACGGAGACTCGCTGACGCTTCGCTCCGCAGTCGACGGCGACGTCGTCATCATCGCCCTGGAGCAGCTGCAGGCGGAGACCGCCGGGCTTGGCGCCGGCACAGGCGATGAGGCGGACCGGGTGGCGGTGTGGATCGACGTCGACGGCCCGCAGCCGGCCTCGGACATCGTGGTCACCGAGCTTGGCCAGGCCCAGGCGGCTGAGGGCCGCTACTACGACCGCGGCGCCTGGCGCGACATCAGCCAGGTGCCTGCTGGGCCGCTAGCGCCGACCTGCGGCTGCCGGGCCTGCCGGGTCGCGGGCGGTGCCTACCTCGCCCACCTCTGGGCGGTCCGCGAGATCACGGCCCAGCACCTGCTGACATGGCACAACATGCACCAGCTCCGGCTGGTGGTCGAGGCCGGCGAAGAGGCCTAACCTAAGCCTCCAGTCGGGCCATCGCCCATGCCGCCGACTCGCGCACGACCGGGTCGGCATCGCCCTCGCGGGCGCGACGGAGCGAGGCAACGGCGCCCGGCTTGGCGGCGTTGCCCAGGGCGATGGCGGCGTTCCGGGCCAGGCCGGCGCGCCCGGTTCGCCAGACCGCCGTTCCCTTGAATCGGGCCGCGAACTCCTCCTCGGTCAGCTCCAGGCATTCCACCAGGTCGGGGAATGGCACCGGCCCGCGCTGCGTCGATGCCCCCGCTTCATCGGCCGGCGCGGGCGCGAGGCGCTGGTTGATCGGGCACGCCTCCATGCAGAGGTCGCAGCCGAAGATCCAGGTACCCATCAGCGGCCGAAGCTCCTCGGGGATGCTGCCCTTGTGCTCGATCGTCAGGTAGGAGATGCATCGCCGTGCGTCCATCACGCCCGGCGCCACCAGTGCCCCGGTGGGGCACGCCGGGAGGCAGGCGCGGCAGCCACCACAGCTTCGCCGGGACACCGGGGTGGGTGGCAGCGGCAACGAGACCAGCAGGTCGGCGAGTAGCACATACGAACCTGCGGCCTGGGTGATCAGCGTCGTGTTCTTGCCGACGAAGCCGACGCCGGCGCGCTCGGCGATCGGCTTGTCCATGGCCCAGCCGTGGTCGACAAACGGCTTGGTGCGCACATCGCGGAACTCAGCGCGCAGCCAATCGACAAGTCCGTCGACGCGCTCCGACAACACGTCGTGGTAGTCCGCAGGGTCACCGTCGCGATTGCGCAGACCGGCGTATGCTGCCACCCGGCCCCGGGGCAATCCTGGCGCGCCCACGGGAGCGGCCCCGACCTCGCCGGCACTCAGCCCATGAAGCGGCACCGCCGGCCGGTAGGCCCACGCCAGCGAGATTATTGACCGGGCCCAGGGGTATCGCGGCCGCATGTCGGCCGACGCCTCAACGCGCTCCCGGCTGAACCAGGGCATGCCTTCCAGCCGCCCCTCATCCACCGCGTCCAGCGCCCGGCCACGCGCCCGGCGGAAGGCCGCCATGCCGCCCACCCCGACCGCGGCCCAGCCGTCGTCGAGCGCCTGGCGCACCAGCCGATCGCGCACCTCCGCCCAACTCATCTCCGGATTCTAGGAAGGCGGCATATCATGAGGGCCTCGACCGCCGTCGGAGGGAGCTAGGGTGAGAACGTTGATCGTCATAGTCGTCATCCTCGCGATCGTGCTCGTGGTCGGCTCAGTCGCGCTGCGGCGCCGCCAGGGTGACTCCGACGACGACGGCGGCGGCACGACGTACGTGGACGACAGCAGCACCACGTACATCGATGACGGCGGCGGATCTGCCGCGGGCTCCAGCGGGGGCGCTGGCGTTGGCACTGACACAGGGGGCAAGGTGGAGTCCAGCGACACCGGGCACGACTCGGGTGGCTGGGGCGGTAGTGACTCCAGCGGTGGTGGCGACGGCGGTGGCGGAGGCGGCGACTAGCCGGCGGTGACGGGGGTCGGCGCCGGAGCGGCCTGGGCCGGCTTGGCGGCGTGGCCGTTGCGCTGGTCCAGCGGCAGGTTGCAGAACTCCTCGTAGTCGATCAGCTCGGTGATCGTGGGGTGCTCGCCGCACACCGGGCACTTCGGGTCCTTGCGCACCTTGTAGGTGCGGAAGGTCATGTCCAGCGCGTCGAACATCAGCAGCTTGCCGATGAGGGGCTCGCCAATGCCGAGGATCAGCTTGATCGCCTCGGTGGCCTGGATCGCGCCCAGGGTACCGGGCAGGACGCCCAGGACGCCGGCCTCGGCGCAGTTTGGCGCGAGGTCGCTGTCCGGGTCCGGCGGTTCGCCAAAGATGCAGCGATAGCACGGCCCGCCCGCTGCCGAGTCAAGCACAGTCGCCTGGCCGTCAAACCGGAAGATCGAGCCGTGGACGATCTCCTTTTTCTTCCAGACCGCGGCGTCGTTGAGCAGGTAGCGGGTGGCGAAGTTGTCGGAGCCGTCGACGATGATGTCGTAGGGCTCGATGATCTCGTAGACATTCTCGGAGGTAAGCCGCACGTTGTGCTGGACGACCTTGACATCCGGGTTGAGCGCCTGCATCGCGATCGCCGCCGACTCCGTCTTGGCCATGCCGATGCGGTCGGTGCTGTGCAGGATCTGGCGCTGCAGGTTGGACTCGTCGACGACGTCGAAGTCGAGCACCCCAATGGTGCCAACCCCGGCCGCCGCCAGGTACACCCCCGCCGGGGAGCCCAGGCCGCCGGCGCCGATCAGCAGCACCTTGGCGTTGAGGAGCTTGAGCTGGCCGGCCTCGCCGACGTTGGGCAGCAGGGTGTGGCGGCTGTAGCGCGCCAGCTGCTCGGGCTTGAGCGCCTGCGGCACGCTGAACTTGAGGCCGTGCTCCTTCCAGCCGTTGAAGCCGCCGGCCATCGACTTCACGTCGGTGTAGCCGATCTGCTCCAGGGTCTTGGTCGCGAGCACGGAGCGGACGCCGCTGGCGCAGTAGACAACGACCGGCTGGTCCTTGTCGGGGATGGCGCGCTCGATGCGCAGCTCGAGCCACCCGCGAGGCATGACCACGGCGCCGGGGATGATCCCCTGGCCGGTCTCGTCAGGCTCCCGAACATCGACCAGGACGGGGGGCTTGGCCCCCTTCAGCTGCTCGGCCACCTCGTCAGGGCTGGTCTCGCTGATCTCACGCCGTGCGGCGGACAGCAGCTCGCGGAAGGTCGCCATCAGGAAATAGTCTCCACGTGTTCTTGAACCAAAATCAATCCGGGCCTATTTCCGACCAAATTTATCAGATTTAGCGCCGGGTGCCCATCCCCACCACCAGACGGGTCAGGGTCCGGACGCCAAAGCCGGTGGGACCGCTGGGGATCTCCTTCACGCTCGGCACGCGGTTCCAGCTGACCGCCGCCATGTCGATGTGGAGCCATGGCTTGCCCGCCGCGAACCGGCGCAGGAAGAGCCCCGCGGTGATCGCCGAGGCGTTGGGCCCAGGCGAGTTGCTCATGTCCGCGATCGGGCTGTCGAGCATGGTTTCGTACTCGGCGAAGGTCGGCAGCGGCCATACGCGCTCGCCGGCGGCCTCGGCCGCGGCGACAACCTCGTGGAGCAGTTCCGGCCGGTCAGATTGCACCGCCGCAGCCACCGGTCCCAGGGCGATTCGCTGCCCTCCGGTGAGGGTGGCGATGTCGATGATGTCGGTGGCGCCAAGCCCAACCGCGTGGTGGATCCCGTCGGCCAGGACCATGCGCCCTTCCGCATCGGTGTTGATCACCTCGATTGTGGCGCCGTTGCCGGCGCGGACCACGTCGCCGGGCCGCATCGCACTCCCGGAGACCATGTTCTCGGCCAGGCAGAGGATTCCCACCACCTCCACCGTCGGCTTGAGCCGGCCGATCGCACTCATCGCCCCCAGCACCGCGGCGGCGCCGCCCATGTCGCCCTTCATGTACTGCATGTCCCCGGCGGGCTTGATCGAGATGCCGCCGGTGTCGAAGGTGATCCCCTTGCCAACCAGGGCCAGGCGCCGTCCGCCGCGTGAGCGCTTGACCGCGGGCCGATAGGTGAGCACCGCCAGGCGCGGCGGCTGCGCCGAGCCGCCGCCGACAGCCAGCAGTGCACCGTACTTCCGCCGGCGGAGGTCGCCCTCGTCGAGGACCTCGAAGCGCAGACCCGCGGCGGTGGCCTGGCGGCGCGCTTCGGCGGCGAAGGCCTCGGGGGTGAGATCGGACGCCGGCGCGTTGACCAGGCGGCGGGCGACGTTGGTGGCCTCGGCCACAATGGCGGCAGCCTCCAGGCGACGACGCTCCACGCGCGGGAACCCCACCAGCGTCAGCCGCACGACCTCGGTCGACCTCGCCGCGGCCCTGGTCCGCCCCGCCAAGCGGCTGGTGTGGGTCGCCTGGGTAAAGGCGCTCAGGACCGCCGACTCGACCGCGGCCTCGGCGAGGTCGCCCGGGTCGACCCCGGGCAACAACGGCTCAGCGGCGACCAGGCCAAGCGACGTCCGCGGTCCTGGGATCCCGGGGATGGCCAGCTGGAGGGCATTGCCGAGCCGCACCCGGTCGAGGCGGTCGGCCGCACCCATGCCGACCACAGCAACGCGCGTGGCGCCCAGCCGTCCCAGCGTCAGCGTGTGCGAGACCTCGCCCAGCCGGCCACTGAAGCCGTCGAGCAGCTGCGTGAGCCCTCCCGAGAGGGCGGCATCGATAGCGGCAAGGTCAGGCGGAACGCCTTTGGCTCCGACGACCGCTGGGACCAGGAGCACGTCAGCCTTGAGGCGGGCGGCGGAGGCCGCGGCTCGTACGATCACGCGCGGGGCGGGATCAGACTTCGACCTGTTCGGCGGCTTCCTGGACCGGCGTTGCGCCACCCTTGTGGCCGCGATCCTCGAGGAGCTTGGCTACCGCCACTATCGCGGTGGTGCCGTCGCCAACGGCGGTGGTGATCTGCTTGGTCAGCTGGTGGCGCACGTCGCCGGCAGCGAAGATGCCGGGGATGTTGGTCGCCATATTGACGTCCGTGTACAGGTAGCCGAGCTCGTCATGTTCGACATGGTCGCGGAAGATGTTGCTGTTGGGAACGAAGCCGATGAACGGGAAGACCGCGCCCACCTGGAGCTCGCGCTTCTCGTCGCTATTGGTGTTCCGAAGCTTGAGCTTGATGACCTTGCCACCGGCGTCGGGCGCCGCGTCGCCGACGATCTCGTCAACCACGGTATCGAGGATGAACTCGACCTTGGCGTTGGCCTTGGCCGCCGCCACCGCCACCGCCTGGGCCCGGAAGCCGTCCCGACGGTGAATGATGTGGACCTTGCTGGCGTAGCGGGTGAGGAACGTGCCCTCCTCCAGCGCGCTGTCGCCGCCGCCGACGACGGCGACCTCCTGCTCCTTGAAGAAGGCGCCATCGCAGATCGCACAGTAGCTGACGCCGCGCCCGGCGTACTCGCCCTCGCCGGGGATGTCCAGCTTCTTCGGCTGACCACCGGCGGTGACGATCACGGCGGGGGCGCGGTACTCGTTGAGCTGCCCCTTGACCACGACCTCATCGCCGTCCTTGTAGACCTCCTCGACGTCGTCGTAGTCGATCTCCAGGCCGAACTTCTTGGCGTGGCTCTCCATCTTCTCTGAGAGCTCCTGCCCGGTGATGTGCTCGAAGCCGGGGTAGTCCTCGATATCCAGGGTGTTGAGCAGCTGCCCCCCCGGGGCGAGCCGGTCGAGGGCGATGGCCTTGAGCTCCAGCCGGCCGGCGTACATCCCGGCGGCCAAACCCGCCGGACCCGCCCCGACTATGATCACGTCGTATTGCTTCTTCTCGGACATTCGTACCTCTATCTGGCTGCCCCTCGGCGGCGCCACTCCTTAAAACCCCACAGCCTGGGGATCACTTCCCGGTCGCCGGGCCGAGACCCCGCTAATCCTAATCTGACGACCCGGCCATGGTAGGAAACCGCCTTCGCTGGAAACCCGGCAGGCGAGGCCATTACGAGGGGTACTACGCGGCCTTCAACGACCCGGAGTCGGGCCGCGGCTTCTGGATCCGCTACAGCATGGTCGCCCCCGCCGACGACGCCGATGAGCCGCGGGCCCAGGTTTGGTTCATGCGCACCGACCGCTCCCAGTCACAGCGCAACCTGGCGCTGCGGCAGACGTTTCCGATCCAGCAGCTGACCACGGAGGCGCAGCCGTTTCACGTCGACATCGCCGGCAACCGCCTCCACGCCACCGGCTGCCGTGGCGCGATCGCGTCGGACGGCGTGGAGGCTTCCTGGGACCTGGTCTTCGATCCAATCCTGCCCCCGATCGCGCCGACCCCGGAGTGGGGGGCCCGGGTCGCGACCTGCTTCCTCGAGCCTGGGCCGCTGCTTCGAATCAGCGGCACGATCACCGAGAACAGCCGCGAGGTGAAGGTCGAAGGCTGGTTGGGCGAGCAGGCCCACGTGTTCGGCAAGCGCCACAGTCAGCGCTGGCATTGGGCCGAGTGCAAGCACCTCGGCGCTCCCGGCCGGGCCTTCACCGGCTTCGCCGCCTGGCCCCAGCTACCCGGCGGCGCCCGGTCCGTGACTTCTATCTACCTCGAGCTGGGCGACGGCCGCCGCATCCTGCGCAACGGCTTCCGGGAGATGCTCAAGCCGGAGACCGCACACTCCCCCGAGGGGTGGGAGTTTAACGCCGAGTACGCCCGGGACAAGCTCGTTGGCAGCGTCCGCCCCGACCCCAAGGACCTGATCGGCGTGACCTACCACGACCCCTCGGGGCAGCCGATCTACTGCTACCACTCGGAGCTGGCCGACTTCAGCCTGCAGTTATACCGCCGCTCCAGCGCGTCGGGCGATTGGAAGCTGGAGGAGGAGTTCAGCGCGCCGGGCAGCTCGGCCTTCGAGTACGGCAGCGCGGTTGCGCTGGATGGAATCCCGCTCCTCCTGAGTTAGGCAAGGGATGGGCATATTTCTGCGGGTCCTCGAGGGCGTGGCCGGCGGGATGCTCGTGTTCCTGGTGCTGGTCGACATCTTCAACGGCGTCGTCGTGCCCCGGCCGACCGCGCGGAGCACGCTCATCAGCCGCTGGACGATCCGGCCCGGGTGGCGCCTCTGGCGGGCGGTTGGGACGCGCGCCAAGTCCGTCAACAAGCGCGAGAGCATGCTCGGGGTCTTCGCACCCGCGATCCTGGTCATCCTGCTGCTGGTCTGGATCGTGGTCGAGGCCGTCGGCTTCGGGCTGCTGGTCCACGCGCTGCGCCAGAACTTCACCCCGGCACCCGGGATCTTGGGCTCGCTGTACGTCGCCGCGGCTTCGCTGTTCGGGCTCGGCCAAGGCGCCTATCTGCCGAGCGGCCGTGCCGCTCGGCTGGTCGGTCCCGCGATCAACGCCACCGGGTTGGGCACGGTCGCGCTGGTGATCACCTACCTGTTCAGCCTGTACGGCAGCTTCCAGAGGCGCGAGGTGCTGGTGGTCACGCTGGACGCCCGCGCCGGCGCCCCGCCATCGGGCGTGACGCTGATCGAGACTCACGCGCAGTACCAGATGCTCGACCTTCTGCCGCAGCTGTTCCATGAGTGGGAGCACTGGGCGGCCGAGGTCCTCGACAGCCACCTGGCCTATCCGATCCTCACCTACTTCCGTTCCAGCCACGACAACGAATCGTGGATCTCAGCCCTGGGGGCGGTGCTCGACGCCTCGACCCTGGTCATCTCGACCATCGACGGCATTCCCGTGGGGCCGGCCAAGATGATGCACTCCATGGGCGCCCACCTGGTCGAGGACCTTGCCTACCGCTTCGGCGCCGACAGCGCCGCCGCCGTCTGGGTCGAACGCCAAGAGTTCGATGACGCGCGCGGGCGCCTGGCGGCGGTGGGCATCGCCCTCCGCGACGCCGACGAGTCGTGGGAGCGGTTCAGCCGCATGCGCATGCAGTACGCATCGCGACTCAACGACATGGCGCAGCTGTGGGCGACCCCGCCGGCGCAGTGGATCGGCGACCGCTCGGTCATCGACCAACGACACGCGCGGCGGATGCCCGCCCTGGCAGAGGCACCGGCCGAGGTGGCCGCGAAGCCCTAAGCCCCCGCGCTCTTCTTCTTGCGGTTGCCTAGCGAGGCTCGGCGCCGGGTCCGCGACGGGAGTTCCATGCCTTCGGGCAGCTTGCCGAAGGCCGCCTTCATCGCCTCGGCGGAATTGAGCTCGCCGGTGTACATTCGATAGAAGGCCTCGGCGTAGTCCATTTCGCCTTCGCCCCGCTCTTTGGCCTCCAACGCCGTCCGTCGCTGCTGGACCTTGATCCAGCCGTCGACCCAGTCGCCTAGCTGGCTGCCGTGGGCATTGAGGGCGCCGATCTTCTTGTCGATGGTGCCGGTGATGTCGACGTAGAGGTTGGGTTTCTCCTGCTGCGCGCCGACGATGTAGACCCATTTCACAAACCACGGGTCGAGGCCCTCCTCGATCAGCTCAGGAAGCGCCATGGGGTTGCGGGCGGTGGGATAAATCGCCGCAAGGGTGGCCTCCCCGATGGCAAGGTGATCGGGGTGGTTGCCGCCGATGTAGCCGAAGTTCCGCACCGGGTTTGCGGTGATGACGAGGTCCGGCTTGTACCGCCGGATCACCTGGGTGATGTCGTGCCGCAGCTCCAGCGAGGGGGCCAGGCTGCCGTCGTCGTAGCCGAGGTTGACGATGTCCTTGACCCCCAGGACGTCAGCGGCGGCCCGCTGCTCGGCGACCCTGACCGTGGTCAGCTCGTCCTCGCTGCGGTCGCCCTCGCCGCCACGATTGCCCTGGGTGGCGATGACCAGGGTCCACTCGACGCCCTCAGCCGCCATCTTGGCGATCGTGCCCCCGGCGCCGAACTCGGCGTCGTCCGGGTGCGCATGCACCACCATGGCGCGTTGGATGCGGAGCGGATCTTCTGACATCGGGGCCTCCCTGAGCGGCGCGGTGCGGTGCGGACGATTGTATCGACGCCGCTCCGTATGATTGCGTGAATATGGCCGAGTCGCCGGCGGAAGAGGTCGCCACCCTGTTGGCGCCCGATGAGCCGCACAGAAAACCATCGCGTTTCATCGAGTGGCTGGCGGGCAACCCCCTGATTCGCCGCCTGCCGGGTGCGCTGCGCACCCCGTTCGCGCTGGACAACATGGTCTATTTCGTCGGCAACCTGTTCGCCGGCCTTGCCGGCTTCGCCTTCCAGGGCCTCCTGGCCCGCGCCCTGGGCCCCGAAGGCTTCAGCGAGGTGGCGCCGCTGATCTCGATCTTCTACCTGATCCAGATCGCCCTCTTCATCTCGATGGCGGTGGCCGCCCGCTACATCGCGCCGCTGGCCGCCCGGGGCGACAGCTCGCGGGTCAATCGCGCCTACCGCGACTTCACCCTGTACGTCACCGTGATCGGCGCGGTCGGCATGCTCATCTTCCTGCTCCTGGTGCCGACGCTGAAGTCGTTCCTCAACCTGGGCACGTACGGCCCGCTGATCGCGCTCTCGGCGGCGGTGCCACTGTGCCTGCTGGTCGGCGTCGGACGCGGGGTGCTCCAGGGGGAGCAGCGCTTTGCCCCGCTGTCGCTCAACTTCATCCTCTACGGCGTCTCCACCCTCGCCTTCCTGCCCCTGCTGCTGCATTTCCAGCTCCACGCGGTGGGCGCGGTGGTGGCGATCAACACCGCCCTGATCCTGTGCAACTTCCTCGCCGCCTGGACCCTTCGCGACCTGCCCCACAGCGGCCATCACGAGCGGCTCACGGTGTGGCCGATACTGCGCAGCGCGCTGGCGGCCAGCGCCGGCATCACCGCGATCACGCTCTTCTACAACTTCGACGTGCTCCTCGCCAAGCACTTCCTCTCCTCATCTGACGCGGGGCTCTACTCGGCGATGTCGCTGCTCGGCAAGATCATCTTCTTCGGCACCATCAGCATCTCGGCCGTGATGTTCCCCCGGGTGGCGGCGCTCCACGCCCAGGGGAGGAGCGCCCGCCGCACAGTCAACCTCTCGCTCGTACTGGTGCTGGGCGCCGGCGGCCTGGTTGCTCTCTTCTATACCCTGCTGCCAAGACTCACAATCAGCCTGCTGCTGCATCAGCAGGAGTACCAGGCGGTCGCGCCCTACCTCGGCCTGTTCGGTCTGGCCATGCTCGGCCTGGCCCTTGCCAACGTGCTGGTCTACTACTTCGTCGGCGTCCATAAGCGCCGCTTCGTCTGGGGCCTGGCGGTGGGCGCCATCGCCTTCACCGTGCTGCTCTTGAGCTACCACAGCACCCTCGGCCAGTTCACGGTTTCGGTCACGATCGCCATTGACGTGATGGCCCTGGTGCTGCTGGCGGTCTACGCCCTTGATCGGGCCCCCGGGCCGGTGCCGGCACCCGTCCACGATGATTGACGCATGAACGCGCCGGCGCGAAAGTTCGCAGACCATACCGAGGAGGCGATCCGCCAGCTGCTCGAGGACCTGGGCGAGGACCCCACCCGCGGCGACCTGGTCGAGACCCCGGCGCGGGTGGCCCGATCACTGCGCTTCCTCACCCAGGGCTATGCGGAGGACCCGGTCCTGATCCTGCGACAGGGCGTCTTCAGCGCTGAGGTCGACGAGATGGTGGTGGTCAAAGACCTCGAGTTCTACTCCCTATGCCGCCACCACCTGCTGCCGTTCTATGGTCGCTGCCACGTCGCCTACGTACCAAGCGGACGGGTTGTCGGCCTGAGCAAGCTCGGTCGGGTGGTCGACGCCTTGAGCCGGCGCCTACAGGTGCAGGAGCAGCTCACCAACCAGGTCGCGGCCGCAATCAGCGAGGCGGTGGAGCCCAAGGGGGTGGGCGTGGTGATGGAGGCCTACCACCTCTGCATGATGATGCGCGGGGTGCAGAAACAGAGCAGCCAGGCGGTGACCAGCTGCATGCTGGGCAGCTTCAAGAAAGACGCCCGCACCCGATCCGAATTTCTACAGCTGATAAAGGGAGGCGCAAATGCCTGACAAGCCGCAGATGAACATCGACGAGTCCAAAACATACCGGGTCACAATCGACTCCAGCAAGGGCGCCATCGCGATGGACCTGCAGCCGGCGCTGGCCCCCAAAACGGTGAACAACTTCGTCAACCTGGCGCGCCAGGGGTACTACGACGGCCACACCTTCCACCGCTACGTCGAGGGCTTCGTGATCCAGGGCGGCGACCCCACCGGCACCGGCACCGGCGGCCCCGGCTACAAGTTCGAGGACGAGCCGGTCAAGGCCGGCTACCGCGAGGGCGCGGTGGCGATGGCCAACTCCGGGCCCAACACCAACGGCAGCCAGTTCTTCATCTGCAACGCCGACTGCCAGAACAAGCTGGCCCCCAGCTACAACCTCTTCGGCTTCGTCGTCAGCGGGCAGGACGTGGTCAACAGCCTGCGTCAGGGTGACACGATGAACAAGGTCGCGGTCGAGGAGCGCGAGGGCTAGTCGCGGGGCGCGCGGTTGGCGCGGCGCCTGAACCTGATCATCAATACCGCCAACCCCAGACCCACGATGATCCACAGCCCGCCGCCCCCGGCGGCGGTGTTGGGCAGGCTGCCCAGCGTCTGAGACCCGGTCGTCGTCGTGGTCGACGTGGTTGACGGCTTCTGAGGGGTGATCCCGGGGCCGTTCTGAACAGGGACACAGCCCACCGGTCCGTCCTGGACCTCGGCCAGGGGCGAGCGCAGCCCGGCGCTGTTGCGCACCTGCAGCGCGACGTAGACGCAGGTGCCGAGATTCTGGCCACTGACCGTGATCACGGGGTCCTGGCCGGGGGTGCCCGGGTTGGGGGTGGCGACCTCGGTGGCCTGGTCGAAGTTCTGGGGCGTGATCGGCTGCGGGCTGACGCGCACGCTGGCGCTGGTGGCGTTGCCGCAGCGGAACTCGGCGCCAGAGGCGGTCCACTTGGCGGTGAAGCCGCCGTTCGCGCCGTGGACCACGTTCCCCAGCCGCAGGTCGGTGATCGCCCCGGGCGGGCGGGTGATGGTGCCGTAGCCACCGCTGTTCCACTCATCGTGGTGGTTGCTCCACCACTGGTTGTTGGCGCACGGGTCACCTGGCGAATTCCAGCTGTAGAGGTAGCCCTCGTGGGTGCCCACCAGGAGGTCGAGCTTCCCGCTGCCGTCGACGTCGGCCAGCGCAGGCGCCTGGTTGGCCCAGCCGCCGGTGAATTTCGGGAAGTCGGTGGCGTCGTGCCCAAGAATGTCGTAGGCGTGGACCAGGTACAGGCCACTGCCGCTGATGACGCTGGCCGAGCCCACGGCGCCACCAACGGGTGCGACCGCCGGCTCGACGAACGCCTGGTAGTCCTCCATCGGTTGCGGGAAGGCCGGGTACATCAGGCCGGTCAGCGGGTTCCACCCGGAGAGGTCGTGGTCAAAGGGGAAGTTCTGTCCCACCAGGACATCGTCGACCAGGGCGTTGGCCGTGATCCCGCCCTCGAACACTCCCGGCCCAAGTCCTGCACCGAGGTCACCGATCGCGCCATGCCCGAGCGCGTTGAGACTGACGGTCCCTGACGCCGGGGAGACCCCCGAGGGAACCCCGTGCTTGGGATCCAGGCCCTCGTCGATGACACCGTTCCCCTTGACCAGGTTGACGGGCCCGGTGAACAGGCTGAGGACGGCGCGAGGACCGTTTCCAAAGTCGCCCAGGAGCGCCGGAACCGGCGCGACCGGGGCCAGCGCGTCCGGTGCCAGTCCGACCGTCGATACCGGCCAGCCGGCGAGGAGGTTACCGCCGCGGTCACGGGCATAGGTGCGGTTGGAGTTGCCGACGCCAAGACCCTGGACGGCGTTGGCCAGCAGGTTCGCTGGGATCGACGTGGTGTTGCCGGTGACGGCGTTACGCAGGGTGTTGAAGTTGGCGGTGTCGGCGGCGTAGAACTCCGTGGTTGGCACCACAATCTGCTGGTGCCCGTCGCCGAGGAGGTTGCCGACCGCGGGGGTGGATGTGATCTGGGCAAAGGACGTCGGGTGCTGGGAGGTGTCGGCCAGCAGCTTGGGATGGCCACTGTTGAAGCTCGGCAGGAACACCCCGTCTGGCCGCCAGACGTAGACGCGCTGGTCGAGGGCGCCGACGACGATATCGAGCTGGCCAGGGTGAAGGTCGTCGAGCCGGCCGAGGACCGGGGAGGCGGAAATGCCGCGCTGTTGGTGGTTCTGCTTGTTCTCATTGCTGACGGGCACGAGGCTGGGATCGGGCATGACCGGGAAGCCCGGCAGCATGGTACCCGTGGCATCGAGGGCGTAGACGCGCCCATCGAGGTCCGCCGCCACTATCTCCTGCCGGCCGTCGCCCAGGAGATCGCCGACGGCGGGGGTTGCGGTGAAGCTTGCGTGCGGTACCGGCAGCCCGCCGCTGGCCAGCCCGGGAGCGGTGGTGTGGAGGGTGGCCGCGCTGCGCTGGCTCAGGAACGGGTGGCCGCGGTTGAACCACGGCACGTCGTGGCCGGCGGCGTCCAGCACGTGGAGCTCGCCAGCGTCGTTGGCCACGATCGACTCCATGTTCCCGTCGCCGAGCAGGTCCGTGTTGTGGACCCCGGCGACCACGCCGCTGCCAAAGTTGATCGGGAACCCGGCGTGGACAGTGGGATCGTGGTGGACGTGGACGACGCGCCGGGTCTCCCCGTGGCGGCCACAGCTGTCGTTGACGCTCAGGCGCAGGGTCACCGAGAACGCCTCGCGGTTACCGGGCGGGCCGGAGGCCTGCGGTACCGGCAGCGACGCGGTGGGGATGCTGCCCAGGACACCGGTCTCTGTAGCGCCGGTCATGGATCGCGTCAACAGGGTGGTGAACTGGTTGATGGGCGATGTCGTGGGCTCGATTC
>CAAGKR010373842.1_pt1 | contig 21247 bp, 19 predicted proteins | sample 2556971 | NCBI WGS metagenome assembly CAAGKR01 (sample SAMEA5207829, study PRJEB30636) | soil metagenome | biome: forest; feature: boreal; material: soil | place: USA | collected 2011-09 | depth 1 m | reverse complement strand
CCGGTCGTCAGCGGGCGCGCGGACCTCGCGCTCGGCAGCCGCTACGCGAAAGGAGGCCGGATCACGGATTGGGGCCTCGGCCGGCGCTTCATCTCGCGCGGCGGGAACCTCTTCGCGCGGCTCGTCCTGACGCTTCCTGCCAACGACCTGACCGGGGGCTTCAAGGCCTGGCGGGCCGCGACCCTGCATGCCGTCGACTTCGATGGAATCCATGCCGGCGGCTACGTCTTCATGATCGAGATGACCTATCGAGCCCAACGCGCCGGGGCCCGGATCGAGGAGGTGCCGATCACGTTCCGCGATCGGCGTCTCGGCCAGTCGAAGATGTCCCGACGGATCGTCGTCGAGGCGCTGATCGTCGTCGTCCGGCTGCGATTCCACGAGACGGTCGAGAGCGCGCGGAGGCTAGTCAGGCGACGGCAGCCCTGACCTGGTTGCTTCGCGTTCGCGGCTCGCTGGCTCGGGCCATGAAGAGGCCGAGCAAGAGCAGCGCACCCGCGGTCGGCAGCCCCTTGTTGACGATCCAGGCGAGGTCCCCGAGCGCGCCCTGCTGGCCGCCCCACATCAGGAAGTAGGCGAGCGCGAGCCAGCGCAGGCGAATTCCCGCGCCCAGCGCGAGGCCGAACGGCAGGATGAGGATCGCCAGGTAGTGCTGGTAGAGCGCCGGCGCCACCAGGATCGAGACGAGCACGGCGATGGCGAAGCTGATCCGGGTTGAGGTCGTCCGGGCCGTCCAGACGACGATGACGAGCCCGATCGCCGTCACGAGCAGGCGAGCGAGGGTGAACCCGATGTAGGGCATCAGCCAGATCGTCGGTGCGAGGGTGTCCTTCGTGTCCACCGGGGCCGACAAGTTCGCCAGCACGGTCGGGTAGTCGAGCCACGGCTGGAGCCCGGTCACCGGCAGCGTAATGGCTGCGACGATGACCGCCGCGGCGATCGCCCAGCCTGCCGCCCGGGATCGCCCGGTCAGGACGAACCACAGGATCAGCAGACCGGGGAAGACCTTGATGACCGTGACGACACCGATGGCGATGCCAGCGATCACGGCGCTTGCCGCTGGAGCGCTGCTGCCAGCGATGCCTGTGGGCGCATCAGGCGCGGGCGTCTCGGGGGAGGGCGCGTCGCGTCGGATCCCGAGCCAGGCGAGCATGAACAGACCGAGCAGCAGGATGTTGACGTTCCCGAGGACGAGCTCGGCGACCACCGGCGGAAAGGCGAAGGCCGCGCCGACGAGGAGCCATCGACCGCGTTCCGCGAGCAGCGGGTATCGCTCGCCGAGCCGCTCTGACCGATGGAGCGCGAGCACCGCGGCGACGACGATCACGGCATCGAGTGCCGTCCATCCCCACTCGGCCAACCGGGGGTCTCCGAACACGAGCGCGAAGGGGATCAGGGCCACCGCGAACGGCGGCGGGTAGAGGAAGCCGACCTGGCCCTGGGGTGCGTACGGCCCGCCCAGCTGCATCGCCGAGTAGATCGGCTCACCGTGGAGGAGGTGCCCCGCGGCCACCCAATAGAACGAGAAGTCGTAGGCCCACTGGATCTGGCCGGTCCAGAAGACGAACTGGCCGAGTCGGTAGGCCAGCACGACGGCAAGGACGCCAACAAGCACGACGAGACGAACCCGCGGCTTTCTCAGCAACCGCAGCCCGTACACGTTGGCCGTCACGGGCCGGACGGTAGCATGCCCTCCACGCGCTGGAGGGAGGCAGCCGACCCAGGATTGGTCGCGGGGCTGACGTCGGTGGAGCCTATGATCCCCGGATGCCGCCCCCCACGTCCCGTGCACTGACTCGCTGGGAGACGTCACTCGACTTGCTGCGCACTCATTCCGCGCTCGGACCCGTGGTCAGGTTCTATTTCCGCCGCCGCGAGCAGCTCCTCTACCTCGTGGTCGGGGGCTGGAACACGGTCTTCGGGTATGGCGTGTGGGCCGTCCTGCAGTATCTGCTCGGTAGCCACCTGCACTACCTCATCGTGGTCGTGCTGTCCTGGCCGATCGCCGTCCTGAACGCCTACCTTGGCTACCGGTTAATCGTGTTCCGCAGCCGCGGCTCTGTGCTTCGGGAGCTGCCGCGCTTCTCGTTTGTCTACCTCGCCACCCTCGTCGTGAACCTCGCGCTCCTGCCGGTCGCCCTGAGTGTGCTGCCGTTCAACATCTATGTGGACCAGGCTCTGTTCACCGCCGTTGTGGTCGTCTGCAGCTATCTCGGCCACAAGTACTACAGCTTCAGCGGCGGTCGACGCAGGGACGGCACCGATCGGGCCTCCTACGATCCCCCTTCCCGGATCTGAAGAGTGACCCGTGACCGACGTCCCAAGGAAGCCGAAGTGCCGCTCCTAACAATCCTCACGCCCTGTTTCAATGAAGAAGGCAACGTTCGCGAGGTCTACCGGCAGGTCAAGGCCGCCATGGAGAGCCTGCCTGGGTACGACTATGACCACCTGTTCATCGACAACGCGTCGACGGACAAGACCCTCGCCATCCTGCGGGAGCTCGCGGCCGCGGACGGGCATGTCAAGGTCATCGTAAACACCCGAAACTTCGGTCACATCCGCTCTCCATACCACGGTTTCCTCGAAGCGCGCGGGGATGCCGTGATGGGTTGTGTGGCGGACCTTCAAGACCCTCCGGAGCTCATCCCCGAGTTCGTGCGGAAGTGGGAAGAAGGCTACAAGGTCGTCATCGGTGTGAAGCAGGGCAGCAACGAATCCTGGCTCATGTCGCGTGTAAGGCGATTCTATTACTGGCTCATTGCGAAGCTCTCATCGGATGTGGAACTCGTCAACAACTTCACGGGCTTCGGTCTCTACGACCGGGAGGTCGTCGAGCAATTCCGCAGCACCGATGAGCAATACCCGTACTTCAGGGGCCTGGTCAGCGACTTCGGCTATGAGCGGGCTGAGATTCCCTACGTCCAGCCAGCCCGCACGCGAGGCAAGACGAAGAACAACTTCTTCAGCCTTTACGACGTCGCGATGCTCGGAGTCACGAACCACTCGAAGGTGCCTCTCCGCCTGGCTTCGATGGCCGGGTTTGTCATTTCGGTGCTCAGTCTTATCGTCGCGATCATCTACCTGATCTTGAAACTCATGTTCTGGGACACGCTCCAGTTAGGGTTGGCGCCTCTTTTGATCGGAATCTACTTCTTCGGCGCCGTGCAGCTCTTTTTCATTGGGATGCTCGGCGAATACATCGGCGCGATCCACACGCAGGTCCACAAACGACCGCTCGTCGTCGAGAAGCAACGAATCAACTTCGATCGGGCGTCAGAGTCAGCTCCTCAATCGCCCAGCTGGCACGGCATAGCAGACAGTCTCCCAGCGCTCGTCACTGTAGCGACGGAGGTACATGCAATACCCGGGCCCCAGCGAGAGGATGAGCAGAGGGAGGTCCCAGAGATCCTCGGGCTTGTGGTAGAGGGAAACCGCGAGGACCGGCATGTCATCGCGAATGGTCCGGGAGGCGCCGACTAGAGCGTCGTGCTCCGCGCCCTCCACGTCGAACTTGACGTATGTCGGCGCGCAGTCGCCGAGGATCTCGTCCAGCGGGGCCGCCTCGACCGTGTCGGTTCCGGATCCAACGCTCGATCCAACGGTCCCAGATGCTTCGAAGCTCACCGTGCCACGCTCCGAGGCCGCGGCGAACGATTCGACGCGGATCGGGCCGATCCCTGCCTGAGTCCAGTCGTCAACGCGGTCCTGCAGAACACGACCGCTGATTGGGTCCGGCTCGATCGCGATGATCTGCTCGAACTGTCCCCCGCGTGCGGCCATGAAGGCCTCGATTGTGTCGCCGTTAAACGCCCCGCAGTCTACATACACCTCGCGGGCCAAGGGCTGGATCAGATCATCGGGGAAGTAGGTCTCAGCCGGCGGTCGCGGCGTCGCGAGCGCCGAGTAATCGAGCAGGAAGCGCCAACGGACCTGGGACTGATACTCGGCCTCGGACTCGGCATCGGCCCAGATCGAGGCCGCGGCCTCGATCTCTCGCGCGGACTCGGCGAGACGCTCCGGAATCCCGAAGTACAGGCCGTGCGCGTGGGGTTCCGGCAATACCCAGGACAACTCAGCGCAGGTGACCGCCGGCACGCCCAGCGCTCGACATTGCTCGATCACGCGGCCGTTTGTATAGACGGTGATCAACCACATGGCGCTCTGCCCAAAGCGTGCCGCTGCTTCGTCGGGACCGAGGACTTCCAGACCCTCGAACTCAGTTCCCCAACGCGTCTTGTTGTTGTCGACGAAGGCCTGCGGCTCGAACGGCAAGCCGATCAGATCGCGGCGTATCTGCCTCCCCAGGTCTCCGGCTCCGAACAGCACCACGTCCGTGCGCCCGGCAATGCGCCCCGTGATCTCCGACCGCCGTCGGTCAACCTCGTGCCGCCAGCCACCACCCAAGATGGCATCCAGATCGACCGCCGACCCCGTCAATTGGACTTCGCATTCTCGGTATCGGCGGACGAAACGGCGCCGAACAGCTGCTCCTCGACCATGCCGGCGATCACGTGGCAAACAAACGCGTGGCACTCCTGAATTCTCTGTGTCTCATGGGAGGGAACGGCGAGCAGAAGGTCACAATCGAGGCTCATCCGGTCGATTCCCATCTGCCCGGTGAACCCGACGGTGAACATTCCCCGCCGCCGGCCGGCCGCCAAGGCTGCAAGGACACTCGCGGACGCTCCACTGGTCGAAATCGCGACCAGCACATCGCCGGCGGCCCCGATGGCCTCGACCTGCCGAGCGAATACCTCCTCGAAGCTCCTGTCGTTGGCGACAGAGGTGAGAACCGATGTATCGGTAGTCAGGGCAATCGCTGGAAGAGCCCGGCGGTCGAATCGCAGGTGGTTCACGAACTCCGCGGCGAGGTGCTGCGCGTCGGCTGCGCTTCCACCGTTGCCACAGATCAACAGCTTCCCGCCATGCTCGAAGCATGCGGAGATGCGTGCGGCTATTTCGCTGATGATCGTCGATGATTCGGCCACCGTGCCCGATATCGCCGCGACATGGGCGGTCAGTTCATCGTCGATCCGCACACGTCGCTCCCATAGCTAGAGCCGCCTCTCGTTGGGAATAGCAAAGCAGACCAGGTCGCTGTCTCGGGCCTGGCGCCGCAGGAAAAGAGTGTAGTCAGGACAAAGCTGGCCCAGTAGCGCCGGAAGCCGATACAGATCAGCCTGGAGGTGATAGATACAGACCGCTAGGACTGGCCGATGTGCGCGGATGGTATCTGTAGCGCCCCGTAGCGCATCCTCTTCGGCCCCCTCGATGTCCATCTTGATAAATGTGGGTACGATCTCTCGCAAGGCGCTGTCCAGCGTGACACAATCGACCATCACGGAGCCGGTCCCAGACAGGCGGGACCCAGGTGTCCCTCCACCATCGAATCGGACCGTCCCGGAGCTTCCCCCGACGGCCTTCTCTTCGATCCGGATTCGATCTCGCGCTTCAGCCGGTAGTGTTTGCGCGACAACTCTGAGCCGCGCGGCGGCATGGGGGTCTGGCTCGAACGCAATTGCGGCGCGGAAGCGGTAGTGCGTGGCCTCGAGGAAGGATCCTATAGTGTCACCGTCGTAGGCTCCACAATCGACAAACACCTCTTGGTCGGACAATTCGATCAGATCACGCGGGAAGTACGAATCGCGTCTTGCGGTGAATGTCAGATCGACAACATCCATCGACGAGATCAGGTACGACAATTGGATGAGGAACTCTGCGCGGGAATGGTCGTCCGTGAAGCTCGCTAGAGCTGCTTTGATTTCAGATTCGGCGGCGTAGAGTCGGTGGGGCGCATCAAGGCAGAAATATGGGAGGAACTCCTCCTGATACTTCCAGAACAGCGGCACGAAGGTGATCGTCCTCGTGCACCCAAGAGCGGTCATTTGCGCCGCAATACTCGGATAGGCGAGTCGTTGATTTGGCGACCACACGGTCACTACGATGGAGACCGCATTTCCGTGGCGATTGGCGGCCTCGCGCGGCGAGAGAACGGGTAGGCCATCCACGAACGTACCCTGAAGCGACTCATCGTTGTCGACGAAGGCGAGCGGCACTCCGTGCCCGGCGCGTCTCAGACCGGCGAGGATATGACGTCCAAGCTGCCCGGCGCCGAACAGCAGAAGGTCGGGATACGGCCCACCGGCAAGCTCGTCGAAAAGCCTTCGTTCCTCCCTGGAGACTGTCGCCGTAGCGTTGGCGAGCAGTTCGGTTTCGAGCCAGCCTTCGGTCACCGACGCTCGTGGCGGAACCCAAGAACGCTCGTTCACCTCCGCACCGGTGGCACGATCATGTTCGCCAGAAACTCCTCGCGATCCAGGTAGGGCCACATGTCCTCGAGTGGCTTCGAGACCACGGATCCATCGGCGAGGACCTGCGACTGGACCCGCGGCATACGGTCTTCGTTGGGGGCTACCACGACCTCGCACACCGCCGGACCGTCGCTGGATAGGACGCGACGTATCAACCCGCGGGCGGTGCGTGGGCTTGTCATTCGAAAGGTTGCCAGTCCGTATGCGCGTGCCACCCGACGGATGTCCGGCAGCGTGAGGCCGGAGGTGTCGTCTGCCCCTTCGAGCCGCCCGAAGTGTTGGCTCTGCGATTGGCGAATGCTCGCGTAGCCATGGTTGTTGATCACGAAGAACTTGATCGGGAGAGCCAGGCGCCTAACAGTCTCCAACTCCTGGATATTGAACTGGAAGCCGCCATCGCCATCGACGCAGACGACTCGGTGACCCGCGGAAGCGAGACTCGCACCGATCGCCGCGGGCACGCCCAAGCCCATCGCACCTGTTCCCTTGTTGTGGAACACGCGCTGACCGGGCTTCACTTTCAGAGCAGTGAGGAGGATCTCGCAGGCCGACCCTGAGCTGCCGGGGAGAATGACATCTGCGATACCCAGTTCGTCGGACAGGATCTCGGCGAATCGATACATGCTCAAGGCGCCTGCGGCGCGAGCGATGCTGGTGCTGGCCTCAGTGACAAATGGGTACTTCGCTTGCCAGGAGCGACACTTCTCGAGCCATGCCGAGCATTCGACAGGTGTCCCGCCAAGCGCCTCCGCAAGTTCGTCCAGAAATTCGCCGGCATCAGCGCAAACTGTGACGTCCATCACCGAAGCCAGTCGCTCGAGCTCGGCTGCGTCGATGTTCACATCGACCTTCGTCGCGCCGCGGGCCAAGTCCTGTGGGTTGTGGGCGAGGAGATTCAGATCGAGTCTCGCTCCCACTGTCAGAAGAAGATCGCAGTTCTGGAGCGTGAAGTTGGCCGCGCGCGATGCCAAAGTGCCCGGAACTCCGAAGCACAGGGGATCGGTCGCGGGGAGGAGGTCCACGCCGAGGCGCGTCGTGAGGACTGGAATGCCGAACTGCCTCACCTGGGACCGGAAGCGTCCGGCGGCTCCGGCACTCCGAATTCCGTTCCCAGCGAGCAGCACCGGCCGCTCCGATGACCGCAGTGCGTTTGCAATAGCCGACGCCTGCTGTGCGAGTTCCTCGGCGTCGAGCTGGCTCGCGAACGCCGGCTCCATCAATTTCCACGAATCGCCGGCCCCTGGAAGTTCCTCCGGGTCGATCCGAGCGGCCTGCACGTCGAGAGGGATGTCGATCCAGACCGGGCCCGGGCGTCCCGATTTCGCGAGACGCACAGCCGTTTCCAAGTGAGCTCGTATCTGTCCGGGATCGCTAACGGTGACGGCGTACTTCGTGATCGGTCCCACAAGGGCGCAGATGTCGACTTCCTGCGGGCCAAGTTGGCGCAGGCGCGACCCGGTCTTCAGATCGGACCGTTTCACCTGCCCAGACATGAATAGACATGGCGTTGAGTCCAGCCAGGCCGCGAGTACACCTGTCATTGCGTTGGTCGAGCCGGGACCGCTCGTGACAAGAGCGGCTCCGAGACCCCCGCTGACGCGCGCGTAAGCCTCGGCGGCAACGGCGCTTGCCTGTTCGTGCAGGTTGTAAACGCAGGTCAACCCAGCTGCATGGCCGATCGAATCGTTAAGGTGCATCGCGCCCCCCCCCGGCACCACGAAAATGTGGCGGATTCCGAGTTGGCTCACGAAGTCAGCGACGTAATCGGACAGTTTTACTGTGCTCATCGGTGTTTAGCGGAGGTTCGTGTCGACAGTATCGGGAGAGCTAACGCCGAGGACGAATTCGAGAACCTCACGTACTGAGCCTGAACCGCCCGGTCGCGTCGTGACGAACGCGGCTCTAGCCACTGCCGAAGGGTGCGCATCAGCTGGCACGACGGCCAGTCCGCAGATCTCCAAGGCGCCCAAGTCGTTGACGTCGTCGCCGATGAAGGAGATCTCATCGAGATTGAGTTGGTGCTTTGCCGCGAAATCCCGGAGCGCGGCCGCCTTGTCCTTGCAGCCGGGATAGGTATCAGTGATGCCGAGTTTGGCGGCGATGACGTCAAACAGCGCTCCGTCTTCGCCGGAGATCAGCGCGAAGACCAGCCCAGCCCGCCGTCCCAGCGATATACCCATGACGTCCGCGAAGGAGATTCGCTTGGACTCGCGCCCGGCCTCGTCGAGCCAGACGGTTCCGTCCGTAAGGACGCCATCGACATCCATTGCGACGCCCTTGATCGAGGCGTTCAGAGCCCGACCCGCCGGAGCTTTTGCATGACGGGTATCTCAGACGGCACAACCTTCTTCACACCGTCACCGAGCGCCGATTCCACGAGACGGATGTCGCGGATTACCCTGATGATCCCGTTCGGCTCGAGGGAAGCGGCGTGATCGGATCCCCACAGGGATCGGTCAAGCGTGACGTGCCGCTCCACGATGCATGCACCGAGCACGGCTGCCGCCACGGAGGACGGGATGCCGGTTTCGTGGCCCGAGTAGCCAATCGGTACTCCGTAACGCTCGCGCAGGACCGGGATCATCTTGAGGTTCAATTCCGGATACTGAGCCGGGTAGGTGCTGCAGCAGTGGAGAAGGACCAAGTCGCCCTTGCCCAGGACCTCGACGGCATGGTCCAGCTGTTCGATGGTGCTCATGCCAGTCGACAGCACGATCGGCTTGCCCTTGGATCGCGTGTGGCGCAGGAGAGCGTCGTCCGTCAGGGACGCCGAGGCGATCTTGTAGAACGGCGGGTCGAACTGGTCGATGAAGTCGACGGACCCCTCATCCCAGCAGGAGGCGGTCCAGGAGATTCCCTTGCTCCGGCAGTACGCGTCGATCTCTTCGTACGCGGACTGCCCGAACTCCAGTCCACGTTTGAGATCGCCATTGGTCTCACCAAACGGGGACTCGCGCGGCTTCGACAGCTCAGCCGACGTGTAGACAACGTCGACAGTCCGCTTCTGGAACTTGACCGCCTCGCAGCCCGCGAAGACGGCGACGTCAATGAGCTTCTTGGCGACCTGGACGTCACCGTTGTGATTGATGCCGATCTCAGCCAGAACGAAGGCCGGGTACCCGTCACCGACCAGACGGTCTCCTAAGCGAACTTCCATCACCGTGCCCCCTCCCGAGAGTGGTCTCGCTCCGCAGATCTGCGCTGAACGGTGATCACCCTTCGAGACCCCGTCCCCCGAACGTACATGTCCTGCCTATCCCCGACCCCTATGCATTCGTCCTGGAAAGTACCAGTCTGCGGTCCTCCGCACCGCATCGGGGAGGTCGACTCGGCTGTGAAGGTGAAGCTCCTCTGCTGCGCGCGCGGTGGAGGGAACGTACCGCTTCGGCAGCGCACCGGCCATCGGCGTCTCGGCGATATGGACCGGCATGCCGGGCCTCATCACGTCTGCGACGAGAGCCGCGAGCTCAGCGATGCTCAGATCCGCTTCTGACCCGACGTTGTACGGCCGCCCTGACTCGCCTTTAAACAGGACGGTCCAGAGCCAAACCGCGAGGTCGGCGGCATAGAGGTAGGAACGGCGCGGCGTTCCATCGCCTGCCACCTCGATGCGATCGTGGATCCCCGCGTCTCGAATGAAGTTCCCGATGGCGAAGTTGGCATGCAACGGCAGGTGCGGGCCAACGAACGCGAAGCAACGCGCGATCTTGACCTCCAGCTGGCTCTGAGCGACCGCGACCGAGCAGAGGAACTCCGCCGCGCGTTTGCCGTGGGCATAGCCAGCGGAGGCGTCTTCCGGCCGTGGGCCCCCCGAGTACTCCTCGGAGAGTCGGTCGTAATCCCGGGGTTGCGTTCCGTAGACGGCGCCAGAGCTCGTCAGAAGCAGCGCTCGCACGCCGCGAACCGTCGCGAACTCGAGGACCCTGGATGTGCCCTGGACGGCTGTTTCAAACGACGATGCCGGGGACGCGGCCAGCGCTGTCTCCGTGGCCATGTGGAGCACATGGGTGCACTCGAACAGAGGAAACTCGAACGACCGTACGTCGCCGCTGTGCAGCGTGACTGCCGCAGACTCGGCAACATCGGGAGCAGCCGCCGCGAAGGCCAGCGGATCGCGGGTCAGCACCGTCGCTTCGGCTCGCAGGCTGAACTCATCGTTCGCTCGGAGGAAGGTTTCAAGCATCCATCGGCCGAAGAAGCCGGTGCCACCGGTAATGAACAGCCGCGCACCACGTAGCTCCTCCCAGAGGCCGTCCGTTTGGGCCAGGACATCGTTCAAGTCGCGCGCCGGCAAGGGCCGCGTGTCAATCCCAGGCATCGATGCGGATATGGTCAAGAGTCACACCCCGGTCCTCTAACTGGCCCATCAGTGCCGCAAGCATCGGCGGGGGCCCGCTCAGGTAGAACACAGGTTTGGAAAGGCGCCCGATCGCCGGCCATGCAGCCCCGATCTCGAGGCGGCCTTGTGTTTCTTCGGACACGAGCGCGAGTCGGAACGAGGGCACTTGGCGGACACGGTCCAGGGCAAGCGGGGCGTAGACGAAAAGACTCGGCCTGCGTGCACCGTAGAAGAGGAGGACAGGGGTTGCGTGATCGTGATGAAGCGATTCCAGGAACGCGGTGAACGCTGTGACCCCGGTCCCACCGGCGAATAGAACGGCCTCCCGCGCAGGATCGACTATGAACTCTCCGTATGGGAGCTTGACCCAGACGTCGACTCCGGGAGATAGCTCGCGCTCCATGCGGGTCGTGAATGCCCCCTTGACCGCGTATGTGATCAGCAGGCGAACGCGTACATCCGGCGAGCTCGCGATCGAGAACACTCGCGATTCCGGCCAGAACCCACCCGGCTCGTACGGATCGAGCGCGAAGTGGAGGAACTGCCCAGGCTGAAAGCGTGGGACATGACCAGATGGGGTGAGCTCAATGCTGTAGACCCTCTCGCCGTGATCGATCACGCGCAACACGGTGCAGCGGATCTTTCGAACGACAGCCACGAGCGTGCGTCACCGCTCCACTGTTGCGGTCGCCCCCGCGTGTTCTGCCCGGGTCGGTGATCGAGCACCGGACACGAAGCGAGCGAACACCCCGGCCATGTAGTCGACGCGGGCGTCATCGAGGCCTGGATAAACGCCGACGAAGAAGGTCCGTTCCGTTACGGCATCCGTCGTCGCCAGGTCGCCGATGACCCGCCGTTCGATGTTCGCGAAGGCCGGATGCCGCAACAGGTTGCCGCTGAACAGAGTCCGCGTCTCGATCCGATTGGCTTCGAGGAAGCCGGTCAGCTCGTTCCGGGTGAAGCCAGCATCCTCGCGAACGGTGATCACGAAACCGAACCACGACGGGTCCGTGTGCGGCGGCGCAGTCGGCAAGATGAGGCGGTCCTGGAACGGGGCCAGTGCCTCGAACAATCGAGCGTGGTTGTGCTTCCGCTTTGCGATGAAGCCGTCGAGCCGGGCGAGCTGGGCGCATCCAATAGCCGCTTGCATGTCCGTGGCCTTCAGGTTGTAACCGAGGTGGCTGTAGACGTACTTATGGTCGTAGCCATATGGCAGGCTGCCGAACTGCTGGGCGAAGCGCTTGCCACAGGTGTTGTTCTCGCCGCCGGCGCAGTAGCAGTCCCGCCCCCAGTCGCGTACCGAGCGCGTGATCCTGCCTAACGCCTCGTCGTCGGTTACGACCATCCCACCCTCGCCGGTCGTAATGTGATGCGCTGGGTAGAAGGACGACGTGGCTAGATGGCCGAAGGTCCCGGTAAGCCGATCGCCATATCGCGAGCCCAGGGCGTCGCAGTTGTCTTCGACGAGCCAGAGGTCGTGCTTCGCGACGAGCTCCATGACCGTTTCGACGTCGAACGGCACGCCCAGCGTGTGCGCCAGCATGATCGCGCGAGTGCGCGGTGAGATCGCGGCGCGAAGCTGATCCGGCTCAGCATTGTAGTCGCTAAGCCGGACGTCCACGAACACAGGAACCAGGCGATTCTGGACGATCGGGGCCACCGTGCTCGGGAAGGCGGCGGCCACCGTGATGACCTCGTCGCCCGGCTTTAACGCTCGCGCGCCAAGCTTTGGCGAGGTGAGTGCAGTCAGGGCGACGAGATTTGCGGACGAGCCCGAATTGACGAAGAGGGCATCGGAAAGCCCGAGGTAATCGGCAATGCCAGCCTCGAACTGTTCGGTGAAGCGGCTGGACGTCAGGTAGAAATCGAGGCTCGAGTCGACGAGGAGCTGGAGCTCTTCTGGCCCAAAGACCCGGCCCGCATAGCGCACCGGGTCGCGATCGGGGTCGAACGGCGGCAACGCATGACGCTCGGGGTAGTAGCGAGCGACCAGTTTCAGGATCTCGTCTCGCGTCTCAGCCGCGTCATCGCGGGTTACCGTCACGTGACTAGTCTCTCCTCGTCGACACCGGGCCAGGGCAGCCCCGCGCGGCGGGCATCGTCCTGGTAGGCCGCGAGCTGATGGTCGACGAGCTCGCGTGCGAGCGTAGGGGCCCGGTAGTACTCGTGGTACCAGTCTGCGGTCTCGCGCACGGCGATCTGGGCATCCCATGTAGGGGCCCATCCAAGTTGATCCCGCGCCTTGGCGCTGTCGAGGCTCAGGCGGTGGGCCTCATGCGGCGTTCGCTCCGCGCCGTCCGGCGACGTCCAGCTGCCGGAACCCCACTCCGCGAGGAATCGCTCGACAACCCATCGCACGGAATGGTCTTCCCCTTGATCCGTTGGGCCGAAATTCCAGGCGCCGTCGTAGCGGTGGCCCTCGCGAAGCAGCATCGCGCCTAGCTGCAGGTATCCCGAGAGCGACTCGAGGACGTGCTGCCATGGTCGGACGGCATCTGGGTTCCGGACGACAATCGGCATGCCAGCCGCCAAGGCCCGAACGGAATCCGGGATGATCCGGTCCGGCGCCCAGTCCCCCCCGCCGATGACGTTGCCGGCGCGCGCGGTCGCCACGGCCGGCCCGTCCACGAAATAGCTCTCCCGGTAAGCAGCGGTGACGAGCTCCGCGCAGCCCTTGCTAGCGCTGTACGGGTCGCGGCCACCCATCGCATCCGTTTCCCGGAAGGCCTGATCGGTCTCGTGGTTCTCATAGCACTTGTCGCTCGTCACGACCACGATCGCCCGCACGGACGGACACGCGCGCGCGCCCTCGAGGACGTTGACGGTGCCCATGATGTTGGTCTCGAACGTGTCTCGCGGCTCCGCGTACGCGCGCCGCACGATCGCCTGGGCCGCGAGATGGAAGACCATCGCAGGCCGCGTGGCTCGCATCTCCGCCGCGAGATGGTCACGATCGCGAACGTCAGCGCTCACGTGACGCAGGTCGCTGCCGAGGGCGAGCGCGTCGAAGAGATTCGGCCGGGTGGGCGGGTTCAGAGCGTAGCCAGTGACCTCAGCGCCGAGTCGTGTCAACCACGCCGCGAGCCACGCACCCTTGAAACCCGTATGTCCTGTGACGAAGACCCGCTCGCCGGCGAACCCCCCTCCGAACATCACCAGATCTTCCATGGCGCACTGCCGCGTTCCCAGAGCTCTTCGAGGGTGCGCTTGTCCCGCAACGTGTCCATCGGCTGCCAGAAGCCTTCATGGCGATAAGCGGCGAGCTGACCGTCATTAGCCAGCCGCTTGAGCGGCTCGTCCTCCCAGAGAGTTTCGTCGCCGGCGATGTAGTCGAGGACCGCTGGCTCGAGAACGAAGAATCCGCCGTTCAACCAGCCGCCGTCACCCTCCGGCTTCTCGACGAAGGCCCGCACTGTCGTCCCATCGGGATCCAGGTCGAGCGCTCCGAACCGGCCTGGTGGCTGCACTGCCGTCACCGTCGCGAGCTTGCCTTGTGCCTCGTGGTATGCGACCAAGGCGTTGAGGTCGATGTCCGCTACGCCGTCACCGTACGTCATCATGAAGCGCTCGCCGGCGAGATACGACGCGACCCGCTTCAGGCGCCCTCCGGTCTGTGTGTCAGCACCGGTGTCCACGAGCGTTACCTGCCAGGGCTCGGCAGCGATCTGGTGTACCTGCATGTCGCGATTGCGAAGGTCAAAGGTCACGTCCGAGTTGTGCAGGAAGTAGTTCGCGAAGTATTCCTTGACGAGGAAGCCCTTATAGCCGAGGCAGATGACGAAGTCCGTGAAGCCCTGCTCTCCATAGCCTTTCATGATGTGCCAGAGAATGGGGTGCTCGCCAATCTCAGCCATGGGCTTCGGTCTGACCTGCGTCTCTTCTGAGAGGCGCGTGCCGAGCCCCCCTGCCAAGATCACGACTTTCACGATCTACCTGCTCTCCAAATAGCATTCCGACCGATTGAGGGAGTGTATCGACCGCCGCTGCGAGCCAAGAAGAACAACACCTCAGGGCGGCAGCGGGAGATCGGCTCGGCGTACGTCAGCTCGGCCGACCTCGACCTCAACGTTTTGACGGTCGCCAGCTTCGTCGCGACTGATTACGTCGAGCTGATCGGCTGCCACAGCCAGACCGGAACGCAGACGGTCGGGAGCGCCTCGGTCGTCAGCCAGCAGAGTTGCCGTTCGGCGATCTTCATGGGCGCGCAGCAGCGGTCGCTCGAGATAGCGCCACGACAGGAAGGCGACGAGGAAGGTGAGCGGTGCCGCGATCAGCGGCCCGCCCCTGCCGGTGTCGACGAGCCAGATGTAGATCGGGACATGCCACAGGTACAGCCCGTAACTGATCCGGCCGACGGCAACGAGCGGCCGGGCCGCGAGGATGGCGGGAGGGTGCGATACGACCCCGGCCGCACCGATGACGCCGAGGAGGATTCCGACGCGCGCCATCACGTCGAGCGGCAGCGGCACCAGAGCGATGAGGAGGAGGGGGATCAGCTTGCGCGGGACCGACACGCCGAGGGCGAGGGCCGATCCGATCAGCAGCCCGTCGGAATGGGTGTCGGGAGCACTGAAGACGCGGAGCCAGTTGTCGTCGTAGAGCACGCTTCGCAAGAGTGCCGAGCCGAGGCCGAGTACGAGCGCAAGCAGGGCGACCCGTTGACGGGGCCAACGCCGGAGCAAGAACACGACGACGGCCGGCCAGACGAGATAGAACTGCCACTCGGCCGCCAGCGACCACGTGTGCCCGAGACTCCGCGGCAGCGCCGTCCAGTCGAAGGCCATCGAGAAGTTCATCAAGTAGCCTGCGGACGCGAGCGTCATCCCCAGGGGTACGGTGGAGGCGACCACGGCGAGCATCATCCAAAACGCCGGCAGCAGACGGACCGCGCGTCGGCGGTAGAACCGCGTCCACGAGGTGCCAGCAGCGACGATTCCCGTGATGAGGTAGCCGGACAGCACGAAGAAGACGTCGACGCCGAGGAATCCCGAGCTCGGTACGCCGTAGTGGTAGAGCATGACGGCTAGGACCGCGACCCCGCGCAGCCCGTCGAGCTCGGGCCGGTAGTTAAGCCGCGGGTGAGCGTCCCGTGACACCCTCTCGGCACCAAGGGCTGCGACGCTCCGATGCCCGTCGGGGCCATCCCAGGGCTCGGGAGACGTAAATGACCGGGTCGGAGGTTTTGCCGTGCCGGCGTCCCTGGATCCGGGGTTGCCCGAGCTCGTCCAAGCCGAGATCATGCTGACGATCTATGAGGCGCCTGGCGGGGCCCGACGACCACGTCAGGCGTGCTCGTTCCGCCATACAACGATCGGACGGAGTTGTGGACATGCGGCCGAGTCGGCGCCGTACAAGTACAGGGGTTCCGGAGGGCCGAAGAAGAGGTATGCCAGGTACGCGGATTTGGTGACGCTGATTAGCTTCCACCGATCGCCGTCCGGACGACTGTTCGTCAAGACGACACAAGGTGGAGTTCTCAGGAGTGAGTTGTCGTACCAGGTCAGATGGAAATCGTTGGGTCCTGATGGCCCCGGCCCGACCGCATGGTACCCAACCCACTCGTAGCCGGCATCCACCGTGCCGGGGTCGTATCCCATCGCCACGGTCGTCTCTCCCTGATGCCAGCGCGCAGTGTCGTATGCAAATGAGTTCGCAGCGATGAGCAATGCGGATACCCCGAGCCAAGCGAAGGCGGCGTGCGAGAACGCGAGGGTCCGGTCGAACCGGAACGGCAGACCGGAGCTGGAGACGAGAATGAGGATCGCGGCCGCGGGGACGAGCGGGAATAGGTAGCGGTCATAGATCGAGATCGGAGCGAAGGCGACAAGTTCTCCGGCATAACCGATCAGGAACACGACGAGAAGCCCGTTTGCGTTTCGTCCGACGCGAACCAGCAGCGCCGTCACTGACGACAGCGACCTGACCCTCGCAAGGTTTTGCTGCGCCCAGCGGACCGTCAACGTCGCAACGACGATCGCCGCGAACGTTGCGAGTTGTCCCGACCACAGCCAGGCGGCGGGTGGGATCACCGGATCTCGAGTGCCATCCAAAAGTGCGTAGCCCTCGAGGCCGTTCTGCATCCATATGTTTGCGCCGTGCGCCCCCCACGGCACTACAGCGGCAGAGCAAGCGAGAACGGCTCCGAGGATGATCTGGCTGGGGCTCACGGTAGGCAGCCATTGTCCGGACCGAAGCGCGACGGCAGGCAACAGAATCGCAGCGAGTACCACAAAGGCAGGCCCGACGTTGATCAGTTGTGATGGGACCGCTGGGGACGTCACGCGACCAAGGGCGGAGGTTGCGGCAATCACGACGAGTGTGAGGCCAGCGACGAAGATGCCGGACGCCCAAGCGAGCATGGCCCGGTCTGCTTTGCGACTTCTAATCCAACTCACGACTAGCACAGCGGCGGGCGCTGCGATGGCGAACTCGCGAATGCTCACTGCTAGCAGGCCTACACCGACAGACGCGAGGAGCGCACGTCGTGCGCCGCGTTCGAGCCATAGGGTCCCGAGGAGCAGGCAAAGCACACTGAGCGCGTAGCCGGGTACATCGGTCATGAAGCTCGCCGACAGACGAGCGAACCCCGGGAATACCTCGACCAGCAGGACAACCATCGCTGCGGAGCCCGTGCCAACAAATCGTCTGGACAGCAGATACGTCGCAAGGACGCCGATTAAGGTCATAACCAGGCCGAAAGCAGTGAAGGCCCAGGGATCGCCGCCGGACATCCTCAAGAACGGCTGGACCATCAGCAGCTGCCCGACCGACGCGGCAAAGTGCCCAGGCATATCGATGCTGCCTGTATTGAACAGAGTGGCAGCGCCCCGCATGTAGACCCAGTCATCGATGGTCGGGAGCCCAATAGCGCCGGCGGCGGCGGCCAGCCAGAGGGGGATGCCGACCCCGATCAGGCCGAGCATCGCCATGGCGAAGACGTCTCGACGGTCTATCGATCCACGCACGCCTTCGACCATAGCGGAAGGTGCCCCCGGAATTTGGACCTCTATGTCTGCCCTATTGGCGAGCAGCGAACCATGCCTGGCTTGTAGTCTGGCTTCCTCGCCGGGACGATTGATCGCGTCCGCGAGCCCCATACCTGCCGAGGTCGGAAGGTGACGGCAATCGTATCCGCCCGCGATCGCGTGTCCGAGGTTTTGCTCCGCTGGAGCGGGCGGCCGACCCTCTTCGCTATCGTCATCATGAACGTGATCACCGGCCTTGGGATGGGTGCGACCATCGCGGGCGCTAACTTTGGAGTGGACTCTGGCCTCTACCGCCGGTGCGCACTCCAACTTGCCGAGGGCCAGACCCAGTTCTGCGGCTTCTTGTACTCCCCACTGATGGCGCTCGCCGCCAGGCCCCTGACGTGGGTTTCCTCGACGACGGCCATCATGGTCATGAGCCTGATCGGCGGCGCGATCCTCGTCACCGGAGTGGCGCTGGAGACGCGTGGACAGGCGCGGATCGACCGCGTGCTGGTCGGCATCGCCGCGCTCACATTCGCGCCGGTCGTATACGAGCTCTTGCTTGGCCAGACGACGCTGCTCATCGCCGCGACGCTCTACCCGCTGGCACGTCGACCTGATGCCTTCCGGAACGGCATCCCGTTCGGAATCGCCCTCGCCCTCGCGCCGAAGCCGTTCCTCCTGCCGGTCCTGGTGTGGATGCTCGTGTGGCGGCGAAGGGCCCTGATGGCGACGGTCCTGACGACGTTGACCCTCACGGGTTTCGGAATCACAGTGTTGGGGTTCGATCAGTACCGATCATGGCTGATGGTCCTCACTGGGGCTGGGACAGAGTCCGTGGCCGGCACCTTCGTGCTGTCGACCCGGGACCTCGGCAACCGCTCGCTGTGGCCGCTCAGCCCCGTGACGTTCGTGGTCGGATGCGTCGTAGTCGTCGTGGCGCTCTGGGCAATCGTCCGGGATCCTTCTCGTGGCTTTATCGCGTCCCTCTTAGCGGGACTGCTGCTGGCTCCCTACTCCCTGCTCTATGCCTTCACGATCCTCCTGCTGGCGGTCAAGCCGGCGCTAGAGTTCGCGCCTCGCACCGTGCGTGCACTCGCGCTCACCGCGAATCTGGCCCGCTATGCTCCCGCCGCCCTCATCCTTTGGAGCTTAATCGGGCTGAGCCGATGTCTGTCGCTCAAGCGCGCGTCGGTTGGCCGTGTGCTGAGTCGCGGTGATCCGCCCTAGCCGTGCGGCATCTGCCCATCCCTATACTCGCCGGAATGACCAGCCCCAAGGCGGCCCTGATCACCGGCATCACCGGTCAGGACGGCTCCTACCTCGCCGAGCTCCTCCTCGAGAAGGGCTACCGCGTCGTCGGCATGACGCGCCGATCGAGCACCGCAGGCGGTGAACGGATCGAGCACCTGATGGGCCAGATCGAGCTCCTCCAGGGCGATCTGCTCGATGAGGCGTCCCTCGTTTCGGCGTTGCGGGATGCGGCCCCCCAGGAGGTCTACAACCTCGCCGCGCAGAGCTTCGTGCCGACGTCCTGGAACCAGCCCGTCCTCACGGGCGAGTTCACCGGGCTCGGCGTGACGAGGATGCTCGAAGCCATCCGCCAGGTCGACCCTTCCATTCGCTTCTACCAGGCCTCGTCGAGCGAGATGTTCGGCAAGGTCATCGAGACGCCGCAGACCGAGACCACGCCGTTTCACCCACGAAGCCCCTACGGCGTCGCCAAGGCGTATGGCCACTTCCTGACGGTGAACTACCGGGAGAGCTATGGGCTGCACACGGTGTCCGGCATCCTGTTCAACCACGAGTCGCCCAGACGTGGTCTCGAGTTCGTCAGCCGGAAGGTCACGGACGGGGTCGCTCGCATCTCCCTCGGCCTGGCTGACTCGCTGCCGATGGGCAACCTGGATGCGCAACGCGACTGGGGCTTCGCCGGGGACTATGTCGAGGCGATGTGGCTCATGCTCCAGCGCGACAAGCCACGCGACTATGTCGTCGCCACGGGCGAAGCCCATTCGGTTCGGGATCTCTGCCGGGTGGCCTTTGGTCGCGTCGGGCTAGATTACGAGCGGTACGTCACGGAGGATCCGTCGCTCATGCGCCCGGCCGAGGTGGATCATCTGCTCGGTGACGCGTCGAGAGCGCGGAACGAGCTGGGTTGGGCGCCGACGGTGGGCTTCGAGGAGCTCATTGCGATGATGGTCGATGCCGACGTCGCCAGACACGAGACGCGACTTCGAGCCGGCCAGGCGGGGGACCCGGTTCCCGTCAAGTGAAGGTCCTCGTCACCGGCGCCTCTGGGTTCGCCGGACGCTGGTTGCGGACGGAGCTCGAGCAGGCAGGTCATCTCGTCGTGGCCGCGCCTGGACACCGGGAGCTCGATCTTGCCGGATCGGCGGATCTCCGGCCGCTGTTCGCTTCGGAAGACCCCGACGCCGTCGCCCATCTCGCTGGGGTGTCGTTTGCTCCGGATGCCGCGCACGATCCAGAGCTGGCCATCCGAGTGAACGCCGGTGGCACCCATGCCGTGTTCTCGGCGCTGGATGCCGTCGGAAGCCGGGCTGCGGTTCTGGTCACCAGCTCAGCCGACGTCTATGGACGATTCGAGGCAAGCGATCTTCCGATTGCCGAGTCATTGCCGTCGCGCGCCACCGCTGCCTACGGCAAATCGAAGATCGCACAGGAGAAGGTGGCGATCGAGGCCTGGGCACGTCGGCCGGTGGTCATCACTCGCGCGTTCAATCACATCGGCCCAGGACAGCGGGATGTCTTCGTCGCGCCGGCATTGGCGCGCCGTGTGACTGAATTTCGAGCCGGTCGAACCAAGGCGGTTCCGGTTGGAAACATTCATGTGCGGCGGGACCTCACCGATGTTCGAGACGTGGTGCGTGCGTATCGCTTGCTTCTGGAAGCGGTCGTCGAAGGACGCGTGCCTCGCGAGCGGCCGATCTACAACGTGGCCAGTGGGCGATCCGTCGAGATTCGAAGGATTCTCGAGATCCTTTGCGACCTCGCCGGGGTGGAGGTCGTCACCGAGGTCGAGCCCTCTCTGGTCCGAGAGGGCGATCCACCCGACGTCCGCGGCGATGCGTCGGCTCTGCGCGAGTTGACGGGCTGGGCGCCGACGATTCCGCTCGAGACGAGCCTGGCGGATCTGTTGGCGAGCGTCGAACGATCGGCGGTCGCCGGGTCCTGAGCTATCTGACCGCCCTTGTGTACGCCGTCGCGACGTCGAGGTGGGCGTTCGGGTCCGGGTCTCCAGCCTGACGCGGTTGGCGCAGGCCGGCGAGCAGGCCCGTGAGCGTGTAGATGAGCAGCAGTGGCGACACGAGCGTTGCGTAGATGACCGCGGCTGCCCAGCCCGAGCGGAGGCGGGCGGCGGACACCACCCACAGCGCCCCGCCGATCACGAGAGCGCCCCACAGTGCCGGCGACAGCGCGTAGGGCGAGATCGAGCGCTTGTCGCCGATCTGGTTGGCCCCGACGGCGGTGACGTACGACGTCGTCCCGTGGGGATCGAGGAGGAACTGCGCCGCTCCGAGCAGCAGCATCCAGATGGCGAACGCGATGATCGCCTGGTAGTCGCGCCGGCCGACCCACCACAGGGCGATGAGGGCCGGGAACACCTT
>CAAGKR010026362.1_pt1 | contig 21295 bp, 20 predicted proteins | sample 2556971 | NCBI WGS metagenome assembly CAAGKR01 (sample SAMEA5207829, study PRJEB30636) | soil metagenome | biome: forest; feature: boreal; material: soil | place: USA | collected 2011-09 | depth 1 m | reverse complement strand
CCGTCCAGCTTATACGTTCCGGTGGTGGCGCGGTCCAGACAGCCCAACACGTTCATCAGCGTAGACTTGCCCGAGCCCGACGGACCCATGATCGCAACGTATTCGCCGCGTGCGATCGTGAATGTCAGCCCGCGCAGCGCCTGGACTTGCAGCGCGCCGCTGGCGTAGGTTTTCGTGACATTTTGCACGTCGATGACGTTGTCCGGCCTATTCATAACGCAGCGCCTCAATCGGATCGAGTTTCGCGGCGCGATATGCCGGATAGGTTCCGAACACGAGCGTGACCAGCGTGGCGAAGCCGACCGCGATAACGATCACCTCGAGCCATGGAATGCCGCCCGTCACACCGGAGATTCTCGCTATAAAACCCTTGTTCACGATTACGCCGAGCCCGACGCCGATCAGCATGCCGGTGAGGCATCCGAAAGCCGAAAGCAGCAGAGATTCTATGAAAAATTGGAGTAGCACTTGCGAGCTACGCGCGCCGATCGCTTTGCGAACGCCGATCTCGCGCGTACGTTCCGTTACCGACACGAGCATGATATTCATGATACCGATGCCGGCGACGACCAGCGAGATCGCGCCGACGGCGCCGACGATTAAGCCGATGATGCTGAAGAAGCCGCCAATAGTTTTTGCGATGAACCCGAAATCAAAATACTGGTACTGTGCCCCGTGCGCTTGCGAGAGAACCTTCTGCGTCTGCGTCTCGAGCGACGTGAGATTTGCGCCCTGCGCGCCAAGCACGGAGATCGCGAAAAAGCTGCTGCCGCGCTGATAGGTATTGTAGTAGGTCGTGTACGGAATGGCCACGTCGCTACTAACGTCGAGGCCAAGGGCGGCCGTGTCGAGCTTGGCCTTTCCCTGAACGCCTACGACGACATACCGTTTGCTACCGACGTAGATCGATCTGCCGAGCACATCGGAGGGTGATGTAGCGTCAGGGAACAGCCGGCTGAACGCATTATCCGAGATCACGCACACGGCTGACGCCGCCGCAATATCGTCCGCGTTTAGCGTTCGCCCTGCGACAAGCGGCGAGGTGCTGAACCTTTTATCGGATTCGCCGCCGAACTGCAAGCGCACGCGTTTGTGGCCTGCGTCGACCATCGTGCGCAGCTGAGAGAATGGAATCACGCTGACAACGCCGGGCACGCTTTGCTGCACAAGCGTGAGATCGCTTAGCGTGAGAGCGGCACGCACGTTGTTGCCTTGCCTCTCCTTAGGGAAGACGATGAACGTATTTGCATTCGTTCCTTTGAAGATGCCGTTGACCGCGCCGGCCATGCCCTGGGCCGCCACTTGTACCGAAATGATCGTTGCAACGCCGACAACTAATCCGATAATGGTGAGGATCGATCGCGTTCGGTTCGCAAGCAGCACGCGAGCGGCTTCGATGAAATAGGAGAACATCAGCCGCGCAGCGCTTCGACCGGATCGAGCTTGCCTGCCCGTGCGGCCGGATAGGATCCGAATCCGATTCCTACGGCCAATGAAAATCCAGCCGCGATACCAATGACAAACACCCACGGAACCGGGGCTGCACCGAGGTATTGCTCGACGACGGGCTGCATGAACATGACGATTACCACGCCTATCAGCGACCCGATCAATCCGCCGCCGAGGGAGAGCAGCGTCGCTTCGACCAGGAACTGAATAGAAATCTCTTGCGCATTGGCGCCGATGGATTTTCGAATGCCGATCTCGCGTGTTCGCTCGCTCACGGACACTAGCATAATGTTCATGATTCCAACGCCGGCCACGAACAGCGCGACTCCGCCGATAAACGTAAGTCCCACTCCGATGAATGAAAGGACGTTCACGAAAATGGCGTTTATCGCGACTGCATCTTGAATCGTGTATTCGCCGAGCGGGTGAATTCGTCGCATTGCAGCTCTAGCGGCGGCTATCACATCAACCGGATTCTGTGTGCGGCTTACCGGCCAAAACTCGATGAAATCGATAGGGCCGGGTGCGATTCTATGCATTGTCGTGTACGGGACCCAGATCGTTTCGCCGACTAAACTGCGGGAGAGGTTCGCCTTTAGGGAAACCACGCCGATGACGGTTACGCGTTGGCTGCCTATATTGATCGTGCGATCAACGATGTCACCGTTCGGAAAAAGCTTTGCGGCCGCATCGTGTGAGAGTATGGCGACGTTAGCGCCTGCAGCGACGTCGTTCGGATCGATCAAACGGCCGGAGTCGACGGTGAACCCGCTATTCGCATTTAACTCGCGCGTCGTATTGACGGCGATAAAGTCACTTTTTCCACTGACGGTTATTCGATAGATCCGCGGCACGTTGCCCTGTCCGTTGTAAAGAGGGATCGCGCGTGACACCGTGCCGCTAGCATAGGATTGGAGCAAGGTCGCATCGCGGTAGTATAATGTTGCGGCGGCGGGATTGTCTTGCGCTCGGTCAACAGAGATGATGAATCCAGGGTCGCCGCCGCTGGCGATTTGCTGTTTGATGCCGTTGGAAGCCGCTTGGCTCAAACCCAAGACCGCGATCACGGACGCGATGCCGATGATCATGCCGAGAGCCGAAAGTGCCGATCGCGACCGGTTGCGCCAGATGCTTTCGAACGCTTCCGGAATGTAGGCCAGAAAGCGCGACATTAGCTCGCGGGCGTAGCCTTTCCAACCGGAGTCGTCGTCACGCTTTGCCCATCGTGCAGCAGCGGGTCGCGCGCCGAAACGATTTTGTCGCCGCGAACCAGGCCGGTTTTCACAACGGTCTGGGTGTCGTTTTTCGATCCGGTGCGGATGTACGTTTTCGCCAGTTTGCCGGCGCGAACGACGAAGACATAAGAGCCTTTGCCGTCTTTGCCGATCGCCGCGGTCGGTATGACGAGCGCGTTCTTTACGTCGGTTGTGAGAATGTCCACGTCAACAGACATTCCGTCCCGCAAGAAGCTTGGAGATCCGTCGAGACGGATCGTCGTTACGACTTGCTTCGCAGTGCTCGACGGATCGGTGGATTTGGTTGCGACCGGTGAAATCGAGACGACACGCCCGGTCAGTGTGCGGCCGGGGAAATCCTGGCCGGTAATGTTTGCGGGCTGGCCGTTGCGGACGTTGATGATGTCCTGTTCGTCGACTTGCGCTTTCACGATGAACCCGCCGCCCGCCGCAATCGTGAACAGCGCTTGTCCCGCCGTCACCGGATCGCCCGGACGTAACGACGTGAGCGGGTCGGTGGGCTGCGTGGCTACGGTTTGAATGGTGCCGTCGACAGGAGCCGCAATTTGAGTAAACCCGACCTGCTGCTGATTGGACTGATTGACGATCTGCGCTTTTTGGGCAGCTGCCTGCGCGTACTGCACGCTGCTTTGCCCGTAGCCGGTCACGGCGCCGAGCTGCAGCTGGCGGACGGCTTGATCGTATTGCACTTGCGTTTGATCGAGTTTGGCTTTGTCCACGTCGACTTGGTTGCGCGGGATCGCTTTGTTGTTGTACAAGTTCAGGTCGGCGCGGTAGATCCGGCGCGCTTCGTCGAGATTCGTTTTGGCGTTCTCAACCGCTGCTTGATAAGAGACTTTGGCGTTTTGTTCGTTGATGCGCGCGGTGGTGATGTTTGCCGCGGCGGAGTTGTAGTCGGCTTGCGACCCGGCTGCGTTGGCCTGGAGCTGCGGATTCACGATGCTCGCCAAGAGCTGCCCCGCCGAGACGTTGTCGCCCGCCTTCACGTAGATCTGCTCGAGGTTTCCGGAGATCAGCGCCGGGATCGTAGCCACGCGCGGACGTTGCACGGTACCGGTCTCCGGAAGCTTCGTGCTAAACGTCGCGGTTTTCACTACCAGCACGCTTACGGCCGTCGCCGAGCGCTGACCGCGGCCCGCCCAGACCGCAACAACGATGAGCAAGACGATCCCCGCGCCGAGGATGACCAGATTCCGTGTGCGTTTGCTCATTGAAGTTCAGCTCCGTACATATTAGAGACCCGCGACTGCGCCGGGCGCATCGTAGATGCCGAGCGCGACGCGCAGTTTGATGACCGCTTCGACGTAAGCGACGCGGGCGTTGTAAAGGTCGATCTGTGAGGAAAGCGCGGCTTCTTGCGCCTGCAGGACGTCGCTGATGGCGATGAGCCCGTTCTGGTACTGCAGCCGCGCGACGCGCGCGGATTCGACCGCGGCGCTCACTTCGCCGCCGGTATATTGCAGCTGGGTTTTTGCAGTCTGGGCCGCGCGATAGGCTTGGCGGACTTCCAAGGCCACTTGCTCGTTCGCTGTATCCAGCGAGTCTTGCGCCGCCCCCACTTGCGCGTCATCGTTTTCTCGCTCAGCTCTGCGTGCGCCGTAATCCCACAATGGAAGCGTGAACGTGCTGATCGCTTGCAGCTGCCAGAATCCGGGCGAACCGCGCGGCACGATTGGTGCTTGACCGGGCGGAAACTGTGAGTTTATTTGATTCTGCAAAAACGCCGCGTTCGTCGGCGAGAACTGATTGCCAAAAAATGCGGACATCTGCACCTGCGGAAAGAGCTCGCGGTCAAATCCCTTGCGCGTGAGCTGCGCCGCAGTCAGCGTTGACTGCGCGCTGAGGATGTCCGGTCGATTGCTTTGTGCAAGCGCGATAAGCTGATCGAGCGGCTGCGGGGGCAGCGGCGGCTGAGCTATAGTTGCTGGCACGTCGAAAAGCGTATCCAGCGGCGCGCCGATCAACTGCGCGAGCGTTTCACGAGCGTCGGCCGCCTGCGACTGATCTCCGATCAGCAGCGAGCGGCTCTTATCTTCCGAGGCTTGCGCGCGCAGGACGTCCACACCCGCTGCCACGCCGGCGTGAGCTTTCGCTTGTGCGACGGTCAAGAGCACGTGCTGGTATTGCACGTCCGATGATGCGAGCCGAGCAGTCTCATCGTTCGTGGCAATTGCGTAGAAGTCGGTAGCCACGCTGTTTGCTAGCTCGTCGCGAATTTTGCGCAGGTCGGCCTGCGCACCAGCCTCTTGCGCTTTTGCGACGTAGGATTGGATCGTGGAGAGAAAGCCCGTATCGAACGTGTAGTTCGTGCCGATCTGCGCGGTGTTCTGGCTGAACGTCTGCTGCTGCGAGAGTCCGGCGATGGCGAAACTTCCTTGAAGGTTATTGGATTTTTGCGCAAAGTTCTGCAACTGGCCGCTCAGATTCGGCAGCGAAGCGGAATGCATCTTGACGTATTGCTGATGCATTTGTGCGACGACGGCTTGCTGTCTGACGACCTGCGCGCTGTGCACGAGCGCGTAGCGGACGGTATCGGCCAACGTCAAGCCTGCGGCGCCGGCTGATGCCGGCGCCGCTAGCGCGAGAAGCACGGACAACGTTGCGATCATTAGCCTGCGGACAACCATGCGTTCAGCTACGCGAAGCCTGCGTTGTGCGCTATCGCAACGAGCCCCGCTGCCATGAGCGCTCCGAGCAGCGTTATGAGAAACGCGAACCCGTAGGCGACTCCGGTGCTGGTCTTGGCCATGACGCGCAGCATCGTGGCGTTCAGGAAGAGTCCCCACAGCGTGAAGATGCTGAAGCCCGAAGCGAAGACAATGGTGCCCGGCGATGCGTGCGGCATGAAGTACGCCAGACTGGGCGTCGCGCTTGCGATGTCGACCGTGCTATTGAAAGAATCGGCGCCGCGCAGCGTCGTGATTATTCCCAACACGATTGCGCCGAGCCCCAGAGTCGGCACCGCGATGTTCGTCGATCCGGCCCACAGGCGTTTGAAATCGGCTTGCCCGCGACCAACGGCATTTCCGATAAGCATGATCAGCGTATTGAAGAAGACCGCGATGAAGAGCGTGATGAGGATGGCCAGATAAGCCCACGGCGACGGCTGCCCGGCTCTGACGATCGCTTGATTTTTCTGCTCGGGAGTCAGACTTGCAAAAATCGAGCTCGTCGCCATCGTCTGATGCAGTTGCGCGACCCCGGCGTGGCGGGCCGCAGACCCTTGCAGATACGTTCCGATGAACATCAGAACGATCGCGAACAGCAGCGCCCAACCCCACGTCGGCGCCGCGCGCAAAGTGTCGAAGGATTCCGACGGTGCGGCAATCGTGTTGATAACGGTCGATAGACCGTTTGCTTTAGCAGCGGCCGGTGACGTTTCCATGAACGACCTCCCCGTACAAACTACAAGCTTGCCGTCCGGCAATACGCCGTCGGCAATCCGAATGTTTCACAGGGCGGGAGGCTCCGCCTTTTATGGCCGCGGCGTAGCCAGTGTCTCCTTAAGCAATCGATCGATGGGAATATGGCGCTGGATTGCGCGGCGCACGCGGTCCAGCTGCTCTTCATGCAGTTCGAGCAGTTTCAGCTGCAGGATGATCCTTGTTCGCCGCAAGGCGGGGGCGCGAGTATAGTTCGATGCCGGCCGCCGGCGATGCAAGGCTGGGGTGCCTGGGCCGGACGCGTGGCGGTGATGGCCGGACGCGGCTGCGAGTAACAGGAGCGAGGTTAGCGCCAGCGTGGCGCGGTATCGGTCGAGCATGATAGCCTCCATCCACCCAATCACGCGCTGCGGTTCCAACGTAAAGATGCGGTGAACTCGAACGCACTGACAGTCCCGGCGCCGCCGGACGGCCCCTACGTGCGGATCATTCCGCTGGGCGGCTGCGGGGAGATCGGGCGCAACATGACCGTGATCGAAACCAACGACGACCTGGTCGTCGTCGATTGCGGGCTTATGTTCCCCGACGAAGAGATGTACGGCGTGGACATCGTCATCAACGATTTCACATACTTGCGCGAGCACCGCGACAAGTTCCGCGCGCTGCTCGTGACGCACGGTCACGAAGATCACATCGGCGGGATTCCGTACCTCTTGCGCGAGTTCAACGTGCCGGTCATTGGCACGCCGCTGACGCTCGCCCTGATCAAAGCGAAGTCCCGCGATCACAAGATGATGAACGACGCGCAACTCGTGACGGTCAAGCCCGGCGATCGCGTGCGATACGGATCGATCGAAACGGAATTCATCCACATCAACCATTCAGTTTCGGGAGCGTGCGCGCTCGCGCTGCGCACCGAGGTCGGAACGATCTTCCATACCGGCGACTTCAAATTCGATCAAACGCCGATCGACGGCAGGCCGGCAGACTTCGCTGCGATCGCCCGCATCGGCGACGAGGGCGTGCTCTGCATGCTCTCGGACAGCACGAATGCCGAACGCCCCGGCCATACTCTCTCAGAACGCATCGTCGGCGAAGCCTTTAGCAACATTTTCTCGCACGCCAAGGGGCGGATCATCGTCGCGTCATTTGCTTCGAACGTTCCGCGCATTCAGCAAGTGATCGAGCATGCAATCACGTTCGATCGAAAAATCGCTTTTCTCGGGCGCTCGCTGACTAACGTCGTGCATTTCGCAGCGGAGCTAGGTTATTTGAACGTGCCGGCCGATCGCACGATCCGCGTTGAAGAGATCGACGAGCTGCCGCCGGAGAAAGTCGTCGTCATGACGACCGGGTCGCAAGGCGAGCCGATGAGCGGACTCACGCGCATGTCGGTCCGCGATCATCCGCGCTTGAAGATCGTACCGGGCGACACCGTTGTAATCAGCGCGACGCCGATTCCCGGCAATGAAAAAGGCGTCTACAAAACAATTAACAACCTCTTCCGGCTCGGCGCGATCGTCGTGCACGGAACAGACGGACGTTCGCACGTCTCCGGGCACGGCTCGCAAGAAGAGCTGCTCCTGATGCTTAACCTCGTGCGCCCCGAGTTCTTCGTTCCGGTGCACGGAGAGTATCGTATGCTCATGCAGCACGGCAAACTCGCGCAGAGAACGGGCGTCGAGGCGCGGAACGTGTTCGTTGTGGAAAATGGTGACGTGCTCGAGTTCACGCCGGATTACGGCGATAAAATCGGCAAAACGTACGGCGGGCATGTCTTCGTCGACGGGTCGGGTGTCGGCGACGTCGGCGAAGCCGTCTTGCGCGATCGCCGCTTGCTCGCGGCCGACGGGTTCATAATGGTCGTCGTGACGATCGACAGCGAAGAGGCGCGCGTGCTCGCGGGTCCCGATCTTATCTCGCGCGGCGTCTTCTACATGCCGGAAGCCGACGGCGTGATCGAAGAATTGCGCGCCGAACTCACCGCGCTCATCCAAGAGGTTTCGGTCGAAGGACTCCGCGACGCCAATACGGTGAAGGAGCACATCCGCGAGGGTTTGGCCAAGGCCATCATGGCGCGTTACAAGCGCCGGCCCGTTATCGTACCTGTGGTTATGGAGGTTTGATCAGAATTGAAAACGCGCAAACAGTTCATCGCCGCGGCCGTTAGCGCTGGGGCCATTTTGGCAGCTCCCGCCGGGGCCCAAACACCGCCGACGCCCGCGCCGGAGAAACCGTCGGAGGCTGCGAGCGCGCTCGCCGCGCGCATGCGCGTCTTCGATCCGAAGCTCACCGACGAAGAGCTGCAGACGATTGCCGAAGGCATCGACGGAAACTTGCAGATCGGACGCGCCGTCAATCCGAAAGGAACGGCTATTCCGAATTCGGTCGAGCCGGCTACTTCCTTTAAGGTGGTAACATCATGACCGAGGAGCAGCTGGCTTTTTCGGACGGAACGACACTCGGCTCGCTGATCGCGAAAAAGAAAGTCTCGTCCGTCGAGTTGACCAAGTTGTATCTCGCTCGGCTGGAAAAATACGGGAGCACCTACGGGGCGGTTGTGACGGTCATGAACGATCGCGCGCTGCGCGAAGCTCGCAGCGCCGACCGCGAACTGGCTGCCGGAAAATCGCGCGGGCCGCTGCACGGCGTTCCGTACGGCGTGAAAGATCTGTTGGCGGCGGTGGGCGCGCCGACGACGTGGGGCGCGGCGCCGTACCGCAATCAAGTCTTCGACTTCGACGCGACGGTCGTGCAAAAGCTGCGCGCGGCCGGCGGCGTGCTGCTCGCCAAGCTCGCGATGGTCGAACTGGCCGGCGGTTTCGGCTACGACGACGCCGACGCGTCGTTCACCGGACCCGGACGCACGCCGTGGAATCGCGATTACTGGAGCGGCGGTTCTTCGAGCGGTCCCGGAGCTGCGGTTGCCGCAGGGTTGGTCGGTTTTGCGATCGGTTCCGAAACGAACGGGTCGATCATGGCGCCGGCCGCATATTGCGGCGTGGCAGGCCTGCGTCCGACATACGGACGGGTGAGCCGCCACGGTGCGATGGCGCTGATGTGGACTTCCGACAAACTCGGGCCGATGTGCCGTTCAGCGCGCGACACGGAGCTCGTGCTGCGCGCGATTTCCGGCCACGATCCCGCCGATCGCACCTCGCTCAACGCGCCGTTTCCGACCATTCGCGGGCGGAAGCCGAAGATCGGCGTGCTTGCGCGATCGACCGAACGAACGATGCCGGCCGTCTCCAGCAACTTCCTCGCTTCGCTCGACGTTCTGCGCGAATTCGCCGAGGTCGTCACGAATGTCACGCTGCCGCGCGGTCCGTATGGCTCGGTCTTCGACGCGATCTTCGCGGGCGAATGCGCCTCCGCGTTTCGCGATCTGATCGAAAGCGGGAAGGCGCGCGAGCTGCAATCCACCGACGATCGGTTGGGTGGCTACCAAGTCTATAACGCGCTCGCGGTTGACTATGTGGACGGAATGCGCCGCCGCACATTGCTGAACGAAACCGTTGGCCGAGCGTTTGCAGTTTACGACGCGATCGTTCATCCGACGCGGTCCACCGTTTCATATCCGGTCGGCGTCAAATTCGGCAAGGCGTATCCGGCGAAGTATTCGGGCGCCGCGGGTTTGGGAAGTCCCGGAAATCTCGCCGGACTTCCTGAGATCAGCGTTCCGAACGGTTTCGGCGATCACAATCTGCCGACGGGGATCGCGATGATGGGCCGCGCGTGGGGCGAAATGCAGATCACGCAGATCGCAAAGGCTTATCAAGCTCGCACGAAATTTCATACGCAGCATCCTAAGCTCGTCGTCGTTTAGGGAATCGTGGACGTCAGTCTCGCCGCGGCGGCCGAGCAGATTGCCCCGGGCCGCGGTTATCCGGCTGACGTCTGGCGGCGGCTGATAAAATCACCGGGCGCGCTGATCGGCCTAACACTGATCGGCGTGCTCATCATCACTGCGACCTTCGCGTCGTTCATCGCGCATAGCGATCCGCTGGTACAGAACCTCGCGCAGCAGTCGCAGCATCCCAGCTTCGCGCATCTATTCGGCACGGACAAACTAGGCCGCGATCTATTCTCGCGGATCGTCTACGGCTCGCGCATTTCGATTCGCATCGGATTCTTGGCCGTCGGCATCGCCATAACGATCGGCACGCTCTTCGGCGTCGCAGGCGGGTATTTGGGCAAAGGCACCGACGGCGCGATCATGTCATTGATGGATCTCATGCTGGCATTTCCATCGATCATCCTGGCGATCGGGATCACGACGATCTTGGGTCCGAGCATCAATCATTTGATGATTGCCGTCGGCATTGTCTACATCCCACAATACGCCCGGCTGGCACGTTCGTCCGTGCTTTCGGTGAAGGAACTCGAGTATGTCGAAGCCGCCAAGGCGCTCGGAGCGCGTGTGCCGCGTATTCTGTGGCGGCACGTCCTGCCGAACATTCTCGCGCCGCTTATCGTTCAGGCCATGCTCGGCATCGGGACGGCAGAACTGGAAGCTGCGGGACTGTCATATCTCGGTTTGGGTGCGCGTCCTCCGACTCCGGAGTGGGGCGCGATGCTCAACGATGCGCGCGACTATTGGCTCTCCGCGCCGTGGGCGCTGATCTTTCCGGGCGCTGCGATCACACTGATGGTTCTCGGTTTCAATCTCTTGGGCGACGGTTTGCGCGATGCGCTCGATCCGACGCAGCGGTAGGCCGTGGCGATCGTCCTAGGTTTGCTCGCCGCGGTTTTTTACGGCTCCGCGGATTTTTGCGGCGGCTTCGCCACTCGGCGCAGTCCTATGTTTGCGGTAACCGTGATCTCGCAGGCGGTTGGTTTAGTGCTGATCCTGATCGCACTGCCATTTCTACCTGGGCGACCGACGATGCAGGCACTTGAGTTCGGCTTCATCGCCGGCATGTGCGGCGGCTTGGGGTTACTGCTGCTCTACCACGCGCTGTCAATTGGGAAGATGGGGGTCGTTTCGCCGATCACGGCGGTGTTGGCGGCCTTAACGCCGGTCATCGTCGGCGCAGTGCGCGGCGAACATTTAGGCAATCTCAAACTCGCCGGCATCGGAGTCGCGTTGTTCGCGGTCATCCTCATCTCGTTTTCGACGGAGGCCGATGGCACGTTCGAGTTTTCAACGGCGGGCGTTAAAGAAGCGATTGCATGCGGCATCATCCTCGGCGGCTTCTATACGTTTCTCGCTCTTGGCGGAAAAGATGCCGGGCTCTACCCGATTGTTTCAGCGCGCGTTGGTTCGATTGCATTGCTGTTAGTAATTGCGGCTGTGCTGCGCCGAAGTGTGGTGGCCGTTCCGGCAGCGCTCGGCGTCATTGCGCTGGCGGGCGCACTCGACATGGCGGCCAACGCATTCTATGTGATTGCCGCTTATACGGGTTTTCTTTCGATCGCTGCGGTTCTTACGTCGCTCTATCCCGCGAGCACCGTGTTTCTCGCGCGCTTCGTTCTCGGCGAACGCCTCGCCGCATTACAGAAGGCCGGTGTCGTGTTTGCTCTTGCCGGTGTGGCCCTTATTGCTAGCTAGTCTGATACCTAATGGGACAAGCCATCTGTCGGGCACCCGCGTTTCGGGTGCCCTCGCCACCAGCGATCAAGCTCCGCCTTGGCGGTCGGCGGCAACTTTATCAAGGGTGACCGAACGCTCGCGGTTTCGCGCAATTCCGTGTCAACTGCTGCAACATCATCCGGCGAGACTTTCGTGAAGCGCCACTTCATGGCTGCGTCCTGCGGGATCAACTGAAGATCATTTTGCTCGAGCGCAAACCTATATCTCCCGCATTCAATGCCATGCGCTGACAGAAGCAGCCATAAGCCCTGAGATCTCACGGTAAATGCCGTTTGCTCGATTGAGTGGCCATTAAGTCTTTTCAATGTGTATGCGCCAAGAACAGTTCCGGACTGCGATTGATTAATGGAAAAAGAATACGTGGCCAACGCCCCATCAGCGAGATAGTTTTGGGCTGGCTCCGACCTGCCACAGCCGCAAAGAGAGACGGACAGCAAGATCGCTGCGACATACCTTCTTATCGATAGTCGCTCCATAAGTGGCTTAGAGGCTCGACCAAACGTCGAGTTTGCGTTTGACGCGATCGATCACGGCGTCGGTGAAGTCGGTCGTCGAAGCGTGGCCGCCGAGATCGCTAGTGGCGATGCCTTCGTGGACGACTTCCATTGTCGACTCGTAGATAGCGCGCGATGCGTTTTGCGCGCGCTTGTCTTCCATATAAGAGAGCAGCGCGCCGCACGCGAGAATCATCGCCATCGGGTTGGCCACGTTCTTGCCGAAGAGGCGCGGTGCCGTGCCGTGAGGTGCCTCGGTCATGACGACCGACGGTTTGAGCCCCTCTTCAAAGGAAAGCAAAACCGATTCCGCGCCGGCGATCGAGCCGAAGAGTTGGATGACTAAGTCCGAAAGGCAGTCGCCGTCGCGGTTGAGCGAAGGGATGACCAGCGGCATGTCGCCATCGGTACTCAGCAGCAGGGCATAGGTGGCGTCGATCAGTTGCGGTTCATAGGGCACTTCAGGATGACGCGCGGCGGCGGCGTCGAGTTCTTCTTTGAACATACCCTCATACACCGGGCTCACCGTGTATTTGGGCCCTCCGAATACTTTCCCGCGCAGGCGTGCGGCGTGCACAAATGCGTACTCCGCGACGATCTGGCATGTGCTGCGATCGATCGATTCGGTACGGTAAGCTACTTCGTGCATTCCCTTGCCTTCGCGCCATTCTTTCGCGCCATACGCATCGCCCACGGCCATGCGAACCACCGAGATAGGGGCGTGGACGCCGCCCACCGGACGAATGCGCGGAAGGCGCCGTCCGGTGCGCACGATCACCTTTCCGTCAACCGCTTTACGAAGGATTGCGTTGGGCGAACCGACGTCGTCCTTTTCCTCGGGCGTGATCGTGGCCGCTTTCAGTCCGAAGCGCGTGCGCTTCATCGCTTCGGCAGCTTCTAGCACGACCACGTTGTGCGTCGCGCGCCGATTTTCGAGCGAGAGATCGAAACGCTCGAAGCCGAGGTCGACATCGATCACGGAGCGATCAAGTACGCGCAGCGCTTCCAGCAGCAGCTCTTGTCCGGTCTGGTCGCCTTCGAGAACGGCGATGGTGGCTTGGCTCAAATGAACTCCCATTAAAATGAAGAAGTAAGCGGTCCATGGCACGCGTGCGCCGCCGGGCGGCGAAATCGCGACTGAACTTCGAGATCGCCGGCATGGCGGCGATTGGCATCGCCGTTTTGCTGGCCGTCGCGCTAACCTTGGCGCCGGCGCACGCCGGAAGTGCGGGTGCCGTTACCGCGCGATTGCTCCATTGGCTCTTTGGAGCCGCTGCGGGGCTTTTCCCGGTTCTGATAGCACTCTTCGGCGCAATCATCTTCCTTGAGATCAACCTGCCGCGGATCATGGCGACCTTCGGCGTCGCCGCGCTAGGCTATTTCGTGCTGATTGACGCCTCGCTCGCCAAGCGCGGAGGCTTCGTTGGAACCGAGATGTGGCGCGGGCTCTATGCGCTGCTCGGACTGACGGGAACGCGTATTGTCATCGGATTGCTGGCCGTGCTGCTGGCGGTCTGGATCAGCGACGTATCGGTCAAGAAGATCATCGGCTGGATCATGCTCGTGTTTTCAAAACTGCGCATGCCGAAACTGCGCCTCGCGCTGCCGGAAGGACACGAAACGCTACGCGATGCTTTTGCGCTGCCTGTCGGCGAGCGCAAGAAGGAACGCGATCTCGACGCAACCACAGCGATTGTTCCAATTGAGTATCAAGATGAAGAAGTGCTCGAAGATGACGCTGCCGATGACGACGAGGAAGAGGAAGCCGACGATGATCCGGACATCGGCGAGAAAGAAGACGATGAAGAGCTCGATGACGACGAGCTCGGCGATGAGGATCTCGAAGATGATGAGGAGGACGGCGAGTATGAAGCTCCAGCGGTAGCTACCGGCTGGCGCGCCTACAAGCTGCCGGATCTCTCGCTTTTCGATCCGCCGCAAGCGCAGATCGTCGACGAATCAGCGCGGTCCCACGTGCTCGAAGATACACTCGCTTCGTTTGGCGTCGGCGCGAAGGTCGTACACATCGAGCGTGGCCCGTCGGTAACGCGATACGAACTCAAACCCGATCGCGGCGTGAAGATTTCGAAGATTGCAAACCTAGCCGACGATCTCGCACTGGCACTCGCGGCCCAGAGCGTACGTATCGAAGCGCCGATTCCCGGCAAGTCTGCTGTCGGCATCGAGGTTCCCAACAAGACCGTTTCGATCGTTTCGATTCGCGAAATTCTCGAAGCGCTGCCGCAGCGCGGACAAGTCCCGCCGCTTTGGATGGCGCTCGGCAAAGACGTTCCCGGCCGCGCGGTATTCGGCGATCTCTCCAAGATGCCGCATATGCTGATTGCCGGCGCGACCGGCTCGGGGAAATCGGTTTGTCTGAATGCCGTTATCGCATCGCTACTTGTTAGTGCGACGCCCGATCAAGTGCAGATACTGATGATCGATCCCAAGCGCGTCGAGCTCGTGATGTACAACGGCATCCCGCATCTGATCAAAGAAGTTATCACGGACCCGCGCATGGCCGCAGGCGCGCTCTTCGAGATGACCAAAGAGATGGAAGGGCGCTACGAGCGCTTTGCCAAAGCTGGCGTGCGCAAGATCGAAGAGTACAACGCAAAGTACCCTGACGAGAGAATGCCGTACGTCGTCATCATCATCGACGAACTCGCCGATCTCATGCTCATTGCTCCGGCCCGCGTCGAGACGACGATCATGCGCCTCGCGCAGCTCGCGCGCGCAACGGGCATCCACTTAATTGTCGCGACGCAGCGCCCGTCGGTCGACGTTATCACCGGCCTCATCAAAGCCAACATTCCTTCGCGCATCGCGTTTGCGGTAACGTCGCAAGTGGACTCGCGGACGATTCTCGACATGGTCGGCGCGGAGCGGCTGCTCGGGCGCGGCGACATGCTCTATCTTCCCATCGATTCGCCAAAGCCGATTCGCGCGCAGGGCGCGTTCATTTCCGGCGGCGAGCTGCAGCGATTGATCCATTTTTGGACGAAGCAGTCGCGCCCGCAAAATCTGCTCGACGTGGACATTCAACCGATATCCGACGAAGAAAAGAAGGACGTCGATCCGCTCTGTTTCGAGGCTGCGAAGTTCATCATCGAAAGCAACTACGCTTCAACTGCGGCCTTACAATCGCAATTCTCGATCGGCCATCCGCGCGCGGTGCGAATCATGAGACAACTAGAAGATCTGAAAGTGGTCGGTCCGCACGAAGGCACCAAACCGCGCCGCATCCTGTTTGGTTTAGACGATCTGGAGCGCGTATCCGATCGGTTCGGACGTGAACGGGGACAACAAGATCTCTTCGCCAGCGGTTCTTGACCGCACCGAATGACAACTCAGCAAACCTCTGCCGTCGCCAATCCTCCGAAGGGTTTGCCTCGCATCGTGCCCCACCTCATTTACGATGATCCTGGCGTCGCAATCGAGTGGCTCACACGGGTGTTCGGGTTTCGGGAGCGCAGAGCTGCGCGCCACACGTCGTCAGACGGCATCGTCGAACGCTCTCAAATGGAAGTCAGCGACAGCCTGGTCACTCTTGGGCTGCCGTCTGTCCACGGCGGCAGGCCCGGCCGAGACGTCAGCACCATGCTCTATGTCTACGTCGACAACGTCGAAAAACATTATCAGCAAAGCGGAACCGCGGGCGCGAACATCGTTCTCGAGCTCGCGGACCAGCCTTGGGGAGATCGGTGCTACCAGGTTGCCGATCTCGAAGGACACCAATGGACGTTCGCGCAGCACGTCCAAGACGTCGCTCTGGACGTCTGCTCGGATCCGCCGAACCGCTGACCACTCCCATGCTATCGGAGCTCCTAGTGGCGAATCGTAGCCGCGCGCTAGCGCACATTGTTGCGGCGCTCGTTTTGTTTGCGGCATTTTTGTGGCTCGGATACTACGTCATGACGCATCGCGAGCCGCAAGCGCTTTATGTGCTTGCCTTAGCTATGCGGGGCCATGGCACCGGGCTTGCTTGGGCATTCACAAACATGGGTTGGGGCTACGTGCTTGCGCCGCTCTACGTGGCGCTGATCGTGCTGGCGATCTTTAGCCCGCAGTGGCGCGTGTCCGCATTGTTTGCAGTGGCGATCACTCTTGTGTGCTGGGGCGCCGCGGACGCGTTTCAGCATTTCTTCGCGCGCCCGCGGCGCAACGATTGGCTCATCCGCCATGAGACGGCATTTTCTTATCCGAGCTCTCATGCTGCGATCGCTACGGGCTTTTATTTTTTGTGCGGGTTGCTCGCGCTGCGATCGCGCCTCGCCAACTGGCTGCGCTATGGGTTGTTCACTGCGCTGACGCTGATTACACTGGGCATCATCTGGTCGCGGATCGAGCTGGCGGCTCACCACATCACCGACGTCATCGGCGGCGTCATGCTTGCGTTGGCGATCATCCTGCTGGGCGCGGCCGCGATGGAATTCGCCGGATATCGGCTCGTCGAGCGCTGAGAGCCCTTCGACAGGCTCAGGATTCGCCAGGGGCGATGCGGCCGATTCCGAAGCATCGGCTGATGGCGGCGCATGTGATCGACCCGGCTCTCAAACGCATCGAATGTAAAGTTGAAGAAGGCATCCCGCTTTCGCTTGAAGACGGACTCACGCTTTTTGCCACGCGCGATCTGCATTCGCTCGGCCGCATGGCGCGCGCGCAAAAGGAACGCAAGAGCGGCAAAGATGTTTTTTACATTCTCAACCGCTACGTGAATTCGACCAACGTCTGTTACGCAGGCTGCAAATTCTGTGCGTTCGCGGCTGACGAATTCAAGGAGCCCGAGCGCATCGTTCGCATGGCCGCCGAACAAGTGCTGGTCAAAGCGCTGGAAACCGGCACGAACTTCAATCAGATTCACATCGTCGGCGGGCACGATCCGCGGCAACTCTCGCTCGATTACTGGCTGCCGCTGATGCGCCGCTTCAAAGAGCGCGTACCGCACGTGCAGTTGTCGCTCTTCACTGCCGCCGAACTCGACTACATGGCCAAACGCCATCGCATGAGGTATTCCGAGCTGATCGCAACGCTCAAGTCGGCCGGCCTCGACAACGTCAACGGCGGCGGCGCGGAGATCTTTGCGGCAGAGACGCGCAGCAAGATTTGTCCGAACAAAGTCGGCACCGACAATTGGCTCGAGATTCATGAAGAACTACACCGGCAAGGCATCGCCTCGAACGCGACCATGCTGTACGGTCAGATCGAATCGCTCGAGGATCGCATCGACCATCTGATTCGCCTGCGCGAATCGCAGCAGCGTTCGCCCGGCTACAACGCTTTTATTCCGCTGGCATTTCATCCCGACGGCAACGAGCTCAACGACTGCGGCTGGACAACAGGGCTCGACGATCTGCGGATGTTTGCCGTCTCGCGCTTGATGCTCGATAATTTCGATCACATCAAAGCTTACTGGATGATCCAAGGCCTCAAGATCTGCCAGGTCGCGCTGCATTTCGGTGCGGACGACATGGACGGTACGCATGGCAGCACGGACGAAGAGATGATTTATCACAGCGCGGGCACGCAATCCGGCCAGTACGTCGACGACCGCGAGTTCCGACGTTTAATCGAAGAAGCCGGCTACGTGCCGGTGCGCCGCAACAGCACGTACGATGTCTTCCCAATTGACTGGACGCCGCCGGCGGCGCAGGCTGAAGAAGTCTATGCTTAACTGCGGACGCATCAAATACACGAACGATCTACCGATTTATGCAGCGTTCGATGAAGGCGTCATAGAGTATCCCGGCAAGTTGCACGCGGACGTTCCTTCGCATTTAAACGAGATGATGCGCGACGGCCGGCTCGACGTAGGGCCGATAAGCGCCTTTGCTTACGCTCAAGACGCCGATCGCTATGTGCTGTTGCCCGATCTCTGCATCGGAGCGCGCGAGGAAGTGATCTCGGTCGTGCTCGTATCGAGCGTTCCGCCCGCCTTGCTGGGCGGCGCGGAGATTGCGGTGAGCTCCGAATCTGCGACCGGGCGCAACCTGCTGCGCGTTCTGCTCGAACGGCGCTACGGCGTGCACGCGCGCTTGGTCGACCGCGAAGACGCTGCGGCTGTGGCGCAAGCCGGCCAGCCGGCCTTGTTGATCGGCGATGCCGCAATCGACGCGCTGCTCTCGCTGCCGGTGGAGCGCGTCTACGATCTCGGAACGCTTTGGCACGATTGGACCGGGGAGCAAACCGTCTTCGCGGTGTGGGCGGCGCACCGCGAAGTGTACGAGCGCGATCCGGAGGCCGTGCGAACCTGTATGCACGCCTTGACCGACGCCTACACGTGGGCGCGCGGCAATATGCAGACTGTCATCGCGCGCGCGCAAGCAGTCATTCCACGCCCGGCCGGTTTTTACGAAAACTATTACGCGAAGCTGAATTTCACGTTCCATTCAGCCGCGCAACGCGGGCTGGCGGCGTACTGCCGCGAGCTGCTCGCGATTGGCGCTATCGAAGCGCTGCCGCCAGTCGTACCGGAGGCGATCGGTGTCTCCAGCTAAACTGTTGGAGCGGGCCGCTTCGGGCGGCCGCCTGTCGTTCGAAGAAGGCGTGCAGCTCTATCGCGAGGCCGATATTCACGAACTCGGCGCGGCAGCCCACGCTCGGCGGATGCAGCTCTATCCGGACGACGTCGTCACGTACGTCATCGACACGACCATCAACTACACGAACGTCTGCAACGTGCACTGCACCTTCTGCGCGTTCTTCCGTCCCGAGAAGCATCGCGAAGGCTATACGATGTCGCACGACCAGGTGCTCTCGCGCGTGAAGTTCGCCGCCGACCAAGGCGCGACGCAGATCATGATCCAGGGCGGCGTCAATCCGGAACTGCGCCTGCCGTGGTTCGAGGAACTCTTCGCGCGCGTGCGCCGAGAATATCCGGAAGTCGATCTGCATTCGCTGTCGGTCTCGGAGATTGTCGGTCTGTCAACAGTCGAGCAGCTGCCGGTGCGAGAGATCTTAGTTCGCTTGAAAGATGCCGGCATGAAGTCTCTGCCGGGCGCAGGCGCGGAGATTTTGGTCGAACGCGTGCGCAAGCGCATCAGCGCGCGCAAGGTAAAACCGCACGAGTGGATCAGCGTGATGCGCGAAGCGCAAAAACTTGGGATGCCGACCACGGCCACGATGATGTTCGGCTCGATTGAAACCGACGAGGAACGCGTCGAGCATCTCGACGTCATCCGCAATTTGCAGGACGAGACCGGCGGGTTCACCGCTTTCATTCCATGGTACTACGTGCCGTGGAAGACGCCGCTGCGCGGTAAAGAGGCCAGCGGCTTAGAGTATCTGCGTGTACTGGCGATTTCGCGGTTGTATTTGGACAACGTCCCGCACTTGCAAGCCTCGTGGCTCACGCCCGGGCTGAAGATCGGCCAAGTCGCGCTCTACTACGGGTGCGATGACATGGGCGGCACGATCCTCGAGGAGCAGGTCGTTCACGACGCCGGCTCGACCAACGCCGCCACGCGCAAAGAGATCGAAGAGATCATCATCAAAGCCGGTTTCAAACCCGTGATTCGCGACACATACTGGAATGTGCGCAATGATATGGCGCTAGCCACAGCCGGATAGACTCAGAGCTTGAGATAGAAGACCGGGGCGCACGCTGCGAGCGCGGCACCGACTTGCAGCGCCAGTACCTGGAGCGCCTGCTTTGGAGCGCGGGGTAGCCACGCGATTGCAAAGAACGCCAAGATCGGTACCTGTGCAGCCATGAGTATCTGAAAGAGATGGGCAGCTGTCCCTTCATCGGCCTCATGGACAAGGCCGTGCGTGGCAGCCTTACCGAGTAGCATCCCTAGGACGGCGAGTGACATTGTCAGTGGGATAAAACCGCTTGGCCGTTTTAGCAGTGAAAAGTCCATTTTTGAGCCTCCGGAATCGCTCGCGCTGCATTAACTTTGCCACGCAAAGTTAATGCTTAATATATACCACGAACCCGTCCGGCATGCAACCTTCCGCGAAGCGTCTTTAAGACGTCTTCTCAATCGTCGCGGCGCCGATCACTTCTTCGCCGTTCAAGTCGAGTAGTGCCACAAGCTGTCCGGGTGAAACGGCTTTTTGCGGCGATTTGAACTCCAAATGCAGCCTATCGCCATCGACGGTCGCAAATGCCGGCTCCAAATTCGCGCGATAGCGTGTCATGGCCAGCATGGAAACGCGAGAGCTCGTGAATCGCTCTGGGCGAATAAAATTCACTTCATCCGCAACGAGACCCGTTACGGCTAGTTCGTCCTCGCGGCCGATGACGATCGTGTTGCTTTCGGCGTCGATGCGCGTAACATAACGCGCGCCGTCGCCGCTTGCGGGCAAGCCTTGGCGCTGTCCGATCGTATAACCCGAGACGCCGGCGTGCCGTCCGACGATCTCACCCGCAAGCGTAACGACGTTGCCTTCGCGCGCGGACTCAGGTCGCATCTCCGCAACGATGTTGCGATAGTCTGCACCTTCGGCGAAACAGATGTCTTGCGATTCGACCTTGTCGTGCACCGGCAAACCGAGTCGGCGCGCATGCTCGCGCGTCGTTTGCTTGTCGAGCTCACCGAGCGGAAGCAACAAACGCGAGAGTTGCTCCGCGGTCAGCTGCGCTAAGGCGTAAGCTTGATCTTTCGCATGCGTTCCGCGAAAGAGATGCGGACCGTCATCGCGGCGTTCGATGCGCGCGTAATGGCCGGTGGCGACATATTGCGCGCCGAGCGAATCGGCGTACCTTCGCAGCGTGCCGAGTTTTACGAAATTGTTGCACGATACGCACGGGTTGGGAGTGCGGCCGGCGGCATACTCATCGGCGAAGCGTTCGATCACGCTGCGGCGGAACGTTTCCTCGAAATCCAGCACGTAATGCGGGATTCCGAGCGCCGCCGCGCTGCGGCGAGCATCGTCGAAGTCATCGACTCCGCAACAGCTGCGGGCGTGCGGCGCGCGCGTTTGCGAATACATCTTCATCGTTACGCCTATGACGTCGTAACCCGCTTCCACCAGCAGGCCGGCCGCCACCGCCGAATCAACGCCGCCGCTCATTGCGGCGATTACGCGAGTTTTTTCCATCATCTAAAGACACAGGATAACAGGATACGGCCGCTAACAGAAGCTCGATGGGGCTGGGCGAACGCTTTCGAGCTG
>CAAGKR010417683.1_pt1 | contig 21319 bp, 18 predicted proteins | sample 2556971 | NCBI WGS metagenome assembly CAAGKR01 (sample SAMEA5207829, study PRJEB30636) | soil metagenome | biome: forest; feature: boreal; material: soil | place: USA | collected 2011-09 | depth 1 m | reverse complement strand
GATAGAGCGCGCTGCCGAGCTGACGCACCGCGAGGTCCGGCGGGGGGGCGGGCGGCCGCCCGCCTGCGAGCGCCGATCGTGGTGGACCGCCGCGACGTTCAGCGTCAGGCGCGCGAGCTCCGGCGCGCCGCTGACGACGTCGCCGACGTCACAGACCCAGCTCGTGCCCACCCGCAGCTGGCCGATCGGCATGCCGCTGTCGGGCAGCGCCTGCAGAAGCCAGGAGGAGATCGGCGAGCGCAGCGCGACGGGATCGAGCTCGGAGGGGATCGACTCGAAGGAGTCGCGCGCCTCCGTGCGGCCCTCGGGATCGCGCAGTGGCAGCATCGCACAGCGCCAGAAGTCCAGCACCGAGCGACCCTCCTGGTCTGTCGTGCACACGCGCAGCACTGCCAGGCCGCTGGCGGGACGGTCCGGCCGCGAGCTGGTCTGGCGCCGCGCCACCACCTCTGTCGTCGTTGCGAGCGTGTCGCCGATCACGGGGAAGCGCCTGAGTGCCAGCCCGCGGTAGAAGAGGTTCGCGATCACGCGCCCGGTGAGGAGCGTCGACTGTCCGATCGCGACGTCCCACACGAGCGCCGGGTGGGCCAGGAGCGCCGCCGATCCGAGCACCTGAGAGGCGAGCCCCGAGTCGAGCGCGAGCCGCAGCCGGTCGCCCACGATCGCCTGGTGCACGGCTGCCATCCCGCTCGTCAGCGTGACCGCGGGCGCCGAGCGCTCCACCTGCCCCACTACCAGGTCCTCGAAGTAGGGCGCACCCGTGCGCTCGGTTTGCGAGGAGTCGGACATCAGCGCGTGCCCGGAACGTACAGCCCCTCGGCGACCGGCTGATCGATGCGCGAGAGCGCGACGAAGCCGAGCAGCAGCGGCACCGCCAGGGCGGCGTATGCCCACCGCTGCCCCGCGAGCTGCGCGATCGCCGCACCCCCGGCGGCACCGATCGCGTTGCCGGGCGGCCAGGCGAGGTTGAGGATGCCGACGGCCATCACCTGGCCGACACCGACCGCCACGCACGCGTCTGAGAGCATCACCATCAGAGGCGCCCACAGCACGCCCGTGAGCAGAAGCGCGAGCACGACGAGGACGGCGACGGCCGCGCGGCTTTCGAGCCAGGGCACGGCGAGCACGACCGGGAAGCTCGCCAGCAGGGCGAGCCGGACCGGGCGTTGCGGCCCTCGCCGGTCGGCCCAGCGGCCGAAGAGCGGCCTGATCAGTATCCCAACCGCGGCCGCCACTCCGAACGTCGCGGCGATCTCGCCCACTCCCGCGCCGAGGCGATGCTGCTGCAGCGGGGCGAGCACGGCGATGCCCGCGAGGATCGCGGCGGGGACCATCGTGACCCACATCACCGTCCGCACGTGCGCCGAGCCCAGCATCGGGCGCAGAGCGAGCCGCCCGCTCCCGATCGACCGCGGCGCGTGGAAGCGCGTCGTCGCCAGGACGAGCGCCAGGCAGAAGACCGCGACCGCGATGAACGTGGCGGCGCGACCGGCCGCCGCGGCGACCCCGCCGATGACCGGACCCGCGATCGCACCCGCCTCGCTGACCCCGAAGGCGAAGCCCAGCAGCGCGCCCCGCCTGTCCTCGGGCGCGACCTCGAGCAGCCACACCATCGCGGCAGTGAAGCAGACCGCGCCAGCCATCCCCTGCGCGAAACGCGACGCGAGCAGCGCCCCGTAGCTGTGCGCCAGGCCGAAGGCGACGCTCGTCGCCGCAAACGCGAGCAGGCTGCCCACGGCCGTGCTCTTCACGCCGACGCGCGCGGCGAGCATCACCGCCGGAAGTCCCCCCAGGATCGCCCCCACCGCATACATGGCGACGAGCACGCCGGCCTGCGAGGTGGAGAGCGCGAACTCGCGCTTGAGCCCCGGGAGCAGCGGCGAGAGCACCTGGAAGAAGATCAGCTCCAGGAACATCAGGGTCGTGATCAGTGCGAGCAGGCGGCGCACCGATCCCCCCTAGCTCTGCACGGGCAACGTTCGAGCGCCTGCCTGCAGGACGTGGGCCCGCCCCGGCTGACGCGCGCGCCTCACGGTGCGAGCGCCGTCACACGCTCGGCTCACCGGTCGTCGGCCACAGCTGCTCGCCCGGCGCGATCAGGCGCAGCACCGGATCCTCCGAGGCGGGCCGTGGGGTCTCGCCGCCGCGAATCTGCGCGCGGCGGGCCGCCGTCGCCTGCTCATCGACGCTGGCGTCGGGCGCGAGCACGACGCCGTAGGTTGACTCCGCCCGCTCCGCCGTGACCCAGCCGTCGGCCACGTCGTGTCGCACGTGCTCCGGGTCGCGCTCGTGAGGGGGGCCGTAGCCGCCGCCGGCCGAGGAGATCGAGACGATCGTCTCGCCCGGCTTCAGGACCACGCGCGCCCACGCATCGAGCTCGACGAGCTCGCCGTCGGCTGCACGCATGTAGGGGCGGCACAGCGCTCCCGACTCGCCCCCGCGCGCACCGAGCGCCGGGTTGACCGTGCCGTCGGCGGCGTAGAGCACCTCGAGCTCCGTGTCCACCGGCCCGTACTCGATGTACAGCGACGGCGCGCCGCGGAAGCGCCCTGCACCCTCCGTGTCGGGGACGATGCGATCGGCCCACACACGGATCGGCCGCAGCAGCTCGAGCACCTCGGTGCTGTCGCGCATCATCGAGCCGCCGTCGCTCGTCTCGCCGTTGGTCATCCAGCCGTCGCCATGAGCATGCCCGGCGCCGCCGGAGTTGCCAAGGATCATCATGTCCACGAACGGAGCGTTGCCGTGGCGCGGGTCCCGGCCGGAGAGGCCGGCCACCGCCGGCGGGCACTCCGGTCCCGTCGAGGCCATACCCATGCCGTCCCTGAACTCGGCCAGAGTGCGCTGGACCACGCCGGCCATGCGCTCGGCGATGCCCGAGGTGGCCATCGAGCAGCTCGCCGGATGCACCGGGATGCCGACGCAGCAGTTCTCGCGCAGCAGCACCCTGATCGCGCGCGCGCTCCCCGCGTTCCGCGGGACGGTGTGATCGATGCTGTTGAAGACGCCGATCAGCGCGGAGGTATTGGACGTCGATTCGGTCAGGTTCAGGCCGCACGGCAGGCAGTCGGGGTTGTCGCGCAGGTCGATCTCTATCTCCGCCGCCTCCGGGTCGACACTCACCGTGGCCTTTAGCCGCACGCCCTCCTCGACCCCCGGCAGCGGCACCGCATCGTGGATGTCCCGGCCAGTGCGCTTGCCCGCCGGCAGCGTGCGGATGGTCGCGCGGATGCGCTCCTCGCTGTAGTCGAACCAGTCCTCCACGTAGCGGTCGAAGCTGTCCCAGCCGACCTCCTCGCCGATCCGGAGCAGCTCGCGCTCGCCGACCCGCGCGGCGCCGATCATGCCGAGGTAGTCGCCGTACCAGTCCTCGGGAACGCGGATGCGCGCCATGCACATGCGGATCACGTCGTCGATGTCGCGGTAGTCCTCCTGGATCTTCACGCAGGGGAAGATCAGCGCGCCCTCCTCGTAGACGTCGCGAGCGGTGGCCATGAGCGTCGTGGGTTCGGAATTGCCGATGTCGGCCATGTGCGCCTTCACGAGCGCCGTCGCGCGGTGACGCCCGCCGTCATCGATCACGGGCACCACGATGCAGTGGTCCCCGGCGTGGGAGTTGCCGTGGTAGGGGGAGTTGTGGATGAAGGCGTCGCCGCGGCGCGGGTGGGGATGGAACTTTTCGAGCCAGCGGCTCGTGAGGTCCGGCCCGCTGATCACGTGGATCGGCAGCGACTCGCCCATCACGAGCAGCTCGTGGTTGGCGGTCACCACGCAGCAGGAGAAGTCCCGGGCCGTGTTGAGCACGGTCGAGCGGGCGGTGCGAAACAACGTGCTGGTCATCTTGCGCACGACGCCTTCCATGCGGTTGGTCATCACCGCCAGCGAGACGACGTCGCGGGTGCGCTCGGTCGAGGCCACCTCAGCTCACCGCCTCGGAGGAGCGCGCCCCCGAGCCCGCGAGCTCGCCCCCCTCGGCGATGATCACGAGACTGCCGCTGGCCGAGCGTTCGGCGGTCGCGCCGGGGTTGAGCACGACGGTCGTGAACGAGGACTCGACGATCGCGGGGCCGGCGATCTGAGTGCCGGGGCTCATCGCCTCGAGGCGCAGGATCGCCGCGTAGACCTCGCCCACGCCGCTGAAGTAGACGGTCCGGCTGGGGAGGACCTCGCCGGCGCTCTCGTGCGCGACCGTGTCGGCCACTCCACCGGCGAGCGGGCAGGTGACTCGCGCCCGCATGTTCACCACCTCGATCACCGCGCGCTCGTCGCGCACGGCGTAGACCTCCTCGTGGACCGCGTGGAAGTCCTCGACGAGCTCCGCGAGCGCCTGCGCGGTGTCCAGGCGCCCCGAGCGCAGCGGCACGTCGAGCTGCCACACCTGGTGGCGATAGCGCGCCTCGGCGACGTACTCGATCTGCGACTCGGCGACGAGACCGTTGCGCTCGGCGAACTCGACGCAGCTGCGCTCCAGGCCGGAGAGCAGCTCCTGCGCCCGATCGTGGTCGAACTCGTCCGAGCCGGTGAAGAAGGCGGCCGCGTATTCGCTCACCAGATCCGACATCAGCGCGCCGCGCGCGCTGAGCACGGCTCCTGCCTGCGGAATGACGATCCGCGGCGAGCCCAGTCGGCGGGCGATCGCGACCGCGTTGAGCCCGGCGGCCCCGCCGCCGCCGATCAGCACCGCGGTTCGCGGGTCGACGCCCTGATTGACCGTGATCTCCTCGATCGACTGGATCATGCGCTCGGTGGCCACCGCCATGATCGCCGCCGCGGCCTCGTTGCACTCGAGTCCGAGCGCTCCCGCCACGCGCTCGGAGATCGCGCGCTCTGCGGCCTTCGAGTCGAGCGTCATCTCGCCGCCGAGGAAGTAGTCGGGATCGATGTAGCCGAGGGCGACCGCTGCATCGGTGACGGTCGGCTCGCTGCCGCCGCGGGAGTAGCAGACGGGGCCCGGATCGGCGCCCGCGCTCTGCGGCCCGACGTGGAGCAGGCCGCCGGGGTCGATCCACGCGATCGAGCCACCGCCGGCCCCCACGCTGCGCACGTCCACGGCAGGGAAGCCGGTGATGTGACCCTCGTACTCGCGACCGAGCCACGTCTCGCGCGTCACCGGGATGCGGCCGCGGCGCACGAGCGCGACGTCGTAGCTCGTGCCCCCCGTGTCGGCGACGACCGCGTTCTCGCTCAGTCCGTCGAGCGCCGCGTAGTGGCGCCCCGCGATCGGCGCCATCGCCGGCCCCGAGTTGACCGAGTGGATCGGCGCCGCCGCCATGTCGGCGGCGTCGACGACGCCTCCGCTGGAGGTCACCATCAGCAGCCGCCCGGCGAACCCGGCCGCACGCAGCCGCTCCTCGAGACCGCGCAGGTAGCTGGCCATCAGCGGCTTCAGCGAGGCGTCGATGGCGGCGCAGGATGCCCGCCGGTACTCACGCAGCGTCGGGTTGAGCGCGTGCGAGAGCGTGTAGGGCACGCCGGGCAGGTGCCGCTCGAGCAACTCGCCCAGCGCGAGCTCGTGCGCCGGGTTGGCGATGGACCACAGCAGGCACACGGCCACCGCCTCGACCCCGAGTCCGGCGAGACCGCCGATCACCTCGACCGCGGCGGGCTCGTCCAGCGCCCTGACGACCTCGCCCTGGCTCCCGACTCGCTCGTCGACCTCGAACGTGAGCGCCCTCGGGATGTAGGGGTCGGGATAGCCGTAGCTCCAGTCGAACGGGTGCGTGCGCCCGCCCTCGCGCAGCAGCAGCATGTCCGGGTGTCCGCGCGTGGCGAGCATCGCCGTGCGCGCGGTCGTGCTCGTGAGGATCGCGTTGATGGCACGCGTCGTGCCGTGTATGAAAACCTCGGCGTCCCGGAGGAACTGCGCGACCGGGAGGCCGGCCTCCTCGGCGGCATGCGCGACCGCCTCGAGGATGCCCTCGGCCGGATCGTGGGGCGTCGTCGAGGCCTTGTACAGGCGCACGCTCTCTCCCTGCTCGACCACCAGGTCGGTGAAGGTTCCGCCGGTATCCGCCGCGAGCCGCATGCCTCCGTCTAGCCGATCCTCATCGTTCGATATTTCGGCGCCTGGACTCATATAACGTACCAGCGCCCCCGGGAGCGTGCAGACTCCTCACGCGGACGATCGCGATGAGGCCTCGCCCGGCGTGCCCCCGGCCTCGTCGGGTGGGTGGGCTCCGGATCCACGGCTGGCCACCATCAGCACGTCACTTCCCTCCTGCACGACCTCTCCGCGGTCGCTGCGGATGCTCACCCCGAGCGTCACGAAGCCGACGCCGGGGCGCGAGCGGCTGGCGCGTGCCTCGAGCACCTCGTACTCGCCCCACACCGTGTCGCCCGGGTACACGGGCGCACGGAAGCTGCGCTCGCATCCCGCGAGCGCCAGGATCTTCCAGCTGTCGCGGACGCTGCGCATGCCGTAGCTCATCGACAGCACCAGCGGACCGTGGGCGATGCGCCCGCCGAATGGCGTCTCCTCCCGCGCGAAGACCTCATCGACGTGCAGCGGGTTGAAGTCGCCGGAGACGCCCGCGAAGGCGACGATGTCGGCCTCGGTCACCGTCCGCCGGCTCGTCTGGAAGGTGCTCCCGACCTCGATCTCCTCCAGGTGCGCGGCCACCGCTCTCACCGCCCCGCGAACGCGGCAGCGCGCTTGGCAACGAACGCCGCGACACCCTCGGCGTTGTCGTGGCTGGCGGCCAGCTCCTGCTGCTCGTCCGCCTCTAGCGCGAGCTGCTGGCGGAGCTGGGCATAGGCCCACGCGTTGAGCTCGCGCTTGGCGGCCGCGTAGGCGAGCGTCGGCCCCGCCGCCAGCCGGGCCGCCAGCTCGCCGGCGTGCTGCGCGAGCTCGCCGTCCGGCACAACGCTGTTGGCCAGCCCCCACTCGAGAGCCTGCCGCGCGGGCACGGGCTCGCCCAGGAGCGCCATCTCCGTGGCGCGGCCGAGCCCCGCCCGGACCGGCACGAACGCCGACGCGCCGCCGTCCGGCGCGAGCCCGATTTTCACGAAGGCGAGCATGAAGTAGGCCGACTCCGCCGCAATCACGAGGTCGCACGCGAGCGCGAGCGAGCAGCCGATTCCCGCGGCCGGCCCGTTGACCGCGGCGATCACCGGCTTGGGCATCTCGCGGATCCCGGTGATGATCGGATGGTGGACGTCGACCAGGCGCGTGTGGATGTCCCAGTGCCCAGCGGCCGCGCTCGGGAATCCCTCTCTCACATCGGCGCCGGCGGAGAACGCGCGCCCGCGGCCCGTGATCAGGACGGCGCGCACTGACTCCTCGCCGGCAAGCTGCGCCACGGCGTCACGCAGCTCGCAGGCGAGCTGCTCGTTCCAGGCGTTCAGCGCGTCCGGGCGGGCGAGCGTCAGCGTCCCTACCCCGGACTCGCACGTGAGCTCGAGGGTCTGAAAGACGGCCATGCGCCTCAGCGACCGCCGGCGGCCACGCGCTTGCGCCGCGCGGATGTGATCGGACGCACCTTCGCGTCGCCGAGCGTCGCGCGGATCACCTCGTCGCGGATCTTGGCGGGGGTGAGCGGCGCCTCAGAGGTGAGGGCCTGGATCGCCAGGCCGTTGAGCATCGCGTCGAAGCGCCACGCCACCGGTATCTCGCCCGGGGCCGGGGCTGGCACGAGGCCCTCCAGCGCCAGGTCGATCAGCTCCCACCAGCTGTGCAGGCGCGCCTCGATCGTATGGCGTAGCTCCGGCAGGCGGACGGCCTCGGCGTAGGCGTTGATCCATAGCCGCCACGTCTCGGTCATCTCCTCGTCTCCGCTGAGCGTGGCATCGAGCAGGGCTGTCAGCCTCTCCATCCCCGCGGGGATGTCGACGATCGCCTCGCGATAGCGGTCCTGGGTCCGCTCGGACACGTAGACGAGCGCCTGGGTGAGGAGGTCCTGGCGGTTGACGAAGTAATGGTTGAGCATCCCGGTGCTGACGCCCGCCTCCTCCGCGACCATCCTCATCGTCGAGCCGGCGAAGCCCTCACGGGAGATCACCACCGCCGCCGCGCGGCAGATCTGCTCACGCCGTATAGGTCCCATTCCCAGCTTCGGCACGGCTGTTCCCTTCGCTCGATTCCTTGCCGGCTTCGCCGCTTCGCAGGGTCGTGCGGGTCCGCAGACCCCGCCTCCGCAACATCGTGATGCTAGTCCCTGGTGAGGCGCCCCCGGCGAAGGCCTGCGCCGGCTTGCGCGGGTGCGGCTGCGCACCTATAGTCGCATATCGAGTGATCGGTTTGCAATAGCCGACACCCCAAATCCAATCGCCGCCCGAGCTGAAAGGAACCGCGCAAATGAGCATCGAGCGCCTCACCACCAACCCCGCTTCCGGCTTCAGCGACGCGGTGAGCAGCTCCGGACCCGGGCGGCTGATCCACGTCGCCGGGAACGTCGGCTTCGGAGACGACGGCAAGGTGGTCTCGGGGGGCATGGGGGCCGAGGCGCGCGCGACCTTCGACAACATCGAACGTACGCTGAAGGCGGCGGGCGCGGAGATGTCGCACATCGTCAAGATCAACGCGTTCATCACCTCGTTGGATGAATATCCGGCCTATGCGGCGGTCCGCTCGGAGCGCTTCGGAGAACAGCTCCCGGCGAGCGCCACCGTGCAGGTCGCGGGGCTGCTCGTCGGCGCGCAGATCGAGATCGACGCGGTCGCGTTCGTCCCCGAGTCTGTATGAGCGGCAGCCCCGCTGCGCGCGTCACATGTGACATCGGGGGGACGTTCACCGACGTCGTGGTCAGCGACGAGGGCGGGGGACTCACGGTGGCGAAGGCGCTGACGACCCCCGCGCAGCTGTTCGACGGCCTGCGCGCGGCGCTCGAGAGCGCCGCGGCGCAGCTTCGCGAACCGCTCGAGCAGATGCTCGGTCGCGCGTCCCTGTTCATCTTCAGCACGACGCAGGCCACGAACGCGATCCTCGAGGGCACCACGGCCCGCACGGCCTTCCTGTGCACCGAGGGCTTCCCCGACATCCTCGTGCGACGCGAGGGCGGCTCGCTGCGCCCCTACGACTACTCCCGACCGTTCCCCGAGCCCTACGTCCCGCGCCGCCTGACCTTCGAGATCCCCGAGCGTATCGATGCCGACGGGAACGTGGTGGTGCCCCTGCGCGAGGCGGGCGCGCTCGCGCAGCTCGCCCAGGCGCGCGCGCTCGAGGTGCAGGCGATCGCCGTGTGCCTGCTGTGGTCGACCGCCAACCCCGATCACGAGCTCGCGCTCGGCACGCTGATCGAGCGGGAGCTGCCCGGCGTGCCGTACTCGCTCTCGCACCAGATCAATCCGATCGTGCGTGAGTACCGCCGCGCGTCGGGAACGTCGATCGACGCCTCGCTGAAGCCGTTGATGCAGCGCCACCTGCCCGAGATCGCCGGCGGCCTGCAGGCGGAGGGGTTCGCCGGCGAGCTGCTGGCTGCGAGCTCGGCCGGAGGCGTCGTTCCGATGGGCGAGCTGATCGCCAGCCCCCTCTGGTCGGTCCGCTCGGGACCGTCGCTGGCACCGGTCGCGGCGCGCACCGTCGCCCACGGCGAGACGGGCAGCGGCGACGTGATCGTCTGCGACACCGGCGGCACGAGCTTCGACGTCAGCCTCGTGCGGGCCGGCGACCTCGTTTTCACGAGCGAGACCTGGCTCGGCGAGCCGTTCGCCGGGCACCTGACGGGGCTCTCGTCGGTCGACGTGCGCAGCATCGGCGCCGGCGGCGGCTCGATCGCATGGGTCGATCCGGGCGGGCTCCTGCGGGTCGGCCCGGAGAGCGCCGGCGCCGACCCGGGCCCCGCCTGCTACGGGCGCGGCGGCACGCGCCCCACCGTCACAGACGCAGCCCTCGTGCTCGGCTACATCGATCCCGAGCGCTTCCTCGGCGGCAAGATGGCGCTCGACGTCGGCGCTGCCGAGACCGCCGTGCAGGCGCTCGCCGACGCGCTCGGCGTCGGTCCTCGCGAGGCCGCGCACGCGGTCCTGTCGATCGCCAACGAGCGGATGATCGCCGCGATCCACGAACTGACCGTCAACCAGGGCGTCGACCCGCGCGACTCGACGCTCGTCGCCGGTGGCGGCGCCGCCGGTTTGACGATCCTCGCGATCGCGCGCGAGCTCGGCTGCCGCGAAGTGCTGGTCCCGCGCGCCGCGGGCGTGCTCAGCGCGTTCGGCGGCCAGCATTCGGACATCGTCCGCGAGATGACCGCGGCGCACGTGACCAACTCCAAGGAGTTCGACTTCGACGGCGTGCGCGAGACGCTGCATGCGCTGCGCGAGCGCCTGCTCGCGTTCGAGTCCGAGCTGCCGGAGGGTCTCGCCGGCGAGGTGCAGCGGCGCTACTTCGTCGAGGCGCGCTACGCCTATCAGGTGTGGGACCTATCGATTCCGCTCGAGGGCGAGGAGATCCAGGATGAGGCGGCGCTGGCGCGCCTGATCGAGAGCTTCCACGACGCGCACGAGCGGATCTTCGCCGTGCGCGAGCCCGGTCAGAAGATCGAGATGAGTCAGTGGAAGGGCCGCGTGATCGCGAGCACCGTCAAGCCGCCGCTGGCGAGCGCACGCCAGGCCGCCCCCGACGGCGCGGCGCGCGAGTCGGCGCCTGGGGCGCGGGTCGCGTACTTCCCCGAGCTCGGCGAGGTCGAGCTTCCCGTCCACCTCGGCGGCGCGCTGGCGCCTGGCACGACCGTGCCAGGGCCGGCGCTCGTGATCGAGCCCGAGACGACGGTCGTCGTCTACCCGGGATGGACCGCGCACGTCAGCGAGCTTGGCAACTACCGGATGGAGCTCGACGATGCCTGAGCCGACGACGCCCGAGGCCGTGCGTAAGCCGGCGGCGCGCGGGCTCGACCCGACGCTGATGGCCGTGCTCGCGCACCGCTTCGAAGCGATCGTGCGCGAGATGACCAACACGCTGTTTCGCACGGGACGCTCGTCGATCATCAACATGGCGCGCGACTTCTCCTGCTCGATCATCACCGCCGAGGACGAGCTGTTCGCCGCCGCCGAGGGACTGCAAGTGCACGTGCTGGGCGCCGGCCTCCAGACACGCTCGATGCGCGAGCTGCATCCCGATCTGCGCGAGGGCGACGCCTACCTGCACAACGACCCGATCCTCGGCAACACGCACACCGCCGACCACACGATCCTCGTGCCCGTGTTCGTCGACGGCGAGCACCTGTTCACGGCCTCGGCGAAGGCGCACCAGGCCGACTGCGGCAACGCCGAGCCGTCGACGTACATGACCTATGTCGAGGACGTCTACGCGGAGGGCGGGCTCGTGTTCCCGTGCGTGAAGGTGCAGCGCGACTACGAGGACATCGACGACATCATCCGCATGTGCCGCCGGCGGATTCGCGTGCCCGACGTGTGGTACGGCGACTTCCTCGCGGCCGTCGGCTCGGCGCGGATCGGCGAGCGGCGCGTCAAGGAGGTCGTCGCGCGCTACGGGGTCGACACGATCAAGGCGTTCGTGCGCGAGTGGCTGGACTACTCCGAGCGGGTGATGGACCAAGCGATCCGCAAGCTGCCGGCCAAGCGCCTGCACGCCAGCGGCCGCCACGACCCGATCCCGGGTCTGCCGGACGGCGTCGAGGTCAACGTCACCGTCGACGTCAAACCTGACGAGGGTCGTGTGACGTTCGACCTTCGCGACAACCCCGACTGCATCCCGTTCGGGCTGAACGTCTCGGAGTACTGCGCGCGCGGCGGCTGCACGATCGCGCTGCTCAACTGCCTGGCCGACGACGTCCCGCGCAACGCCGGCTCGTTTCGCCGCGTCGAGGTGATGCTGCGCGAGGGCTCGATCGCCGGCGGTCTGGTCGAGCCCTACTCGGCGTCGGTCTCGACGACCAACGTGCTCAATCGCATCATCAATGCCGCGCAGAGCGCCTTCTGCCAGCTCGGCGAAGGCGAGGGCCTGGCCGAGGGAGCGGGGGCAATGGGCGTCGGCTACGCGGTCTTCTCCGGCACCTATCCGACCAGCTCCGGAGGCGCCGGCGGCGAGCCGTACGTCTCGGAGTTCGTGATCGGCAACAACGGCGGCCCGGCGTCGCCGCACTGCGACGGCTGGATCACGTACGCGATGCCCGACTGCTCGAAGACGATCTATATCGACAGCGTGGAGATGCTCGAGCGCACCTACCCGCTGCACTTCCGCTCGCTGAGGCTGCTCGCCGACTCCGGCGGCGCCGGGCGGCTGCGGGGCGGGCCGGCGTCGGAGGTGATCTACGGCCCGCGCTCGACGCCGCTGCGCGTCTTCTACATGGCCGACTACGCACGCCACCCGGCTAAGGGCGTGCGCGGCGGGCTGCCCGGCACGGCCGCGTCGGCGCACGAGATCGCCGCCGACGGCTCGGAGCGCCAGGTCGAGGCGATCGGCGACTCGCTGCTACAGCCCGGCGAGTGGATCCGGGGAGTCGAGGCCGGTGGCGGCGGCTACGGCGACCCGCTGGAGCGCGACCCCGAGGCCGTGTTGGCGGACGTGCTCGAGCGCTGGGTGAGCGCCAAGGCCGCTCACGACATCTACGGCGTCGCCCTGATCGAGGATGGGCCCGGCCGCCTCGCCGTCGACCTCAAGGCGACCCGTGAGCAGCGCGAGGCGCTGGATACCCTGCGCGCCGCCGGCGGCGCCGCAGGACGGCCATGAGAATCGCTTGCAAAGGGTCCGGCTCCTCCCGTATGATGCAAACCAAACGGTCGATATGCAATAACAAGGGCGCGCAAACGACGAACCGAGGTGGCGATGCGAAGGCAGATGAGCGGACGTGACTGACGGAGCCGCCGGTGAGCTCACGGCGATCGCGCGGGAGTACCTGAGGCTGACACCCGCCTCGGCCGCGCTGATGCAGCGGGCGGCGCGGACGATGCCCCACGGCATCACCCGCACGCTCAGCTGGTTCGCCCCCTATCCCGTCGTCGTCGACCGTGGCGCCGGCGCGAACCTGTTCGACGTGGACGGCAACCGCTACGTCGACTGCTTCAGCAACGGTCTGAGCCTGATGCACGGTCACACCTACGCGCCGATCGACGACGCGCTGCGCGGCGCGCTCGTGCGAGGAACCGCCTGGCCCGGCGCCTCAGACGCGCAGGTCGAGTTCGCCGAGCTGCTCTGTCGCCGCGTGCCGGGCGCCGAGCAGGTCAGATTCGCCAACACCGGCACCGAGGCGACGATGCTCGCCGTGAAACTGGTGCGGCACCTGACGGGCCGCCCGCTGATCATCAAGGCGTGGCATGCCTACCACGGCTCCTACGACGATCTCGAGGTCGGCCTGCTGGGCCAGGGCGAGATGCCCGGACGGGTCGCGCTGGCAAGGTTCGGCGAGCTCGACACCTACGCCGCGGCGCTCGAGCGCCATGCCGGCCAGGTCGCGGCGATCATCGTCGAGCCGGTTCAGTACACGGGTGTCGTGACGCCGCCGCCCGACGGGTTCTTGGCGCAGCTGCGCGAGCTCGCGCGCAATGCCGGCGTGCTGTTCGTGCTCGACGACTGCCTGATGTTCCGGCTCGCCGAGGGCGGCTCGGCGGAGCGCTACGGGCTGGAGGCCGACGTGACCTGCCTGGGCAAGTGGGTCGGCGGCGGCCTGCCGGTCGGCGCGATCGCCGCCAGCGCCGAGATGATGGAGATATTCGACCCGGCGAGCGAGGGAGCCCTCTACCACGGCGGCTCCTTCAACGGGAACCTGCTCGGCATGGTCGCCGGCGCGATCGCGGTCCGGGATCTGACCAGCGCGGACATCGCTCGCATCGACGCCCAGGGCGACCGTATGAGGGCCGAGATCCACGACGCGGCACTGCAGTGCGGCGTCCCCGTCCGCACGAGCGGCGTCGGCTCGGCGTTCGGCCTCTATGTGCTCGAGCGGCACGACGGCGAGATCGACTGGAACGCGACGCGGCTGCTGCACCTGGCGGCGATGACGCATGGCGTCTACTACGGCAGCGGCGGCGAGTTCGGGTTGTGCACGGCGCTCACCGACGATGACCTGGCGCGCGCGTGCGACGGGCTGCGCGAAGCCCTCGTCGAGGTCGCGGCCGTCGTGGTGGACCGTGTGTGAGATGTGAGATCGCCGTCTAGAAGAGCGCTCGCGCGCGCTCGTCGCGGAGAAACTCGAATGAGGCCTCCGTCGTGCCTCGGGGCTCGTACTCCAGGCCGACTGCTCCCCCATAGCCGCACGCGTCGAGCCGTTCGAGGATGCCCCAGACGTCGAGCGACCCACTGCCCGGCTCGCCCCGCCCGGGCCAGTCGGAAACCTGGACGTGGCCGATAAGCGGGGCGAAGCGGTCGATCGCGGCGAGCGGCTCGACCCCCGCGCAGGCCAGGTGGTAGACGTCCAGCAGCAGGCCCACCCGCCCGTCGGCCGCGCTCGCTTCGATCAGCGCGACAGCGTCGGCCGGCGTGGGGGCCAGGTAGCCCGGGTTCTCGCTCTCGTTGAGCGGCTCGATCAGGACGCGCAGGCCGCGCGCGGCCGCCTCGGCGGCGCAATCGCGCAGGGCGCCTAGCACGCTCTCGCGCTGGCGCGCGAGGCCCACGTCCGGCAGCGCGCGGCCGACGAGCAGGTTCAGGTTGCGTGCGCCGATCCGCTCCGCGAGCTCGGCGGCCGCGAGGAACCCCCGCTCGGCCTCCTCGCGCCTGGAGGGGTCGTTGATGAAGCCTCGCTCGCCGCCCCGGGTGTCCCCTGCGGGGCAGTTGAGCAGGGCGACGTCGACGCCGTTCTCGGCCACGGCGCGCGGCAGGCCTTCCCGGTCGGCCTGGTCGGGCCAGGCGGTTTCGATGCGCCCGAAGCCCGCGTGGCGCGCCGCCCCGACCCGCTCGAGGTAGGGAAGCTCGCCGAACAGCCAGGAGATGTTGACCGACCAGGCGAGGCTCACCGGCCCGCCTCCCCTAGCCCTCCTCGGGGATGAAGGCGACGGCCTCGACCTCGAGCCGCGCATCGGCCACGAGGCCGGCGACCTGGACGGTCGCGCTGCTGGGCGGGTTGCCGATGAACGCCTTGCCGCGAGCGATGTCGTAGTCGGGATAGTGCTCGGTGCTGGTGACGTAGCCGGTGATCTTGACGACGTCGCTCACGCTCGCGCCGGCTTTCTCAAGCGACTGGCGAATGCGCGCAAAGCACTGGTCGGCCTCGGCCGCGAAGGTGGAGTTGACCATCTCGCCGTTCTCGTCGGCGCCGATCTGACCGGAGATGTAGATCCAGCGGCCGGGGCCGCTGAAGCTGATCGAGTCGCAGAACGTGGTTCCCCAGGGACTGGCTACGCGCTGCTTTTCCATATCGCGTCTCCTTACTTCGGTTGGATGGTTGAAAGCCGGGCGACGTCGGCCAGCGCGGCGCGCAGGCCTTCGTGGGCCAGCTCGAGCGCCTCGCCCGCGGTGGCGCTCGACAGCGCGATCTCGCCGCCCGGACCCATGAAGACGCCGTGCGTGAGCGCGGCGAGGTGCAGCAGCTGGGTCGCCTCGCTGGCATTGAACGTGGTGTCGTGACGTTCGAGCGAGTCGGCGACGTAGACGCCCATCACCGAGCCGTCGCCAACCACCGTCAAGGGCAGGCCGAGAGCGTCCGCCTGCTCGAGCAGGGCCGCGCGCAGTCCCGCCGCGCGCTCGTCCATCGCCGCGATCGTCGCCGCCGTCAGATGCTCGAGGCTGACGCGCCCGGTGACGGAGCTGAGCAGGTTGCCGTTGAAGGAGCCGCCGTGGTATAGAACCCGCCCACGCTCACGATGGGGGTCGAGCACCTCCATGATCTCGGCCCTCCCGCCGAGCACCCCCATCGGCAGGCCGCCGCCGATGAACTTGCCCAGGAAGGTGAGGTCGGGTTCAAGGCCGTAACGCTCGGCCGAGCCGCCCACGGCCAGGCGCAACATCAGGCAGTCGTCGAGCACGAAAAGCGCTCCGGCGCGGCGGGCGGCGTCCTGCACGCGCGTGAGGAAGCCGGGCGGCGCGGTCGTCACCAGGCCGCTGAACATGAGCGGCTCCATCACGACGGCCGCGATCTCGGGGCCGTGCTCGGCGAGCCTGCGTTCAAACGCCTCGGCATCGCCGAACGGCGCGAGGTAGACGCGCCCGGGGATCTCCGGGCGGTCGTAGAGGCCGACCTCGAGATCGTCGTAGGAACCGTGGAAGCCGTCGATCGCCTTGAGCACGGCCGGGCGAGAGGTGGTCGCGCGCGCGACCTTCACGGCCAGCATCCCCGACTCGGTGCCCGAGTTGGTGAAGCGCACGCGCTCGAAGACCGCGATCCGTTCGCAGAGCATCTGCGCGAACTCGATCTGCTCCTCGGAGGGAACGAGGAAGCCCGAGCCGCGCTCGGCGGCCGCCTGCAGCGCGCGGACGACCGGTGGGAAGGCGTGGCCGTGGATCAGGCTGAGGCCGTTGTTGGCGAGATCGACGTAGCGGTTGCCGTCGAGATCGATCAGGAAGGGCCCTTCGCCGCGCTCGGCGACGAGCGGGTACGGCCGGTGGTAGCCCCAGCCGCGGGTGATGCCGCGGACCATGTAGCGGCGCGCGCGCTCCATCGCCTCCGCCGAGCGCCGGGTCCTGCCACGATAGGCCTCTTCGAGGCCGGCGCGCGCCTCTGCTTGCGGCACGAGAACGCTCATCACCCAGGCTCCCCGCGGTTGTTCGATATCTTGTCCGTCAGACCGATGGATCCTACCACGAGGTCTCCCTCCCTGTGACTGTGCGGCCTTACGATAGAAATAGCTCCGTGGAGGGGGCCGTTCACCCGATAGCTCGCAACCTGCGTCGCTGGCGGATGACGCGCGAAATGACGCTGTCGGCGCTCGCGGAGCAGGCCGGCGTGGCGAAGTCCACGGTTTCCCTGATCGAGCGCGGCCAGGGCAATCCGTCGATCGACACGGTGTGGGCGCTCGCGGCCGCGCTCGGGGTTCCCTTCGCGAGCCTCTTCCACGACGAGTCGCCGGCGGACGACGTCGTCGTCGTGCGCGAGGACGACGGCTCGGTGATCGCCGTCGACCAGGCCGGCCTGGAGACCGACGGCCTGGTCATCCGTCACATGCTCACGCGCGAGGGCGGCTCGCTGATCGAGATCTACACGCTCGTCCTCGACGAAGGCGCCATCCGTCATGCGAGCGCGCACGTGAGCGGCCTGTTCGAGCACATCACGGTGGCGGCGGGGACCGTGGAGATCTCGACCGAGTCCTTCTCGGAGGTCGTGCGTCAGGGCGATCTCATCAGCTTCCGCGCGGACCGCCCCCACAGCTATCGGGTGATCGATGGGCCGGTGCGCCTCGTCTCGGTTCACGAATACCCCAAGCGCGTGACGCTCGCCTGATCGGGACGGCCGCGCCGCAGGACCGCCGTCTCTCCCCCCCGCCCCCCCCGCGCTCAGTAGGAGCGGGGCAGGCCGAGTACATGCTGGCCGACGAACGCCTGCACGAGGTTGTTGTTGATCGGGGCGGTCCTGTAAAGGCGCGTCTCGCGGAACTTTCGCTCGATGTCGTACTCCTGCGCGAAGCCGAATCCGCCGTGCGCGTCGAGGGCCGCGTTGGCCGCGTCCCACGAGGCCTCCGATGCGAGGTACTTGGCCATGTTCGCCTCGGCCCCGGCGGGCTGAGCGGTGTCGTAGAGCCAGGCGGCCTTCCAGCGCATGAGGTCGGCCGCCGCCCGTGCCATCTCGGCCCTGGCGAGCGGGAACTGCACTCCCTGGTTGGCCCCGATCGGGCGATCGAAGACCACCCGCTGGCTCGCGTAGGCGACGGCGCGGTCGAGGAAGAAGCGGCAGTCGCCCAGGCACTCGGCCGCGATCAGGATGCGCTCGGCGTTCATCCCGTCGAGGATGTGGCGGAAGCCCTCGCCCTCCCGGCCAATGAGGGCGTCGGCGGGCAGCTCGAGGTCCTCGAAGAAGACCTCCGTCGTGGCGTGGTTCATCATCGTCTTGATCGGGCGGATCGTCAGCTGGCTTCCGCGCTCGCGCATGTCGACGATGAAGACCGACAGGCCCCCCATGCGCTTCTCCACCTGCTCGAGCGGCGTCGTGCGGGCCAGCAGGATCATCAGGTCCGAGTGCTCGGCGCGCGAGGTCCAGATCTTCTGGCCGTTGACGAGATAGCCCTCGCCGCGGCGCTCGGCCCGCGTCTTGATGCGCGTGGTGTCCGAGCCCGCGTCCGGCTCGGTCACGGCGAACGCCTGCAGGCGCAGCTCGCCGGAGGCGATCGCCGGCAGGAACCGGCGCTTCTGCGCCTCGCTGCCGTGCCGCAGCAGCGTCCCCATCGTGTACATCTGGGCGTGACAGGCGCCCGCGTTCGCGCCAGACGCGCAGATCTCCTCGAGGATCACGCTGGCGGTGGCGAGCGGCAGGCCCGATCCGCCGTACTCCTCGGGGATCAGCGCCGCGAGCCAGCCCTGCTCGGTGAGGGCGGCGACGAACTCGCTCGGATAGCGGTCGGGCTCCAGGCCACGCCAGTACTCGCCCGGAAAGCGCTCGCAGAGCGCGCGCACGGCCTCGCGGATCGGAGGCGCGTCCGGCGGTTCGGTGAAGTCCACGCTCGTCTCCTCAGTCCTGGGGGGCCTGGCGCTCGAAGTGGCGCTCGAGCTCGGCTGCGATCTCGAACAGGTCGGCGACCGCACCGTAGTGGGCGACGTCGAAGATGCGCGCGTGGGGATCCGTGTTCACCGCGATGATCGTCTGGGAGGAGGACATGCCTGCAACATGCTGCGCCGCGCCGGATATGCCGAGGGCCAGGTAGACGCGCGGCGCGACCGTCCGGCCGGACTGCCCGACCTTGCGCGCGCTCGACGCCCACCCGACCTCGACCAGCGGACCGGAGACCGACATGGTCGCACCCATCCGCTCGGCGAGCTGCTGCAGGCGCGGGATGTTCTCCGCGCCTGCGATGCCGCGCCCGAGCGAGAGCAGCATCCTGGCCTTGGTGATGTCGACATCCCCCGCCGGCTCCTGGCGAAACTCGACGTGCTCGGTGCGAGCGCGACCCTGGAGTGCCAGCTCGAGGGCGATCACCCGCGCGCCCGCGGGGTCCCCGTCCGACGGCGGGGCCGGCGCGAGGCCGCCCGTGCGCAGGAGCAGAACGACCGTCTCGGAGCCCGGGAACTCAAGCTCGGCCACCAGCCGTTCGCCGTAGGCGCTGCGCGAGGCTCGCAGTCCGCGCTCGGGGCTCCAGCCGGCCTCGGTCACGTCGCTGGCAAAGCCATGGCCTCCGCGCGCAGCCTCGGCCGCTGCATAGCCGAGCGAGTCGATGGTGTGCCCGGCGAGGACGACGGCTGGTCGGCGAGCCTCGATCAGCCCTTCCAGCGCAGCCTGGGCGACGTGCGCCTCGAAGTGCCGGCAGGGCGAGCGCACGAGCACGATCTCGGCCACGCCGCGGACGTCGAGCGCCGCGGCCTGCGCCTCGGGATCGTGGTCGACGAGCGCAACCGCCAGCGGGCCGGCGCCCTGTTCGCTCAGGCGGGCGCCGGCGGCGATCAGCTCGGGCGTCGAAGCCGCCGGCCGGGATGGCGAGTCGCCGCGACGCTGAACCTCCGCGAGGACGAGGACGCCGCTCATGTGCGCAGCGCCGTCCGGATGATGTCCGCGATGCGCGAGGCGACCTCCGCTGGCTCGCCCTCGAGCAGCTCAGCGCCGCCATCGCTCGGCGGCGGCACGAGCCGAGCCGTGTGCGCGCCGCGCGCTCGCAGCACGTCCTCGTATGTCAGATCGACGTCGGCCAGCGTCAGCGCCGCGAGCGGCTTCTCACGCGCCTGCTTGCGCTGGCGCAGCGTCGGCTGGCGGGGCACGTTGATACCCGTCTGAACCGTGAGCAGGGCCGGCAGCGACAGTCGCAGCACCTCGCTGCGGCCACCCTCGAGCTCGCGCTGGACCGTCAGGCACTGCCCGTCGCGGGCGATCGCGGTCACGACCGCGACACGCGCGAGGTCGAGCAAGCCTGCCAGCGCAACCCCGGTCGCGGCGTTCGCCGCATCGGAGGACTGCGCACCGCAGAGGACCAGATCGGGCCGCTCCCGGGCCGCGAACGCGGCGAGCACGGCCGCCACCGCGAGCGGGTCGGCGGACTCGAGCGCCGGGTCCCAAACGCGCGCGGCGCGATCGGCACCCGCCGCGAGGCATCTGAGCAGCGCCTCCTCGGCCTGCTCGCCGGCGACCGTGACCGCGACGACCTCGCCCGCCGACGAGGCCTCGACGAGCTGGACGGCCGCCTCGAGCGCGAACGCGTCCCACTCGTTCAGCCGCAGGTCGAGCGCGTTCGCGCGCACGGCCTGCGGATCGGAGAGCTCGAAGTCCTCGTTCAGGCTCGCGACCTGCTTGACGGCCACCAGGACCTTCATGCGGGCAGCGCGACGCGCGGGTCGGCCACGGTCGCGGACACGCGTCGCTCAGGAGCCGCCGAGCAGGGTGCCGGTCGAGTCATGGGAATGGAAGGCCTTGCGCACGGTCTCGTGCACCTCCCAGCGCGCGACCGTTCCCTCCGGGATGAAGACGACCTCTCCGGGGACCACCGTGACGGGCTCGCCGCCGTCGGGCGTGATCGTGCAGCTGCCCTCGACGAGGCAGATCGTCTCGCCGGGATGGGTGAGCATGAACACGCCCGGCGTGCAGTGCCAGACACCGTTGTAGAGCTTGCCGTTCTCTGAGCGCCAGAGGATCGCCATTGTCGACTCGGGGCTGCCCGAGATGATGTCCTGCTCGGGGATCGGCGCCGGCTCCACCGGAGCGTCGCGCACCGAGTACTTGAGGATCTTGGTTGTCAGCTGCGGCATGGACTCGCCTCCGGGTGGTGTTTGAGTTGGGCGCTACGAGGAGCCGCCGGCGACCATCGCCGCCTCGCGGCGGACGCCGGGCAGCTCGCGGATGAACGGCAGCGGCGTCGCCGGGTCGGGGGCGTCGATCTCGCGCGCCAGCCGGTGGCCGTCGAAGACGTTTTCGGCGATCGTGCGCGGGGCCAGGCAGTCGCCGATGCGGTACACGGCCTCGATCCCCTCCTGCTCCATGCGCTCGGGTCCCGAGCGCAGCTCGTGGTAGAGCGCGTCGCGCGGTTCGCGCTGAGTGACGAGCACGACCGCGTCGGCCTCCCAGTGGACAGGATCGGGTGCCCAGACGTTCTGCCCGCGCAGCCCGTCGGGCGTGATCTCGGATAGCAAGTGGGAGGTGATGAAGCTGACCCCCTGTGCGCGCAGTTCGCGGTTGACCCGGTAGGCCTCACCGGTGAAGAACATGAATGACGCGAAGTTCGCAAACGGCGTCAGCACGGTCACCCGCTTACCCGCCGCGAGGAGCATCTCGGCCATGCCCACGGCTGTGAAGTAGCCGTCGGTGTCATACACGAGCACGTGCTCGCCGTCGATCGCTCCGCCGGCGGCCGAGACCTGCTCGGG
>CAAGKR010082905.1_pt1 | contig 21330 bp, 20 predicted proteins | sample 2556971 | NCBI WGS metagenome assembly CAAGKR01 (sample SAMEA5207829, study PRJEB30636) | soil metagenome | biome: forest; feature: boreal; material: soil | place: USA | collected 2011-09 | depth 1 m | reverse complement strand
TTGAGTATCGCCGGTACATTCGGGAACGCATTCTCGGCCCGATGGGTCTCAAGGACCTTTTCGTCGGCCTGCCCGAGGCCGAAGGCGGGCGTGTTGCCGATGTAATCCATGTCGTGCCACCGACCCCGCCGCCGGGAGGCTGGGGCGAAGTAAGTCCGAACGTCATCTTGAACTTCAACCGGCCAGACGTGAGAACCGTTGGCGTGCCCGGCGGCGGCGGCATCAGCACGGCGGGTCAGCTTGCGTTGTTCTACCAGCCATTGATCAACGGCGGTGAAGCCGGCAACGGCGCGCGGATCATGAAACCCCAGACAATCGAGTTTGCGACCACTGTGCGGACGAAGGACTTCCATCGCGACCAGATCAATGACATTCCCGTGAACCGTGCTCTCGCCGTCGTGGTCGCGGGCGATGACGGCAGGGCGTCGCTCAGGGGCTTCGGTCACAACGCTTCGGCGCGAGCCTTCGGGCACGGCGGCGCCGGCGGTCAGATCGGCTGGGGCGATCCAGAGTCCGGAATCTCGGTCGGATACTGCACCAACGGGTTCGTGGACGACGTGACGCAACGCCGTCGCGGTGTAGCGATCAGCAGCCTCGCCGGTGACTGCCTCAAGCGCTGAATCGGTCGGAACTGGCTCTTCGCCCGTCGCGCTGGCTACGCTGACCTTCGCTCGCATTCGGGATGCGCGGGATTCGATGACCGGACCGGATGCTAACCGTCGCCGCGTACCCATCCGGGTCCGCGCAGGCGAATGACGGACCGCGTATTTTCCGGCGGCAGTGCCTGAAGAAGCGCAGCAATCGTCTTACCCAGCACTGGGTGCATGACTGTGCCCGCTATTTCGGCCAGCGGCACAAGCACAAAGCCACGCTCAGCGAGGAGGGCATGGGGAACGGTAAACTCCGTGCCGTCGATGGTTTCATCCCCGGCGAGCAGGATATCGATGTCAATCGGGCGCGGACCCCACATCGTGGCGGGGCGACGCCCCAAATCCCGCTCGATCCGTTTCACCTCTCGAAGCAGATCTATAAGCCGCTGATCCGTTATCAATGCGCAGGCGCTATTCAGGAACTCAGGCTGGTCAGTAACGCCAACCGGAGCGGTTGCGTATAGCCCGGCGACGCTCTCGACCGTACCGATGTCTGCTAGACGTGCTACCGCCGCCCTGAGATTTTGCACCCGAGCACCGGTATTAGAGCCGAGCCCGAGAAACACGGTGCGACCGGCGGCACCCGCGTGATCGCTCACTGCGTTCGATCCGGCGCCGCGTCCACGCCGCGCACCACCGCGTCAGCCAGGCGGACCGCCGCCCCCACCTGCTCCACATCGTGCAGTCGCACCATATCCACCCCCGCACTGACAGCAAGCGCGGCCAAGGATGAGTTCGCCGACACGCGAAAGCGGCGCTCGGAGCCAAGCACGCGAGCGATCGTCGCCTTACGCGAGAAGCCCGCCAGCAGCGGCAGTTCGTAGGATCGTAGTTCTCCCAGCCGCCGCAGCAACTCCAGGTTGTCGCGCCAGGTTTTGCCAAAGCCGAATCCGGGATCGACGATCAACAGATCGCGATCGAGCCCGGCTGCGGTGGCAACGGCCAGCGACGCATCCAAGTCCGCCCGCACGCGCGCCATGACGCCGGCAACGCGTGAAGCGCCACGCGCCATCACCACGGCCGGCACGCCGAGAATACGAATCGTTTCCGCCATGCCTGGATCGCCGCAAAGGCCGGAAACGTCGTTCACCAGCGCGGCCCCCGCATCGACCGCCGCGCGGGCAACCGCCGCCTTTGAGGTGTCAATGCTGACGGGAATGCCTAGGGCGCCGACGACTGCTCGGAGCGCCGGCAACACTCGAGCGAGTTCATCCGCAACCCCGACCGGCTCATGCCCAGGCCTGGTGGACTCCCCGCCGAGGTCGATCAGATCGGCTCCGGCCGCTTCCAGGTCGAGCGCCCGGCGCAGCGCCGCCGCGGGATCGAGCCCGACACCGTCGCCTGAGAAACTGTCCGGAGTGACGTTCACAACGCCCATGATGAACGTGCGGCTACCCCAGCTGAACAGGCGGCTGCCGATGCGGGTTGCCCGCGGGGCGCCTGCGCGTAGGGGTGTCTTCACGATATCGTGTCTCGATACGTCTCGTGCCCCGGTGCCGTCGTCTCAGTCAGTAGCTTCGGCTGTCGAGGCTTTGCGTCCCATCACCGCGTAGAGGGGATCGGCATGACCGCGCTCACCCGGCACGCACTCGATCGGCTGCAGGTCGATCCAACCGCCGCTGAGCTCGAAATATGCACCGACCAGCTTCATGTGATCCCGATCGGAGAGGGCACGCCAGATCGCCACCGCCTTGGTCGGAAAGCATCGATTCGAAAAGGTGACGACACACGGCGCACCCGGTCGCAGCACGCGGTTCACTTCACGAAAAGTTTCGACCGGGCGGGTGAGATACTGCACCGAAACGGTGACGATACAGCCGCCGAACTCGCCTCCGCCGAACGGCAGTAGTGGGTTCACGTTGAGGTTCTGGACCACGTAGTCGGTGAGCCGCTTGTTCTGGGACAGCTCAGTCTCGTTCATCCCCAGTCCGGCCAAGCGGTTGACCGCGAAGCCGGCGGGCAGGTGCGAGACCCAGCTGCTCATCAGGTCGAGAATGTCGTCGTTAGGCGGCAAGACCGAAGCGTAGAGCTGCCCCGCGGCGGCTATCGCCCCGTCATCGATGTGCTGCACGAATCGCGGTTCGACGTAAAAGTTCTCGTCATCGCTCTCGTCTTCGCGCGCGAAGTGTTCGATCCGAAAAGGGGAACCGTCGGTGCTCATGCGGAGCGGTCGTTCATCTCGAGGTCATGCCGTGGCCGCAGCCTTCTCGAGGGTGAGCAGGTACTCGTGCATTGCCGCAGCCGCACGGCGGCCATCGGCAAGCGCCGTTACCACCAGGTCCGCCCCGTTGACGTTGTCGCCGCCGGCAAAGATCCCCGGCCGGCTGGTCTGGCCCGTCTCCGGATTCACCTCGACAAGGTGCCACCGGTTCGCGCGGACTCCCGGCGTAGATGTTGGGATAAGCGGATCGGCGTTGTAGCCAATCGCGATTGCCACGGTGTCGGCGGAAAGGATGTACTCCGAGCCTTTGACAGGTACCGGCCGCCGTCTGCCCGACTCATCCGGCTCGCCCAGCTCCATGCGCTGGCATTCAACGCCGGTGACCTGGCCGTTATCGCCCACGAACCGTAAAGGAACGGTGAGAAACTCGAAGCGCACGCCCTCTTCCTTAGCGTTCTTGCGCTCCTCGGCTCTGCCCAGCATCTCTGCCTCTGTTCGGCGATAGACGCAGGTCACGTCCTTTGCGCCCAGACGCACCGCCGTCCGCACACAGTCCATCGACGTATCGCCGCCGCCGATGACAACCACTCGCTCACCCATCACTAAGGGCGCTTGCTGCTCCGCGGGCAGCTGTTCGGGCGTCAGGTTGCCGCGCACGAGGAAGTCCGTGGCCGCGTAGATACCGGAGAACTCATCTTCACCGGGGATCTTGAGCGCATTGCCGACGCCGGCCCCCGTCCCTAGAAAAACGGCGCTGAAGCCCTCGCTGATCAGTTGGTCCAGGCCGACGTCGCGGCCAATCCAGGTGTTGACGACGAACTTGACGCCAATGCGACGCAAGAACTCAATCTTGGCATCGACCAGTTCCTTCTTCATCTTGAAGTTGGGGATGCCGTATACGAGTACACCGCCCGGCTCAGGCCAGGCCTCGAAGATCGTGCAGTCGTGGCCAAGTTTGGTCAGTTCTTCGCCCACGGCGAGACCCGCTGGACCGGAGCCTATCACTGCCACACGATGCCCGGTCGGCGCGGGAATGAGCGGAATAGGTTCCAGCCCGCCGTACATTCGCCGCTGCTCGTCCGCCAGGAACGCTTCGAGTTTGCCGATTGTAACCGGCGGCTCTTTCACGCCTCCCGGCCGGATGGCGAAGCCGACCACGCAGTTGCCCTCGCAGAGCTTTTCCTGCGGGCAGAGCCGGCCGCACATGTCGGGCAGATTTGAGGTTTCGCGGAACTTGTTCGCTGCCGCATCGATGTCGCCGAGTTCGAGCAGCCTGAACGCGCCGGGGATGTCGTTGTGCACGGGGCACGCGTCCTGGCAGGGCGCGCTCGGGCACTGGATGCAGCGGTTCGCCTCGATGATCCCCGACTCGAGATCGAAGCCGTGGTACACCTCATCGAAATTCTGTACGCGTTGAACAGCCGTCTGCTTGGGAACCGGCTGCACCGGGATGCTCAGGCGGCCGTGGACGTCGTTGACCATCGTTACCCCCGCGGTCTCTTCCGGGCGGGACAGGCTCTACCGGGCCCCGATGAACGGCGCCCGGCGTGCTCGTCGGGACAGTAGTCGCCCCACACCGCAACCGTACGAGAGCAACGCTACGACTGCAAGCGCTGCCACCCCAGGTGGGGAGTGCCGCGTATCGGAGTTCTCTATCGATTGCATGATGCTACGGCTCCCCGTAGATGAGCGTATCCTCCGAGACCGCGCCATCAACGATGCGGTAGGCGCGCACATCCGGCGGCCCTGAGGCGAGTGAGACGAGCAGGTAGTAGGCATCCGGGTATCCGGCCAGATTGAGGTCGGTGGGGCTCGGGTACGCGGGCGTATGCGTGTGCGAGTGGTAGATAACCATCATCTCCCAGTCGTTGGCGTCGATCTCACGGTAGATCGTCAGCAACTCACGCGAGTCGATGTTGTACCGGTACGGGCTATGCTCGGAGTTTGTCGCCTTGAACAGCTTCGTCGCGACGCCGTTGCTGCCGGCGACGACGCCACAACACTCGTCCGGATCTTGCTGACGCGCGTGGGCTACGATCTCTACCAGCATCTGCCGCGGCAGTGTCAGCGCCACGGCCGTTACCACCAGACCTTGCTGTCGATGTCCTCGGGCAGGTCTCCGTAGTCCTTCGTCCAGAGCGCTGTGGAAAGATACTTCCAACCGCCGTCGGCGAGGATCGCTACGATGTTGCCGCGTTCCATCCTGGCAGCGACTCGTTGAGCGGTCTTGACCACGGCGCCACAGGAGATGCCGGCAAAGATCCCCTCTTTCTGGGTCAGTTCCTTCGTGGCGGCGAAAGCCGTGCGGCTGTCCACCACGACGCGGCCGTCAAGTACCGATTCGTCCAGCACCGGGGGAATGAATCCCTCTTCCAGGCTGCGGAGACCCTGGACCAGGTCGCCCGGATGGGGCACGGTCGCGATCACCTTGATCTCCGGGTTGTATTCCTTCAGGAAGCGGCCCGTGCCGGTCAGCGTGCCACCGGTACCCAGGCCTGCCACGAAGACGTTCACGTCGGGCAGATCGCGCACGATTTCCGGTCCGGTCGTCTCGTAGTGCGCCCGTGGGTTCATCTCGTTGCCGTACTGGTACGGCATGTAGAAGCGCTGCGGCGCCTCGGCGACCATCTGCTGCGCCACCGCGATCGAGCCGTTCGTCCCTTTCAACCCTTCTGAGAAAACAACCTCAGCCCCGTACGCACGCAAAAGCTGGCTGCGCTCTTCGCTGACGCTTTCCGGAATCACGACCATCACCTTGTAGCCTTTGACACGGCCGATCATCGCCAGGGCGATGCCCGTGTTACCGCTGGTCGGCTCCAGGATGATCCGTTCGTGCGTCAGCACGCCGGTCCGTTCTGCCTCTTCAATCATGTAGCGGGCACAGCGGTCCTTCACGCTTCCCGACGGGTTCTGTCCCTCAAGCTTTGCGTAGATCTTAACGTTCGGGTTCGGGGTCATCCGTGAGAGTTCGACCAGCGGCGTGTTCCCGATTGCCTCGATGATGTTCGAGTACAGCATGGTTCCTCCGGCCCGGCGTGTGCAGGATAACGGGCAACCGGTAAAGCGTCAGCCCCCGGCGAGCGCCGGCAGAATCGAGACGACATCGCCGGACTTCAGCGGGGTCTGCAACTGGCTCAGGTAGCGGATGTCCTCGTCGTTCAAATAGATGTTGACGAAGCGGTGCAGCTTACCGTCCTCGCCTTGCACCTGCTTCAGGAAACCTGGGTAGCTCTTTTCAAGATTTGCCAGCAACTCTTCGACGTTGCCGGCGTCCTCACGCACAGTCTTCTGGCCGCCCGTCAGCTTCTGCAAGACGGCGGTCAACTTCACTTCCACGGCCATCGGCGCATTCTCCCGGAGAGGCGGGGCTTAAAGAGCACGCGCCTCGTGACATTCGGTTGATGGGGTCGCTAGCCCGCCGCTACGGGTGCGCCCTCCTTGTGCGGCGGACCGCCGCAGAAGGCATCGTAGTCGATCAGTTCATGGATCGTCGGATTGTCGCCGCACAGCGGGCACTTCGGGTCCCGCCGCGTCTTGACCACTCTCATCTCCATCGACAGCGCGTCGTAGAGCGCAAGACGGCCCGCCAACGGCTCACCGATGTCCAGAATGAGCTTCAGCACTTCCGTCGCCTGGATGGACCCGATCGTGCCGCAAAGCGCGCCGAGCACGCCGGCCTCCGCGCAGGATGGCACCATGCCTGGCGGCGGCGGTTCTGGGAACAGGCAGCGATAGCAGCCCCTCCCCGGAATGTAGGTGGACGCCTGGCCGTCGAAGAGGAGAATGCTGCCGTCCACCAGCGGTTTCCCGCTCAGGTAGGACGCATCGTTCACCAGGTAACGGGTGGCGAAGTTATCGGCACCGTTCACGATGATGTCGTACTGCGGGATGATGTCGAACGCGTTGTCAGACGTAAGCGGCACCTCGTGGGTGACCACCTTCACGTCGGGGTTATAGGCCTTCAGTCTGTCGCGGGCGGAGTCGACCTTGCGGCGGCCGATGTCATCGTTCTGATGAAGGATCTGTCGTTGCAGGTTGGAGAGGTCCACGACGTCGAAATCAACCAGGCCGATCGTGCCGACTCCGGCCAGCGCCAGGTAGAGCGCCACCGGCGAACCAAGCCCGCCTGCCCCGACGATAAGCACTTTTGCGGCCATCAGTTTGCGCTGACCTACCGGACCGACCTGCGGCATGATCATGTGGCGCGAGTAGCGCGTCACCTGGTCCGGCCGCAGCGCGGTACCCGACCCTCCGGCGACTGCGGGTATAACGGCAACTTCGTCACCGTCTGACACGGGCGTCTCCTGTCCCTGAAGCGTATGAATCTCGCGATTGTTCAGGTAGATGTTGATGTGAGCGGGAATCTCCCGTTTCTCGTTGAACAGCAAATCATCGAAGCCCGGGTAGGTAACGTTCAGCCAGGTGAGCACCTCGGCGACGGTTTGCCCCTGCCCCTCGACGCGGGTGCGGTTCCCCGTCAAACGACGAAACGGTGTGGGAATGTATACGCTGATTGCCATGCCGGCCTCACCTCTCCGTGCCGCCGCGGGGCGCATACACGCCGGCTTCCTGCAGAATATATCGCACCTTTTGTGCCGGATAGCGGCGCTATCACAACGCAGTGCTGAGGTAACGCTCGCCCGTGTCAGGGAGCATCGTCACCACTCGCTTGCCTGACCCGAGGCGCCGCGCAATTTTGGCCGCCGCAAATACATTTGCGCCCGACGAGATACCGACGAGCAGTCCTTCTTCTCGCGCAAGCCGTCGCGACATCTCGAGCGCGTCGTCGTCGGCAACGTCGATCAGTTCCTGGTAGACGGCCTGGTTGAGCACGGCCGGCACAAAATTGGCCCCGATCCCCTGGATCGCGTGCGACCCCGCGGGGCCCCCGCGCAGAACAGGCGAACGCAACGGCTCTACGGCGACGATCAACGTCTCGGGGTTACGCTCGCGCAGAACCTCTCCGACCCCGGTAATGGTGCCGCCCGTACCAATCCCCGCCACGAAGGCATCTATCCGACCCCCGGTGGCGTGCAACAGCTCGCGAGCGGTCGTCGTGCGGTGGATCTCAGGGTTCGCCGGGTTGTTGAACTGCTGCGGCATGAAGTAATCGGGGTGTTGTGCCAGCAGCTCGTTGGCCGCAGAGACGGCGCCGTTCATTCCCTCGCTCGCCGGCGTCAACACAATCTCGGCGCCGTAGCGTACCAGTAACTTCCGTCGCTCGACGCTCATGCTCTCCGGCATTGTCAGGATGAGCCTGTAACCCTTCACCGCGGCCACCATCGCCAGGCCGATGCCGGTGTTGCCGCTGGTTGGCTCGACTATCGTCGCTCCGGGGCTGATCCTGCCGTCCCGTTCGGCCGCCTCGATCATCGAGCAGGCGATCCGATCCTTCACGCTGCCCGAGGGGTTCAGCGACTCCATCTTGCCAAGAATCTCAGCGCTGCCCGCGCCCGGAATACGGTTCAGCCGCACAAGCGGCGTATTGCCGACAAGATCGAGCACGTTATCGATGATTAGCGAAGGAGAGTTTGCTACTTCTTGCATGACGGTTAGCCTCCTAGATGTAGTAATAGCCGCCTACCGGCTGACGGGCCTTGGCGGCGAGGTCGGCAATCGTCGTCCGGTGCAGGATTTCGATCGTCGCGTTGTGTACTTCCTGCCAGAGATCGCGCTGCGGACAGCCCCCGGACTTCGCACACGGGCTGTTATCGTCAAGACAGGCGCTCGGAGAGAGCGAACCCTCCAGCGCCTCCAGCACGTCGTCCAGGCGCACCTCAGCAGGTTTGCGCACCAGTTCATGACCGCCCTGCGGACCACGAACGCTGCGAATGAACCCGGCGCGGCGCAGCGTCGTCAACAGGTGATCGAGGTACGGCTCCGGAATACGCTGCCGTGCGGCGATCTCCGCGCTTTGCAGCGGGCCTTCGCCCAAATGCAAGGCCAGCTCGATCAGAGCACGCACACCGTAGTCGCCTTTGGTGGACACTTTCACGACGCGCGTTGCCCTCCTCACGCTAAAGATGACTAAATCCATCAACATTGTACGATGCTGGCTCATCGCTGACAACCACTGGTTGATCAGCGCGACTTCCCAGTTTGCCGGCAAACGGCTAGGCTCAGACTCAGGTGGCACGGTCGTGCCGGCGCTCTGCAACGCACGCGCCGTGCTTGACCGCGGCAAACATGAGGTGGAATGCGTGGCCGGAGCACTTGAGGGAATCCGGGTTCTTGACTGCAGCCAGATCATAGCCGGGCCGATGGCCTCGTCGCTGCTCTCGGAGATGGGAGCGGATGTCGTAAAGGTCGAGCCGCTCGAAGGTGAGCCGTGGCGCCTGCAGGCGGAGTTCATGCCCAAAGAGAGCCGTGCGTACATGAACCAGAATCGCGGCAAGCGTGGCATCGCGATCGACCTAAAGCACCCCGCGGCCGCGCCCGTGCGCGACGCGTTGCTACGGTGGGCCGATGTCGTCGTGATCAATTACCGGCCCGGTGTCGCGGAGCAACTCGGACTGAGCTACGAAGCCGTCCGCCAGATCAGGCCCAACATCATCTACTGTGAAAACACCGCTTTCGGCAAAGAAGGTCCGGACGCGAAGCGGCGCGGCTACGACATTATCGCCCAGGCGATGAGCGGTCTCATTACCTCGAGCGCAGTTCTCAACGAGGGCGGTGTACCGCAGATCGTCCATTTTGCGCCCGCGGACGCGCTTACCGGCGCTCTGATGGCATGGGCGATCACCGCTGCACTTTTCCACCGCGAAAAAACGGGCGAGGGACAGGCGGTTACCTCCAGTCTCATGCAAACCGCGCTCATGCTACAACCGGGATTCAAGGAGATCGTCGCGATGGATGGGGGCGCACGTGCGACGCGTCTCGCGGCACTGGCAGCGGCGCGGGAACGGGGCGCGTCCATGGCTGAGATCTACGAGCGGCGCCGGGCGCTGACCCCCGAGCTGCTCGGAGCGGTCTACTACCGCGTGTACCAGACGAAGGACGGCTACATTGCTGTCGGCTGCCTCGGACCGGGGCCGCGGTCGCGGTTTCGACGGGCGCTCGGCTTTCACGACCGTCGCTATGACGAGGACTTCGATCCCACGGCCGAAGACATGGCGGCAACCGGCAGGGCCCTGGTGCAGGAGTGCGAGCGGATCATGGGCGGTCGCACGACCGACGAATGGCTCTCTCATCTGGATGAAAACGATGTCGCGGCCGGCCCGGTTCGTTTCGTCGAGGAGCTGTGGGAGAATCCACAGGTGCTCGCGAATGGCTACATCGCGGAGTACGAGCACACGCTCGTCGGCCCCTTGCGCGGCGGCGCCCCCGCGATCCGCATGAGCGCTACTCCGACACGGATACAGCGTGCATCACCGGCGCTCGGCGAGCATAACGACGATGTCTTACAGATGGTGGGCTTCGATGAAGCTGAGGTCGCAGCGATCCGGGACAGCGGCGCGATCCTGTGAATGGCCGCTGCTGGACTCCGCCGACGTTATTCCGCGGAATCCAACGCCTGGCCAAGATCCTGGATAATGTCGTCGGCATGCTCGATGCCGACCGAAAGCCGGATTAGCCCCGGATTGATGCCGATCTCCTCACGCTGTTCGGCACTATAGCCGCGGTGCGAAGTCTTGGCCGGGTGCGAAATTGTGGTGCTCACGTCGGCCAGGCTCGGCGCAAGGCGGATGTGTTGCAATGCCCGCACGAATCGCGACGCCGCCGTTTCACCACCACGGAGCTCTAAGGCCGCCATCGCGCTGAAGCCGCCGGTGAGCAGTTTCGCAGCCCGCTCGTGGTGTGGGTGCCCCGGAAGGCCCGGGTAATGCACAGCTGCCACCTCCCGCCTCGTGGCAAGGAATTGCGAGATGGCAAGCGCATTCGCAGACGCCTGGCGCATACGCAACGCAAGCGTTTTGATGCCACGCGCGGTCAGCCAGCAGTCAAACGGACTCGCCGATGCGCCGAACGTCACCACCGTGGCGCGGGCCCGCGTCACGAAATCGTTGGTACCGACCAGCACGCCGTTGGTAACATCGCTGTGACCACCGAGGTACTTGGTGCCGCTGTGTATCACCACGTCGGCGCCGAGAGAGAGCGGACGGCAGTGGTACGGCGATGCGAACGTATTGTCCACGACGAGCCGGGCGCCGGAGCGATGCGCGAGATCAGCAAGAGCGGGCAGATCGGGAATGCGCACCAGGGGATTGCTGATTGATTCCACGATGACGACAGCCGTGGGGCCGGCCAGCGCACGCGCGGCGGCCTCGCTGTCCGTCAGGTCCACGAACGTGGTCTCCACACCCAGCGCTGCCAGGGGGCCGCGCAGCATGCCCATCGTTCGGCCGTACAGGTCGTGCCCTGCCACGATGCGGTCGCCGTGCTTGAGACCGGGCAAAATTGCGGCTGTAATCGCTGCCATGCCGCTGGCGGCTGCCAGTCCTGCTTCCGCGCCTTCGAGGCGGGCCACGAGGTCACCGAGCACGGTCTGGTTTGGATTGCCGTCGCGGGTGTAGATGTAGCCGCTCGCTCGGCCCTCATATATATCGTCGATGGTCTCCAGGCTATCGACCTGGAAAACCGCCGTGGTGACGATCGGCATGGTCAGCGGGCGCGTGACCGAGTCCGGCTGCGGCTCGATCTCTGCGCACAGGGTTTCAAAGTGGCGCTGAACGAGGTCATCAGCCGGCATCGAGTGCCTCCCGAGCGCCGCGGCGCCGGATCAGGTAGGCGTGGCGACCTTCAAGAATTGTCTCGCCACGCTGGTTCTTCAGCCGCGCGATGAACGCGATGAACCCGGAACTGGATCTCGCACTCAATTCGGAGACTTCCAGCTCGGGATAGACCGTGTCGCCCACGAACGCCGGCCCCAGGAAGCGGGCGGACTGCTCAACAAAGGCGATGATTGACTCCCGCACCAGTGGAGCGAGCACGCCGGCACCGAGGGCCGTCATGGAGCTCAACAGCAGGCCGTGTGCTACCGGACGGCCAAAACGAGTGCTCTTTGCGTATTCGACGTCGTAGTGCAGGGGATGGTTGTCGCCGGTGAGCCCGGCGAAGAACAAGAAGTGAGCGTCCGTGAGGGTTTTGGAAGGCGCCTTGAACACATCACCGAGGGCGAAGTCCTCAAAGTAACGCTGGTCGCTCACTGCTGCTCCGACGGATAGATTGAGGAGGAAGCGGGAGCTACCCGCCGGCTACCGCGGGGACGATGCTCACCTCATCACCCTGTTTGAGGGGCGTCTGGATCCCGGCCAGAAAACGGACGTCCTCGCCGTTGATGTAGACGTTTACGAACCGCCTCAGCTCCCCCGCTTCGTCACAAATGCGCTCCTTGATGCCAGGGAACGACGCCTCCAGGCCGCCGATAGCTTCTGCAAGCGATCCGCCCTCGGCCTGGACGACATCCTTATCCTGTGTCAGCCGGCGCAGCGGCGTGGGGATCTTGATCGTCACACTCACGACTCAGTACTCCTGTCTACGCTGGTTCGCCGACTACCCTTCGACAACATCGCCTTCGATTGGATCAACGCGCACGCCCTTCGCCTGCGCCCAATCGAGGCTTCGATCGATCTCGCCGGCATCGCCTTCGAGTTCAAGCACGACCCAGCCTACCTTCTCATCGACATCGGCCATTCGGACGTTGGTTATCACCTGGAACTGGTGTCCGATCTCGTAAATGATCGGCAACGTGATGAGCTCTGGGGGAAATGTGAAGCGTACGCGCCTGGATGCCATACTTTCCGCTTCCCGCCGGCCCTGGCCGGCTAGTTATGCTCCGCGTCAGCCGGCGGTTGCGGTCGCGGCCAGACGCTCTCCAAGCTTTTCTTCAAACGACCGCACGTTCGGCGTAATGTGGAGGGCCTTGACCACATGGTCGCTGATCGCTTCCTGCGTCTTCAGCCCCGCGCCCGTAATATACGCCACGGTCAGCTCATCGGGCAGGATCGTGCCTGCTTCAACCAGCTTCTTCAGCGACGCTATCACGACGCCGCCCGCCGTTTCGGCAAAGATGCCTTCCGTCTCGGCGAGCAGCTTCATGCCCTCGATCACCTCTTCGTCGCTCACCGACGCGCAGGCTCCATTCGTCTCCGACATCTGCTTGAGAGCATAGTAGCCGTCGGCGGGATTGCCGATCGCCAGTGACTTGGCGATCGTCTTTGGCTTCACCGGCCTGAAGTTCATCGATCCCTCGCGATACGCCGTCGCAACCGGGGAACAGCCATCGGCCTGGGCGCCGGACATGCGGGTGTGGACTGCATCGATCAACCCGACCGCGGCGAACTCTTTGAAGCCCTTGTAGATCTTGGTGAAGAGCGACCCGCTGGCGATCGGCACCACACAGTGATCGGGCGCTCTCCAGCCCAGTTGCTCGATCGTCTCGTAGCCGAGGGTCTTGCTGCCCTCAGAGTAGTAAGGCCGAACGTTAATGTTCACAAACGCCCAGGGATACCTGTCGCCCAGCTCGGCGCAGAGCCTATTCACTTCGTCATAGTTGCCGTCCACGGCGACGAGCGTCGGATTGTAAATCGCCGAGCCCAGTATCTTGCCCTGTTCGAGATCGGATGGAATGAAGACGAAAGCCTCCATCCCTGCGCGGGCGGCGTGGGCAGAGACGCTGTTTGCCAGGTTGCCGGTCGAGGCGCAGGCAAGCGTCGTGAAGCCGAGCTCTCGCGCACGCGAGCTTGCCACCGCTACCACCCGGTCTTTGAAGGACCACGTCGGGTTAACGGTGTCGTTTTTGATGTAGAGCTCGCGCAGACCGAGCCGTTCAGCGAGGTTTTTACTGCGCACGAGGGGCGTAAAGCCGGCGTGCAGATCGATGCGCGACTCGGCGTCGATCGGCAAGAAATCCACGTAGCGCCACATCGTATTGGGCCCCCGCGCGATCCTGCCGCGGCTGGTCGCCTGCGCGATCGCCGGGTAATCATAAGCAACCTCCAGCGGGCCAAAACAGAATTCGCAGACATGCAGCGCGGCTAATGGATATTCGCGGCTGCATTCGCGACAGCGGAGCGTTCGGGCAAAGGTCATGACGCACAACTCCTGGGAAAATCAAGCAACAAAAAAACCTCTTCGCAGAGAGAAGAGGTCTGGCAGAGCATCGATACCTGGCGGTATGTCGTCTCTTATCTCGCCCGGTCAATACCGGGCCGGAGTTGGCACCGCTTTTCGCCTGTCAGGCGAACTCGGTTGCCGGGCTTCGTAGGGCCGTATCCCTCCACCTCTCTTGATAAGAAGATCCATATTCAGTTGTACGGCAAAGTATACCGTATCGCCGCCGCCCTGGTCAACGGGTACGGCCGTCCGGCGCCCCCATGGGCTCCGGCTCGTTGACTCAATCTGCAGGCAAGCGCTAAATTAGGGCCGGACGCGTGTTAGATCCCGGCCGGTGGGGTTGTCTGACCCGTGTACACCTCATGAAGGCGGAGCGAGAGCGTGGCAAATCAGGTCGGCAAGCGGTATCAGTGTACAAAGTGCAATTCAGAGATGATTGTAACCAAGGCCGGCAGCGGTGCACTGGGGTGCTGCGGCCAGCCAATGCATCTAAAGCAACAGGTGGACAGTAATGCCAAATCAACTCGGTAAACGGTTTCATTGCGAGGATTGCGGTACGGAGGTGCTCTGCATCAAGCCGGGCGAGGGCGCCGTGGAGTGCTGCGACAAAGCGATGACGCTGCTGCAGCCCAAGGTGCTCCCCTCAGCCGACTGAGCACTCACTTCACAGACGGTGCTTCGGCCGCGGGAGGATTCCTTCCCGCGGCCTTGCTGTCTCCCTCGTGAGGCGCCCGCCATGAACGACCCGGTTTTTTTCGATGGCACTCCTCTGTACGACGTGATCGTCGTGGGTGCCGGACACGCCGGTTGCGAGGCGGCGCTCGCTGCCGCTCGCATGGGCGTCAGCACGCTGGTTTTGACAATGAACCTCGAGACGATCGCGCTGATGCCGTGTAACCCGTCGATCGGTGGCCCGGCGAAGGGCCACCTCGTCCGCGAGATCGATGCGCTCGGCGGAGAGATGGCGCATTGCATCGACCGTACCTTCATCCAGGTCCGGATGCTCAACACCGGCAAGGGCCCCGCCGTACAGGCGCTCCGTGCTCAGGCTGACAAGCAGATGTACGGTGCGGAGATGCGCCGTACCCTCGAATCGCAACCGGGCTTGACGATCGGCCGGGCACTCATCGAAGACGTACGACCGATTCCCGAGGGTGAGGGAATTCCCACACATTTCGAGCTTTCCGGCTCAGCAGGCGAGCGCTTCAAGGGACGCACAGTGGTGCTCACCACCGGGACATCTCTGGCGGGAAGAATGCTCACCGGAGAGAGGTCGGTCGCGGGGGGCCGTCGCGGCGAGGGTGCGGCCACGGCTCTCTCCGCCTGCCTGCGGCGGCTGGGTTTTCGGCTTGGCAGACTGAAGACGGGCACACCGCCCCGCGTCGCGGCGCGCTCGATCGACTACTCCTTGAGCGAGTTGCAGCCGGGCAGTGAGGCGCCCCTCTACTTCAGCTTCGTTCCACCAACGGATCTGCCGCCCTTCCCCAGGCCGAACGGCGCGTACCCGGGGGCGATGCTCGACGGCTGGCGCCCGCAACTGCCGTGCTATCTGGTTCACACGACAGCCGCGACGCACGACGTTATCCGCGCAAACCTCCACAGGGCGCCTATGTTCAACGGCTCAATTTCCGGCGTCGGGCCGCGCTACTGCCCGTCGATCGAGGACAAGATCGTCCGGTTTGCCGAAAAACCGGCGCACGGCCTTTTCCTGGAGCCCGAAGGCTGGCAGACGGACGAGGTCTACGTGCAGGGCGCCAACACCAGCCTGCCGGAAGACGTTCAGATTGCGCTGCTGCGCACGATTCCCGCCCTGGCCAGCTGCAAGATGCTCCTCCCCGGCTACGCCGTCGAGTACGACTACGTCGTCGCCGACCAAACCCGCGTCACCCTCGAATCACGGCCGGTGGCGAATCTGTACTTCGCCGGTCAGATCAACGGCACCTCTGGCTACGAAGAGGCGGCCGCCCAGGGACTGATCGCCGGAATCAATGCGGCCCGGCGGGTGCAGGGGCGAGAGCCGCTCGTGCTCCGCCGCGACCAGGCTTACATCGGTGTCATGCTCGACGATCTCGTCTCGCAGGAGTTACGCGAGCCGTACCGCCTCTTTACCTCGCGGGCCGAGTACCGGCTGCTTCTGCGCCACGACAACGCCGACCTTCGCCTCTCGCCCACCGGCCACGCGATCGGCCTGCTAGAGGCATCCCGCGCGGCGGCTGTGGAGCGAAAGCGGGATGCCGTCGAGCGCGAAATTGACCGTCTCGACGGCCGCTACCTGTCATCATCGCCGGAGATGGGCCCTCGGTCCGACGCGCTCGGGCTCGGTGTGTTGCGCCAGGGTCTCACTGCTGCCCAGCTTCTCAGCAGGCCCGAGACGAATTACGAGGCGCTGCTCGGTCTTGGCGCAGGCGATCCATCGCTCGGTTCCGACGTTGTCGAACAGGTAGAAATCGAAGTCAAATATCGGGGCTACCTTAATCGCCAGCAGCGCGAGGTCGAGCGCGTCCGCCGCTATGAAGGCCGTGGCCTGCCCGAAGAGATGGACTTTGCCTCCCTGAGTGGACTGCGCACCGAGGCAAGGGAAAAGCTGGCCCGTTTCCGGCCGGCCACCATCGGCCAGGCGGGCCGCATGGCGGGAGTAACGCCTGCCGATGTCGCCGTGCTGCTTGTGCACCTGGAGCGGTCGACGACGCGGACCTGATCGCTCGTGACGGCTGTGGGATCCATGGCGCCAGTCGGTGCGCTACGAGGGTTGGACGCGCTCACTGCGAAGGCGCCTGTCACCTGTTTGGCGCTGCGACCCGGGTGCCGTATATGCCAGGGCTCGGGAAGCACCGGGCGCCGCCGTTCGCTACACTGAAGCGAAGACGGACTCGCGCCGGGCAGGCAGCGTGACATCGGGAAGTGAGCGGCATGACCCTGAAAGATCAGTTATCAGACGACCTGAAAGACGCCATGCGCCGCAACGATGACCGAGGCAAGATAACGATCCGCGGCGCCCTGGCAGCGATTCGCAACGCGGAGATCGCCGCCGGCCGGCAATACGATGACGCGGGCGTCGCGGACGTGCTGCGCAAAGAAGTCAAGCAGCGCCGTGACTCGATCGATGCGTACCAGCGTGCCGGGCGCACCGACCTGGTGAATAATGAAACGGCTGAGATGGAGATCCTGCGTGCGTACCTGCCGCAGCTACTGGACCGCGGCCAGATCGCGGTGATCGCGCGAGAAGTGATTGCCGAAGTCGGTGCTGCCGGCCCCCGCGATAAAGGCAAAGTAATGGGACCGCTGCTCAAGCGGCTCGCCGGGCAGGCAGAAGGACGCGATGTCAACGAAGTCGTCTCCGAGTTGTTGGGTGGCGCCTGACTCGCGCGGCTGCCATCGTGGCAGAGCGCATGCGATTCTTGCCGCCCTGTGGCCGGAATCCCTGCCGTGCCTGCCGTGAATGAACGCGGCCGCACGGTGGCATCGCCACGCATCGCGATGCGTGGTGTCGCGTTTGTCGCGCTGCTAACGCTGCTGCAGGTCGCGATTCTGTTCCCTATCCTGCCGAGCCGTCTGCACGCACGCGAAGGTGACATCGCTTCGCAGACCATACGGGCGCCCCGCGAATTCTCCTATAACAGCGACGTGCTCAGACGCCAGTTGCAGGACCAGGCGGTCCGCAGCGTGCCGGAATCATTCTCTTATGACGTGAATGTCAAGAACGACCAGCTCGCTAAGTTGAGCGATCTGATCAACCGACTGGCCGGGGCGCGCAACGACACGACCCTCTCACGCGCCCAGCTGATCGACGCACTGAACAGCAAAGGGGCGCTCCTCTCACCCGAACAGCGTGCCGCGATTGCGAGCTTTACGAACGAACAGTGGCGCCAGATCACCGACGAGGCAACGCGGCTCCTCGGCAGCGTGCTCGAGGACGGCTTCGTCTCCACCGAGCTCGACGCGAGGCTTGCCAGCCTGCCCAACCGCGTGAGCGCCGGCGTTACAGCCACCGAAGGCGATATAGCGGTCGCGCTCACCCGCGGCCTGATTGTGCCGACGGAGAAGATCGACTCCGCAGCCACGCAGCGGAACCAGGACCAGGCGGCTGCATCCGTGCCCCCGCAACGACAAACCTTCGCCCGAAACCAGGTTATCGTCCGCGACGGCGACGTGATCGACGCCTTTAAGCGTGAAGCGCTGCAGAGCGCCGGATTGCTCACGGTGCGCCTGCGTTTCACCGACCTCGGAGCGGTCGCGCTGCTGTCGTTGATCGCAAGCTGTGCACTCGCCGCCTTCCTGCTTACTTTCAGGCCGGAGTTATTGCGCTCCACGGCGCGACTCATTCTGCTAGCGCTGATCGTCGCCGGCATTATCGCCCTCGCCAAGATCTATATGCCGCTCGTGCTGCCCGACTCCCGACGGCAGTTTTTGCCGTTCGCCTTTCCGGCCGCCGCGGTGGCAATGCTGGTGACATCGCTGTTTGATGCCGGTCTGGCACTTGCCGTTGCGGGCATCGCATCGCTCATGGTCACCTTCACGGCGCTCTATCTGCCGGACCTCTCGGGCATTGTCGGCCTGACCGCCCTGCAGCCGCTCGAGATGACGGCGGCATTTTTCATCAGCGGACTCGCCGGGACGATCTGCGTTAACCGCGCGGAGCGCTTCAACCGATTCCTCGGCGCCGGCATCGCGGTGGCAGCGGCGACCGCAGCCGTGTCGTTCGCATTCTGGTTGCTGGATACGCCGCACCTCGCGAGCGATGCCGGCTTCATCCTGCTCTCCAGCGGTATCAACGGCGTGGTTAGCTCTTTGCTCACCGTGGCGACATTCGTTTTGCTCGGCTCAGTGTTCAACATCAGCACCCGATTGCAACTCATGGAACTTGGCCAGCTGAATCAGCCGCTTTTGCGCCGCCTGCAGGAGGAGGCGCCGGGCACGTTCCACCACAGCATCCTGGTGGGCAACCTGGGTGAACGCGCGGCGGACCTGATCGGCGCCGACGCGCTGCTCGTGCGCGTGGGCTGCTACTACCACGACATCGGCAAGCTGTCGCGGCCGGGCTTCTTTATCGAGAATCAGCTGGGCGGCGCGAACCCACACGACATGCTGGACCCTGTGACGAGCAATCGAATCGTGCAGGAACATGTGCGCTACGGCGCGGAATTGGCGAAAAAGCACCGGTTGCCCGACCGCGTGCGCGCCTTCACGGTCGAGCATCACGGCACCCGCCTGGTCGCATTCTTTTACCGCAAAGCGGCAGCCGGCAGTCCCGAGATCGATCCGGGCATCTTTACGTACCCCGGTCCACGTCCGCAGAGCAAGGAGACCGCGATCGCGATGCTGGCGGACTCGACAGAAGCCGTGGTGCGCAGCAGCCGTGACCATTCCTCGGAAAAGATTGACGAACTTGTCGAGGGCGTCATCGCCGAGCGGCTGGGTGAAGGCCAGTTCGACGACTGTGACCTGACGCTGCGCGATCTGCGGACGATCGCCGAATCATTCAAATCAACGCTTCGGGCGATCTATCACCCACGCATCGAGTATCCCGAGCCGACCGCGGCCGAGAAAGAGCGCCTAAATCAGCGCCAGGCGCGGATACTGGGCGCACCGGCGCCGGCGAGCGACTCCGGCGTGCCATCGGAGCCGGGTTCCTCAACCACAGGCACATGGTCCCTGCCGCCGAGCGGTGAGAACCTGCCGGCTTCGGCCGGCATAGCGTCGCGACAAGGACTCCCGGATCTGAGCGAAAGCGAGGATGCAGCCGAGGAGGTCGAGGCTGCAGAGTCCACCATCACCGGCGGACCAGCCTTAACAGCGGTGCCGGTTCGCGACGGCTCCGAGCGCCGCTAGGTTGCCCGCGCGCTCGTACGCTGCTCCAGGAATTTCGCTATGGAACGCTCAGGCCACCGTTGAGTCCGGCACCACGTTTCCATCACCGATTAGCCGCGGCAGACCCATTTCCAGCGCCTCCGCAAGTGCATCGACCGCAAGGTCGATCGACCCACTGATGCGAAGCCGGACGCCACCCGTCCGGCCGAGCAGCGTGATGGGCACCGCCGCCGCCGCTGCTCCAGAGACCAAAGCGTCGCGCTTTTCCCGGGTCACGGACACGACGATCCGTGACTGGGCCTCGCCAAAGAGAGCCGCATCCAGCCGGCCCTGCAGTCGCAGCGGCGATGCATCAAGTCCAATCCTGCCTGCTGCACAGCATTCAGCCAGGGTGACGGCGAGACCGCCATCGGAGCAATCGTGTGCGGAGCTAAGCAAGTCCGCGCGGGCCGCCGCTAGGCACAGTTGCTGAACGCGGTGCTCGAGGGCCAGGTTGATGCTGGGACGCCCGGCGACTGTATCATGCAGCGATGCGAGATACTCGCTGCCGGCCAACTGCGACGCTTCTCCGTGCAGCGATGCCGAACCGTCTGCGCTGCCGTCGCCAAGCAGGTAGACGAAGTCACCGTCGTCCTTGAACGCCATCGTGAGGCGGTAACGCACATCATCGAGCACGCCGAGCATGCCGACGACGGGCGTCGGATAGATGGCGCTGCCGTTCGTTTCGTTGTAAAGGCTCACGTTGCCTGAGATGACCGGGGTATCAAATGTCCGGCAGGCCTCCGCGATTCCCCGAATCGCCTGCTCGAGCTGGAAGTACACCTCGGCCTTTTCCGGGTTGCCGAAATTGAGGCAATCAGTGATCGCGACCGGCTCCGCGCCTGCACAAATAACGTTGCGCGCCGCCTCGGCGACGGCAATCGCGCCACCGACAAAGGGATCGAGGTAGCAGAAGCGCCCATTGCAGTCCGTCGCCAGCGCGATGCCGCGGGAGGTGCCCTTCAACCGCAGCACAGCGGCGTCGCCTTCGCCGGGTCCCACAACTGTGTTGGTCATCACCTGGTGGTCGTACTGACGGTAGATCCAGCGCTTAGACGCGATGTTTGCAGAGCCCAGCAGTCGAAGAAGCGCGGCTTCCGCCGCAGCAGGAGTCCCCTCGTCCGTTTGCGACACCTGCAAATCGGGGATCAGGGCGAGGTCGGTATCTTGCAACGCGCGCAGCCAATCCGGAGCGATGGCCTGCCGGCGGTACTGGGGTGGATCGGTCAATTCTCGTACGGGAACGCAGGCAACCTGGACGGCCCCATCGACGATGCGCGCCATGCCGTCCGCGGTCACTTCGCCGATCACTTCGGACCGCAGCTCCCAGCGCGCGAACAGGTCACGAACCTTCCCTTCATGCCCCTTCTTCGCAATCACGAGCATTCGCTCCTGCGATTCCGACAGCATGATCTCGTAGGGCGTCATGCCCGCTTCGCGACGCGGGACGAGCGATACGTCTATGCGCAGCCCCGTGCCGGACTTAGCGGCACACTCGATCGCCGAACTGGTCAGGCCGGCAGCGCCGAGGTCCTGGAGTCCCACGATCCAGTCGGTCTCGACCAGCTCGAGGCAGGCTTCCATCAGCAGCTTTTCCATGAACGGGTTGCCGACCTG
>CAAGKR010045210.1_pt1 | contig 21378 bp, 24 predicted proteins | sample 2556971 | NCBI WGS metagenome assembly CAAGKR01 (sample SAMEA5207829, study PRJEB30636) | soil metagenome | biome: forest; feature: boreal; material: soil | place: USA | collected 2011-09 | depth 1 m | reverse complement strand
GACACGGATTTCCAGGCGGTCACCGACGACGCCAAGCACAAGGACCGTTTTCTCGTCGTCGACGCGGTTGGGATCATGGATACGGACCTGGCAGAGACCGTCCAGCCGCTGGAGCGGAAACCGACCTCCAGTCTGAAAGACCTCTTCAAGGCTGTCGCATTTGGAAACAAGGACCCCGACGTGGCATCGTCAATCGCTGGCCGGCTGGCGCGTCTCGAAAAGCAGCTAACGAAAGACGACCGCGAGATGCTGCAGGGGCTCGCCGAGGGTCAAGATCTCGGGAGCATCGCGCGCCAAATCGTCGAGGCGCTCGACCCAGACAGGCAGATCGCCGCAGCCATCAGCAGGGGAGTATCTGCTGACGACGCATCAGCCGTCGACTCAATCGCTCAGAAGATGATCGCCGAAGCCCTCAAGCCGCTTGCATCCAACCCCGAGCTTCGCAACGCAATTCTTGAGGTGCGCAAGTCATACGAACAAACGATTGATGAGACGTCAAGAGACGAAGTGCTCTTTGCCGGCCACTCGGAGGAGGGGCGTGAGAAGGCAGCCTCGCTGGTGAACCAGTTTGCCGAATACGTCAACGAGCACAAGGACGAGATCCGAGCGCTGCAGATTCTCTACAGCCGCCCTCACCGCGAGCGACTGACGTTCCCTGAGGTAAGGGAGCTGGCAAAGGCAATCGAGCGCCCACCGCGCCGGTGGACGCCCGACAAGTTGTGGCAGGCATATGAGCTTCTGGATCGATCCAAGGTGCGCGGCTCAGGAGCCCGGACGCTCACCGACATCGTGGCGTTGGTGCGCTACACACTGCACCAGGACGACGAGCTGATCCCGTTCCGAGATCAAGTTGAGACGCGATTCGTCGCCTGGTTGGAGACCCAGAAGCAGAAGGGCGTGACGTTCAGCCCGGATCAGCTGCGGTGGCTGATATGGATGAAGGAGAACATCGCGTCCGAACTTCGAATTGCGCCTGAGTCGTTTGAATACACGCCGTTTGTCGAGCACGGCGGTATCGGTCGTGCGATCCAAGTTTTCGGGGAACGACTTACGCCGCTCATGGATGAGCTGACCGAGGCGCTGGCTGCGTGACCGAGCTGCCTTCTGGATGGATTGAAGCGCAATTAGCGGATGTGGCGGACGTCATCTCGGGTCAGGCACCACCTGGGAAGTCGTACAACGAATCGGCTGTTGGGTTGCCCCTCTTTCAAGGAAAGACCGATTTCACAGACCTGTACATCGGAGAGCCAAGGTTGTGGACAACCGAAGCTACGAAGCTCGCCGAACACGATGACGTCTTGTTATCCGTACGGGCCCCGGTCGGTCCAACAAATCTGGCGCGTGAGCGATGCGCTATTGGCCGTGGTCTCGCGGCTGTTCGAGGTCGGCCGGGAGTCGTTCAGCGGTACCTGCTTTATGCGCTTCGGGCTACGGCGTCCAGACTTGAGAGCCAAGCAACTGGGACTACCTTTGCAGCAATCACAAGTGGCGTGATCCGCAGGCACTCAATTCGACTCGCTCCTACCGCAGAGCAGAAGCGAATCGTGGCTGCCATCGAGGAGCAATTCACGCGGCTCGATGCAGGTTTGGCGGCTGTGGAGCGCGCTCGCCAGAACCTGCAGCGCATGCGTGCATCGGTGCTGCAGGCTGCGATTACGGGGAAGCTGCTTAGCGGTCTGGGAACCTTTGAAGAGCGACCCCTCAGTGATCTAATCGCCAATATTCACGCTGGCAAGTCATTCAAGTGCGACGAGCGCCCCGCACTCCCTGACGAGTGGGGCGTCGTCAAGGTCAGCGCCATGACGTGGGGCGAGTTCCGAGAGAGTGAGAACAAGACCGTGCTACCGGGGCGCCATATCGATGAGCGATTGGAGATTCGGCCTGGTGATGTATTGCTTTCGCGCTCAAACACTGTCGGCTATGTCGGAGCCGTGGTCAAGGTCGAGCACTGTAGGCCAAAGCTCCTTTTGAGTGACAAGAGCCTCCGCATTGTCCCGTCGCCGGAGCTGACGCCAGAGTGGCTGGTCATTAGCTTGCGATCGAAGCCAGCGCGTAGGTACATCGAGGCGGTTGCCACTGGCACTAGTGATTCGATGCGCAACATCTCACAGCCCAAGATCCGAGCTTTGAAAATTCCCCTTCCCACACTTGATGAGCAGCGACGGTTGGCCACTGAAGTCGATCGTCACTTGGCCGTCCTAACCGAGTTAGCAAGAACACTGGATGCGTTGAGTCGGAGGGGATCGTGGTGTAGTTCCTCTGTCCTAGCGGCTGCATTCTCGGGCAAGCTGGTCCCCCAGGATCCTAGTGAGCAATCTGCTTCTGCCCTCATCGAAGAGATCACAGCGGGACGAGCAGCACTCAATGGTCATAAGCCGACACATATCCGCCAGCGACGTGCGACACGACCAGAGGTACTGGCGTGAGCGACAGCGCGACCATCGTCCAGAAGCTGTGGAACTACTGCAACGTCCTCCGTGACGACGGCCTCTCGTATCAGGATTACATCGAGCAACTGACCTTCCTGCTCTTCCTGAAGATGGCGGATGAGCAGACCAAGCCTCCGTTCGGCCGACCATCGATTGTCCCCGAGAAGATGGACTGGCCCTCGCTGGTCCGGCTGGATGGTGACGAGCTCGACCTCCAGTACCGCCACATCCTCGTCGAGCTCGGCAAGTCTCCCGGGACCCTTGGCGTCATCTTCCGTAAGGCTCAGAACAAGATCCAGGACCCCGCGAAGCTGAAGCGGCTGGTCTCGGACCTCATCGACAGAGAGCAATGGATGATCCTTGACGCCGACGTGAAGGGCGATGCTTACGAAGGCCTCCTCGCCAAAAATGCCGAGGACGTCAAGACGGGGGCGGGCCAGTACTTCACCCCACGCGCATTGATCAAGGCTATCGTCGATGTGATGAGGCCTAAGCCGGGAGACACTCTGTGCGACCCTGCTGCAGGCACTGGCGGTTTCATGCTCGCCGCCTATGACCACATGAAGCGGGGCGAGCTCGATCCCGACCAGAAGAAGTTCCTCCGCGACGATGCCCTGCGAGGTTGGGAGATCGTCGACGCGACAGCCCGCATCTGCGCAATGAACCTCCTTCTTCACGGCATCGGCCACCCTGAAGGCGACAGCCTAATCACCGTGGATGACTCCCTGCGCACAGCCCCATCGACCCATTTCAAGGTGGTGCTCACCAATCCGCCCTTCGGGAAGAAGTCCTCGTACAAGGTCATCACCGCCGAGGGTGACACCGAGACCGAATCCATGAGCTACCTGCGAGAGGACTTCTGGGCCACGACGTCGAACAAGCAACTGAACTTCCTTCAACACGTGCGCTCGCTCTTGGAGATCAATGGGCGCGCCGCGATCGTGGTTCCCGACAACGTGCTTTTCGAGGGCGGGGCGGGGGAGACCGTTCGCCGCCGCCTCCTTGAACAGTGCGATGTGCACACGCTATTGCGGCTACCGACAGGCATCTTCTACGCCGGCGGCGTCAAGGCCAACGTTCTCTTTTTCGACCGGAAGCCACCCTCTGAGCACCCGTGGACACGGCAGCTTTGGATTTACGACTTCCGGACGAATCAGAGCTTCACCCTCAAGACTCGCCAGCTCGTCAGGGCGGACCTCGACGACTTCGTGACCTGCTACAACCCCGACAACCGTCAAGAGCGGAAAGAGACAGACCGCTTCAAGTCATTCACCTACGAGGACGTCCTGGCCCGCGACAAGGCTTCCCTCGACATCCTCTGGCTTCGCGACGAGTCACTGGAAGACACCGACAATCTGCCGCCTCCCGAAGTGATTGCCGCCGAGATCGTCGAGGACCTTCAGGCGGCTTTGGCTGAGTTCGCGGCAGTCGCTGAATCGTTGAGTAAACGGGATTCCTGAATGGGACTCCAGCTGCGCGGGCGCGGCGTGCGCCGCGAGCACGAAGTGCAATCAAAGTTCGGGCTCAGATGCTTTCGATAAGCGTCGGCTATCGTCATCATCGCCGCCGAAAAGGCGGTAGACGGAACGGGGAAGTTTAGCTGTTGGAGCTACCCCGCACTCAATAGACTGCAGCAAGTGGCATCAGACCCCCGCACGGAGCTCGTGGGGCTCGCGTCCGAGATCGATCGAGCGGTCAAAAGCCTGCCGATCCTACCTCTGGCGGCGCGAGCGATTGTCGCTTCGATTCACTTGCTGGATGATTGGTTGCTAGACGGGGCAGGCGACCAGACGGCACTGCGAGCCATTGCGGCTGTCGGCCGGCTCGCCTATATCGCGCCGCTTCTTGAACGGCGCCGACCGTGTGGCTTCGGCTAACGACGTGACTGCATGAGCCTCACTTCGATGCTTCGGATTCCGGAATCGCCTTTATCGCGATTCATGACAGCCGAACTTCCGGACATCTCCGCGGTCCGCAACTCATACCGGGCCAAGATGCCGTCAGGATGGGAGCCGACTGCAGTTCGCCCGAGTCTCCAGGTGACCGTCAAGCCTGCGTGGGGGATGCTCGGGACGGCTATCGACTACAGACTCCAGTTCGCGATAGGCCACCCAGACCTACATTCGGGCGCACTTTTTGGGGGCGTCTTGAGGTGTCAGGAAGTCGCCGCTGACGCTGCCGGCCTGATGCAGTTAATGGATGGCAGTGCGCGCAGGCGGAGTTGGCTCGACGATAACGGCGACGAGGCATTTCCGCCACCCGACCTCCGCTACAACGTCGGCTTGGAATTGATCGAACACCTTGATGGACTGATTCGGCTCCATCGCCCGTACGACCGGGGCCATTCCATTCTCCTTGACAGTGGCACTGAACAGGACTTCGATCGCGATGTATATGCCGCCGCCTGGTACAACACGGTCTATCGCTCCAGACTCGTATCACTGCCGGGATCACCGCTCGAACATCCTGACGGCATGACCCTTAGCTCACTCTTGATGGCGGTTCCCTCCTATGCCTTGGAGGACATTGCCGCAATGGTCAAGCTTGCGGAGCGGGGTCTCGATAGTCTTCGCCGACACAGCAAGCCAGAGGAGGTTGCTCTGGCACCAGTGTTCTCGGCAAGCGGGCTTGTCGGCGGTGCGGACGCAGACATGATCGTTGGCGGCCTTCTCCTCGACGTGAAGGCAGACGCCAAGGCATACGACATTGTCGAGCGGCAAACGGCACACCAGCTGGCGGGTTACGCACTGCTCGACACCAAGAACCATTACGGGATCAACCAAGTGGGTTGGTACGCAGCGCGTATCGGTTCGTTAGCTACATGGGAACTTGACGAGTTTTTCGGGCTTCTCGGTGCGCATCGGACCGTGAAGGAACTTCGTGAAGTTATGGCCAAGAACCTTCGAGCAGCCCGCGTCCGTCGATCCTCCGCAAGCTTCGAGGAAGAGTCCGATTAGGCTTCCCGCCTTGGTAAGGCAACCGTGTTCCCGCAAATCACATAACTGTCTCCGCAATAGACGCAGCACGCTCGGCGATCATGGATGGCCAATCTCGCCTTGCAGAGCGGGCAGTAGCCTTCTGACGCGAAGCGCATTGCTGTTTCCGCGCCCCGGTGCAAGTGTGGCCCCACGTCCAAACCGTAGCTGTCAACGGCTCGGCTACAGTGCCCTCCCATAGACATGAAGAGGCTTGGCTCTTGGCTTGACACAGGACGAAACCTTCCTTGGTACTTCTGGATCGGCACCATCGTCAGCCTTGCGTTCCTGTTCGTTTCGGTGGTCTCAGCGCTGTCCGGCCACCTTGATTGGGCGGCGTACCAGTTCACCGCTTCTGTGTTCGCGATCGCATCTGCGACGTTGCTTGCGGCCTTGCCGGCGCCTGCACAGCTTTGGATCGAACGACAACATGAACTGGGAGTCGATGACGTTCTCTTCTTCATTTATCAGGAACCTCCCGTTGGCGCGACTCCGCGCGACATTCTGTTTCAGGTGCATGTGGCCGTAGCAAACATGGGCGGCCGCAAGGCGGTCCTTTCATATCTGAAGATCGATCGCATTCTCGACACGCATGGCAATCCAATTGAAATGCCGAACTTCTCCCTTCCGATCCAGGCGCAGCGCGTCCAACAGGGCGGCGGCTGGCGCACGGTGAACAACCTCATGTCGACGCATCGGTACTTGGAGTACATGCCGGGGCCGTACGTACTGGATCCCGACGACGTGATAACCATGAGACTCCGGGCGCGTCCTGGAATTGACTGGTCAGCCAAGTGGACCCTTGTAGAGCTAAAGGCGTTCTACGACGCACTCAACAATCGCCCAATCAAGTCAATTCGTGTCACGGCAACCTATCGCTATGCCAACCGACTCAAGAGCGATTCGTTCGATATCACTGACCTAGTCGTCGTCAACCAGCAGGAGTACTTGGACGCCCTGAAGGCCATCACCAACAACTTTGCAAGCCGCCCAAACGCTCCACATCAAGCCATTACCGACTGACACGAGCTCCGGCGCGGGCAAGTGCGAAGTACCTAGGGCCGCGTAGCCACGACCTTTGCCGACAAGGTCCGGCCAGCGAGCCCTCGAATGCGGTTATGGTCAGCCTCCGAGCCGCCGTAGATCTCTTGGTGAGCGAAGTTCAAAGCCAGATGCGCATGAAACACCGACGGATCGGCAAACTCCACTTTCGATTCATTGAACGCACGTGCCCAGGCCTCGCGCAAGAATGGGTAGCTGAAACCGCCGGGGACGACTTGCTCGGCCAACGGTGAATTGTTCATGCCCACGAGCAAGCCGGTCGGGGACAACGGAACGGCAAAGAATAGGTCGTCGGCACTGGCACTAATGGAGTTGAGCCGGCCCATGATCGCCATCGGCCGATCGGGTAGAACCAACGGGCAATTCGGCGCCATGCGGAACAGCGTCCACCCGGTCGAATAGACAAACGCTGCGACTATGGTGGCTCCAACGGCAACTCGATGCAAGCGACTGTCGTCACTCAGCGTCGGCGGCGTCGCACCAGGTCGCAAGTAGCCGAGCACAACGTCCCAGGCAGTCTTCTCGGCTGCCTTCTTGCTCAGCTGGCACAGGGCGACCAGCCGCGCGATGTATGCGTTGTCCAAGCCCTGCCAGCCCGGCTGGGACACCATCTCATTCATCACTCTCACAAAGGGAGTGGCCATCGCCGGGACTCGCGTGTACAGAGTCCCGAGATAGCGGCTCAGCCGAACCCGTTCCTCGGGAAGAAGATGCAGCGGGCCACTCGGTGCGACGTCCAACTTGTCGAGGATCGGCACGATCCTATCTTCGATACCTTCCGCGAGGGCCGTTTCGAGGGCATCGGTCCTTCCGCCAGCGAGCTTTACGGAGTAGGTGTGAGTCTCAACGGCGGAGCTGGCAACCGGCTGACGCCGCTGGACTAAAAGGTCTTGCTTCGGCAGATAAACCACCAGCCCTCCCCGTTGCGCGAACCTCCGGAGGTGCAGGCGAGGAATGAAGTGCTGGTGCGCTTTCACGCGATAGAGCCTACTACGCTCTACAAACAGACGTTCGAGCCGGTCGCGGCGGCAGATCTCGCCGCCCAAGATTCAGCGGCGCTCATGCCGCTCCACACTTTGTACATCCTTCGTACATCCATCTCACCGCACCTTTAGACGCCGGGTTTCGGGACCAATAGGACTGCGGTCGGCATTCAGTTTGTCCACAGACCATACCGTCAACCTCGTTGCGACGGCGGTTGCGTTTTTCGCGGCTGCCTCAACTCCTTCACGGCGTCGTCCTCCGCCAGCATGAAAAGTGGCACCTGATCAGATGGGCTCGTTAAACGGAGCGGGAGGGATTTCTCACCCTGGTGACAGCCTGACCTCGAGGCAACGTGGCGCGCCTAGAGCCCGTCTCTAATCCTCAGCGTTCGCCCTTACGGGTTCCCAACTGATGTAGTACTGATGTAAAGCTGATTTAGTGACCCGAGGTTGGCCGCCTTGGGTCCCTCAATTCGCGTACTCGAACCTGTAACGGAGTGAGCAGGCATTTATCGCTTCGGCGCAAGTGCTGTATTCCACCCCACCTTTCGACCCGACGCCGCGAAATATCACGGACGCCGAATTGAAGTTCGCAAGCGAAATTTATGGGCCACGAAACACCGACATGTTGCCGAAACTGGGGGAGCTCTCGGGTGCCGCAGGAGTGGCTCTATTGCTGTGTTCGGCTGATGGGGGTAGGCGAATACGCGCGTGGCCCGTCACTCTTACTCGTCGAGAGCCACTGGAAGACTACCGTTGGGCCTCGCGTTGGCGCTCGGTCCGAGTCTGTTGATGATGTATACGATTCCAACGATGAACTGCAAGACGACTCCAAGCAACCAGATGATTAGACCGGTTTCCCTCACGGTCTGGACGGACTGGACTGCGAGCACGACTCCGAGGCAAACAGGAATCCAGGTCAGGAGCGCGATTGTCTTTCTGGACATTTAACAGGGACCAGCCGACGCACCGACTAGCCCGCCGCCAACCGCGCCGACAACTCCTCCTGCCACTGTGCCGAGGCCGGGCACTACACTTCCAGCACCCGCGCCCGCGATCCCTCCTCCGACCGCACCGCCAAGGATGCCCGCTGCGCACTTGCCCCACCTCCTCCACCAGTTGGGCCGACCCTGGTGACGTCCACCCTCTTTGTCTCCTTTGGTCACGTGCTACCTATAGCAGAGAGAACCGCGGAGTGGTCGATATGTTCCGAGTAAGGACCGGCGTTGAGACTTTGGGCCCCAAGAGTTCGCGGTGCGCGTGAAGGCTGTGGGGTCACATATTGATCTGCGGGCAGACTACCCGCAGTAGGGTCGGCTGACCGATAGCATTTCCGCGGCTCATGCTTCGTCCCGCCGGTTAGAGGTCTCTGTGCGGTGGTTGCAGGCTTGGGTCAGGCGCCAAGAGACGGCCAGGCATGAACGCGCAATTCGGGGTCGTGCGGTTTCAAGCCGTCCGCTAGGGAATTGGCCGCTCTCTGGTGGGAATAGATGTGAAGGGGCAGGGGCAAACGATGCTGTCGATAAGGCTCCGATATCGCGGTCATTGAGCGGTCTTCATGGCTCAGGAGTTGGAACGACGAATGTATGCGTGGATCCATCTTCATACGTGACGATGATTGATTGGCCGTTGTCGCAGGTCCACCCATACTTGGCAGGCGAGCCGCTCTCGTTTGGGGCGGAGGTGATTAGCCCTAGAGTTACCTGGTCACATTGCGGGGGGATGGGATGCCAGTTCTGTGCGATCCAGTAGACCACCACAGCGAGAACAACGACACCAACCCAAAATGTGGCTTTGTTGTCGTTGTACCAATTCATCTCAAGTCTCCCGCTCGAGTTGTAACTCTCGGGGCGAAATCATGGCACTCGCGGTGCTGATTCGCACCCAGAGTTGGGCCGGACCGCTAGTTGGTTACTTCTCCTCTACGCCTTCGGGCCGCCCGCCGCGGATTCCGTCCTGATGGGGGAGATTTGCCGGATGTAACGTAGGAGCGGCCTCCGGATCCGGTGGGGGCGCTTCGATTTGAGGTTCTTGAGTTGGTTGTGGCTCGGCGGGTGTCGTCGCTGGTTGATCGCTCACCGGAGGATTATGGCACTGACCAGGCCGGTCAAAACAGTCAGTCCGATCGCGATCATGAACAAAGTCGCCTTCCAGCGAATCGTCAGATCGCCCTTTGCGAGCGAGCCCTTGTCTGGGTCGATTAGCTCTGAAATCAGATCGGCATTCGCCTGCGCAGCATTGATTTTGGAAGCCTCGCCCGTCTGTTTACGATAGAACGCGCCTACCTCCGGGCCATAGTCCCAGCGGCGTGTCGCGACGGCGGCCATCGCGAACCCAGCGGCGACCAAGATCACGGCCGCGGGCAATTCCCATGGGCGACTCTGAAAGACGTCTTTCGTCCCCGCAAGGATCGCCGCTAAGGCGGCGATATCTAGGCCGAGGACACCGAGTGCCTTCGCGTCGAGATTGTCGCTTGCCGACAACTGCTGATCGAGCTGACGCAGAGCCAGATCCCTTGCCGTCTCAGTGACGGCGCGTATTTCGTCGGCTGACGGCGCCACCGCCTTCGGATTATCCATCTTTACGGCTATCGTCTCGTACTGAGTAACAGACGATGCAACAAGGAACGCCCCAGCGATGGATTGTCCGAACTGTGAGGCATGCCATTGACGACTACGCCTGGATAGGATCGGGACTTGCCGCATTACTCGGCGTGATCTGGGTACTCCAGAGCCAGTTCGGGATCTCGTTGCCCTCGACCAGCAATCATGCGGTCGCCAGCGCACTCGGCTACTGGCCTGGACGACTCTCGGTCCTACTGCTAGTAGCGATTCTCGTCCAGGCAGCTGCCCGGGCAGGAATTGAAGAGGGACAAGACCAAGTCGCGTTGAGTCCTGCGCATGTGAGCGACCTGCATCGCCAAGCCGAAACAATGAGCATGGTTCTGCACATGCCCTTCAACTACATCTCAGTCAACCTAGGCACCGTCGCAGCGAGGAATTTCGGCCAACACTTCCCCGATGTGTTAGTACCAATACAAGCATGGAATGACGGCGTTCAGGAGTGGCAGAGTGCGCTGGCGGCGCTCAACGCCCGGCACGACCGCGAAGCATTGCGACCAATCAATGGCATGAAGGTGCAGATGAGCGGAGTGATGCTTGCAGTCGCCACCGGGACGTACTCATCGCCGCTCGCGGTCACCTGGGGCGTTCAGACCCCCGCCGGCAGTGAGATCCACAACCTCATGTTCATCGATGGAAAGATGGCCCAGGACATCACCGTCGCAACGATTCCGACCGGCGCTGACGCGCTCGAATTCGGCTACCTCGTCCAGCGACGTTTGCTTGAGGCCAGGGACTGGCCGGAATCCGTTCGTGTACGCGAGGCGGTCAATTCCCTTCAAACCCTGAGGCCAATATTGCTCAGGGAGTTTGAGAGCGTTCAACTCAACCATTTCCCGGATGGAAGGTGCGATACATGCCGTCCGCTAAGGAAGCCGCCACACAAGGGAGCCTAGCAATGCCAAACGAAGACAGCAGGAACTCGGACTTTGATGACGCAGGGGATGGCGGCGCTCAGCCGGCGGACGTGCGGTGGAATTAGCCCAGCCTCACTTGGTGCTGATAATTACTCCCTATCGATAGCCGCGGCGCCGGATCAATTTAGGGACTCGGGGGAAGCTGCCGAGGGAAAAGAGTGTCGATGGCGGTGGCGATACCTGGAATCAGGATGGCTGCGAACATCATCATCGTGACCGCCTGTCCACGAACGATAGTGATGCCGAACGGCAAGGATGTACCCAACGCCGAGTCCACAGCCAAGGCCCAGAATGGGAAGGCCGCGAAACTCAGGACGTAGGAATACCAACGAGGCCGTCTAATCGGCACAACACCTAGGCTCGTTAGCCAGACGTACACGGGCGTTAGTAGCCAGCAGACCAAGGCATCCGCGAATATCCACGGCAGGTAGCTAGTTGCCACGACGATGAAGATGCCGGTGATCTCAGCGGGTATGTACTTAGTCAGCCTGGCTAAGTAGGAGTCCCCTTTCCTAATTTCAGTTGTTGCTGGAACGGCATCGGCCGGAGCAGCATCGGCTTCCAGTTTTGACTCCTGTTCCGCTTCTTTCATGGCCGTAACTTCTGCTTCTCTGCCAGCTTCGGCTGCGCCTTTGCTGACCCCGGCGGCTTTCTTTTCAGCCGTGTGCTTTGTCTCGATCCTTCTGTTGATAGCAAGCCAATCAATTGGGAGTCCACGAGTAACGACAGCTTGCAAGGGCGTCATGAGGCGACCTGGAGGCACCGGTCCTACCGATGGCAAAGGGGGTACTAGGCGGCTGCCGGGCGTCGAGACCACTACGCTGGGTACATCGCCACGACTCAGCCCCTCGGTGCCTTGAACGTCCGCGCTAAAGGCGGCAGCGGCGGTTCCAGCGCGATGTGCTCGTAGGCCAACCTGCCCACCTGGAAAGTCCACACACTTTTTTTCATACGTGATTTGCTCGGGGTGAATAGCCTGAACGGTGTTGAGCTGATCCCATCCGTCAGTTCCGATCCACCGAGCTGCTTGTGCGACAGTTCGGGCATCTAGCAAAGCTCGAAGGGCTCGCCCGTAAGCTGATCCGACGTCGTCGTCTAGCCCTGGAAAGTAGATGGCTAAGCCGGTGTCACCATCGTGATGCGTTAGTGGTCGATCGGGTAAGCCATAAACCTTCCAGAGTTGATCAAGCAAAGTCGCGATCTCGGCGGCGAGGCTGAGTTGGGAGGTATCCAAGTCCTTCAATCGGATCAGCGCTACGCAACTCATACGATCATCCCCTCCCACCGGTAATGGTCCCGAGCGTTGTTAGTCATCGTAGTGTCCGATGCTGCAGTGTCAATTGCCTAGCAAAGGAGCGTTCCGAGGGGCTCAAGGTCGTCCTACCGTGTCTGGTTTCCCTTGAATAAACCCCGTTGGTCGCAGTACCAGTTGCGCCTTGACGATCGGTTCTGTCAGACGACGTGAGTGCCCATAACAGCCTTGCCATGATCCGGTCACCTGGGCTCGTCCGGGACAATCCGAAGGGTTCAGTTGCGCTCGATAATCGAACCTTAACGAGGGGGTCGCCGAAGTCGTACCCCCGGGACAGCCTACGGCGGCTCGGCGCTCTACAAACAACCCATCTTCCGGCAGTCGTATTGTCCTTGTCTGAACTGCGATCTTGGTCATCGTCCTGGTTAGCTTTCCCTGAGTTGCCTTTCAGAACTGGGCGTGCCAGCGTACGAGGCCACCTTCCTGTTCCAGGAACTTGGTTAAGCCCGGCAATGCCTTGATATCGGACTTAATAGAGTCCGCGTCCTGCGCAACCGGCTGGACGTCGAAGGCTTCGCCGCTGAAGTGTTTGCTGAGACGACCCTTCTGCTCGTCGCTCCACCCACTCATTACCGACTCCAAGCCCACCGCGATCTGGTCCTGAGTGGTGGCTTCGGGATGGTCGTCAACCCACTTCTGTAGCTCGGCTCGCTCGGCTGGCGCCGCATATGTCTCTTCAATCCACGTTCGGTTCTGCACCACGTTTGAAGCCATAGCCCTGGCCTGGTCGTGAACGGAGCGTCGGCCGCTCGTGAACTTGATGGTCGGGTGCTTGGTCTTCAGCTCCGCGGCGCCCGCCTTGGCCGGTTCGGCGAGGTCCAGCGCCTCGATCGCGGGGTCGGTCTGAGCCGGAGCGGGGGGCGCGGCGGGGGCGGCCGGCGCAGCCGGTGAACCTGGCGCCGAAGGTGCCGAAGGCCCAGCGGGAGGCCCGGGCGCCGCTGGCGAGGCGGGGCTCTCCGGGGCGGCCGCCGGCTCTGGCGCGAAGAACTGCCTGAGCAGGTTGCCTATGTCCACGGGATCAGGCTTTCCAGCCGGTGCCGGTCGGCAGAAAGCTAACCGTGTGCGAGCACTCGATCGCCGGTATCGCTCGTGTAGGCGTTCATCGCCTGCGGCACCAGTTCGATGTCGATCTCGGAGAGCAGGTGCTGAGGCAGCGCGGCCAGAATGGACCGGTCGACGATGATGCCCACGTCCGCGCCGGCAGCGTCAACCGATTCGATGGCGAAGCGCAGCCTCAACTGCACGCTAGCCAGGCTGAACGCTGGCACCGGAAAGGCGTTGAGCACGTCGTGCGCGGCATACCGACGCGCGATCTCAGCGCTTGTCTCGTCCATCTGCTGCTTGGCACGAGCTAGTGATGCCATCATCCCGGCGACGACAGTGGAGAGGTCGACGGCTGCGCTGTCCGCCATGGCGTCGGGCGGCCGGGCGCGAGTGTCTCTCGCTTCACTCATTGCACCTTGGCCCGCTGCGTGTTGATCGCGCCCTGCAAAACGGTCATCAGCTGAGCGAGGCCCTCAGTTGGTGGCGCTCCGGCCACCTTCAATGAGATCGTGAGACCAGCTGGCTGAGGCCCGATCGACGCCGGCGCTGGGGCGTACACGGCGAGCAGGTCAGGGACGGATACCTGGGAGGCGGCTCCCCCGCGCGGCGCACCTGGTCCGGTCGTTCTTTGAGGTGGGTTGAAACCTACAATGGACACGTGCATATCGATCTGAGCTTCACTGATCACGACGGTCGGCAACGGCACTAGAGCCAGCAACGGGGCGGATATGCGCACCGGCACCATCACGGTCTCACCTGGGTTGGAAGGATCTGGTACTGGATGCTCCAGAACGAATTGCACGGTGACGGCCGTGGCACCGGCCTTCGTCGGGCTGGTCAAGCCCAGTTCCTGCAGGAGCTCAATTGTGGTGCTGGCGCTTATCCCCTGAGCGAGGACGAGCGAGCGCAGGGGCGCCCCAAGGAGTTCCTGGAGGGGGCGCGGTGGCACCTCACGCCCTCGGGCCGCTACTGCTTCTAGCGCGCCGGCGCACCGTGCCGGTGGTAAGCCTCGCCCCAGCCGGTGCCGGCGTGCCGATCGACCTCGGGGTCAGGAGGTGCGCCGCCGCGGTCCCAGCTTTCTGGGCGCTGATCGCGTCGTTCAACATCGTGAGGACTCGAGCCAGCCCTTCCGGGATCTGATCCTGGACAGCGTTCATCGTCATTTTGAAAGTCGCGCTGCGATCGGTGGAGGCCCGGTTCGTCGACTGATAGGTCGCCGAGACAGTCAGGTTGAAGTGACTTTTTTCATCCGCCGAGCCGGAGGGACCGCCGAGGATACCAAGAACGCCGCCACCGAAACTCCCCTTGGTGTCTTGCGTGAAGTCGTAAGACGTGGTGCCGGTGAGCTTGGTAGTCGAGTCAGTACTCTGCACGTCGCGGATCTTGAACTCAAAGCTGACATTGAGGTCACTGGCCCTGATGTAGGGGATTGGAATGATGGCCAGCAGAGGCACGGTCAGAGTTGACGTGACGGGCACCGTCTCGCCAGGGTTGGCCGGGTCTGGAACCTGGTGTGTGTATGTGAAGTCGACAGTTTTCGCCGTGTAGGTGGGGGTCCCTGTTCCTCCGCTCGTGTCATCCAGCCCGAAGGACTGGATGAACTGAAGAGTCGTCTGGGCTGCGAGTGCCTGGGCCTTGATTACCGCGGTCAGCGGCTCCGAGAGCATGTACTGCAGCGGAAGTTGCTGGAGTTCGCCTCCAATGTTCGCAGGCATGATCCCCCTTCGGTCCTTGCCGGACCCTTAACCAACCAGCCGTTGCTACTGTGCCCTCCAGATCGGGCGTTGTCAAGTAGTCGCTTGACACTTGTAAAGTCCCGGAGGAGCGCCTCTGGGCCCCGTGCGGCTAGTTATCGGTCGACGTCTGCTCGTGAAGCCGGCCAGTTTGCTCGGGACTTGATGGTCGGACGCGGCTGTGAGTTTGCTCGCCGCTTTTGGCGAGAGAGTTGAGGCTCTACGACAACTGACTTCACGTGCGTGTTGCGGCCGATTGGAACTTCGGCAACGGGCGTTGGTCCTCTATTACAGTTCAGCGTTGAATATGAAGCCTCCACTTCGGGAGGTTCGGGCGTTCAAGTGGGGACTTAACGGATGCTTGAATCTGTCACTTGACAAATCGGCTGCTCGAGGTGATAGTCGTGAGACCCGTAATTCAGGAAGACGTGAGAGGTGAGCAGCATGAGTGAACGCGGTTCAGAGAAGATGCTGACCGGTCGAACATTAGAGAAGCACCATCTTCAGCGGCTCCTCGAGCTCGCGGAGACAGAAGGGATTGAACTGGTGGAGTGGTTCCCTCGAGGCATTCCGGTGGTTGACACCGTTGGTGGAAGTTTCCGTGTGACTCGCAGTCAAGCCGCCAACCTTCTCGGCCGACTAATTGAGCTCGAGGCACTGCGGCTGCGCTTCGACGTTTTCCCATATGGGATCCCGAACCCCGAGGGCTTCCTGGTTAACTTCGGCACCCGGTAGACATGGCCGGGTCGGGCCTCAAACAGTCCGTCCTGCAGATCCATCCGACGCGGCGTTGCAACTTGGAATGTCTGCATTGCTACTCCTCGTCTGGACCTCGCGAGGACGAGGAAATCGACCTTCAAGTCCTGTTGACGGCGTTGGAGGATGCGAGAGTCGAAGGCTACGAGATTCTCTCCGTCTCTGGAGGCGAGCCTTTGCTCTATAAGTCCTTGGGGGGCCTTCTGGTCGCTGCTCGCCGGCTCGGTATGAAGACCACCGTCACCAGCAACGGCATGCTCTTGTCCGGCCAGCGTCTTGACGCTATCGAGGGCTTAGTGGATCTGCTGGCGATCAGCTTGGACGGGCAGCCCGAAAGCCACAATCGAATGCGCGGGTCACCCCGCGCGTTCGATGCGATGGCGCGGAACCTTCCTGCGTTGCGAGACAGACATTGGCGCTTTGGATTCATCTTCACCCTCACGCAGCACAACCTCAACGAGTTAGCGTGGGTATACGACTTCGCGGTTGAACAAGGAGCTTCTCTGCTCCAGATTCATCCGCTCGAGCTGGCAGGGCGAGCGAGGGAACAGCTGGAGGGAAGTCGACCGGATGGGCTTGAAGCTACTTACGCCTTCTTGGAGTGGATTCGATTGCAGAAAGCAGCCGGCAATCGAATGTTGGTGCACCTCGACTTGGCGGATCGTCGCGTCACCGCGACGGAACCAAGCCGCTTCGTACCGACTGCATCCTCAGGGGATCTACTCGCCCAAATCGTGTCACCACTTGTCGTCGAGGCAGACGGCACAGTCGTACCTCTCCTCCATGGGCTTGCCCGAAAGTTCGCTCTCGGCAACCTGCACGACCACCGATTGCGCGACTTGGTCGCACACTGGCGGATCGACGGCCACGAGCGGTTCCGAAACCTGTGCATCGAGAGCCGAACCGCGGCGCGGTCTACGGACGGACTCCCGTTTTTCAATTGGTATGAAGTGGTCGCCGAAACGGCGGAGCGGGCGCATGTGAATGGTTCATCCCCGCGAATGCGCCCGACCCAAACAACATGATCGTGGCTCTGTGGCGCTTGATCGACCCCGGACGGATTACGGGTTCTCCCTGGCTGCCGACACGACTCTCGATGGAGGCGAAGTCTAGAAGCAAGGTACAACTGGCCCCATTGCGCATCGCACAAGGCAGCGGATTCAGTAGGAGGACAGCGCAGATGTCGGTGCATCGAAGCAAATGAAATCCCAGCCTGTGCCGTACAGGGTCGATGCTCGATGGGCGCTATACGTGCTCTTCGGCTCAATGGGAGTGATCGTTGTTCTTATCGCTCTCTATGCAAACCAAGCTGAGCATGGGTGGGCCTTGTTCGCTGCCGGATCCCTAGTTGCCATCGGGGCGTTTGCAGTGGGTGCGCTGCTAGGTTTGTTGTTCGGAGTCCCTCACTCGGCTGAGAACTCGCCGGCATCGACGTCGACTTGGGCATTAATACCAAACACGAGCCTCGATCAGATCTCCGATTGGCTCACGAAGATCCTCGTTGGAGTCGGCTTGACTCAGTTGTTTGAGATTCCATCGAGGTTGCAGGCGCTTGCCAGCTACCTGGCACCTGTGTTCGGGAGTACCGATTCGGGCAAAGGCTTCGGCCTGGCTGTTGTCATCTCCTCGACGGTCGTGGGCTTCTTGGCAAGCTGGGTTTGGACACGCTTGCTGTTGTCTGGCGACCTGGCTCAAGCCGGCGCTGACATAGGCGATCAATCTAGTTCAGCGGTGGATCGTGCAGTTCCGCCAGATTCGCCGCTTCCGCCTGGCAAGCGAAAGAGGGCGGTCGCGTTAACAGCCAGCCTCGCAAAGCGCACCGAAGCGGGGGACTCGAAGGTTGCCGAGGAGGTAGGCATCGCTCCATATGACCTCGAGCGGATTGTTTCTGAAGGCTTGGATGCTAGGGACTACGACAAGTTGGCTAAGCACGCAATCAATAAGGTGTCATAAGCGCCCTGGCCAGATAAACCACCAGCGGCACTGCGCCTGAACGCTTGTCAGGCAGCTCAAATTAAGTTGCAGTACCGCCCGGTCGCGAACAGCCGTTGTGGAGGAGATATGGGACAGATCCGAATCGGCCTTACGATCAGTGGGGCGGTCTCACTAGGATCCTTTGAAGGCGGTGCGCTCGCCGCCCTCATCTCCGGCTTGCAAGTGCTTCACCCGCATGGCAGTAACAAGGCACCAGATGTGCGCATAGATGCCATTGGAGCTGCCTCTGCCGGTGCGATCACTGCCGTCGCCGCGGCCCGGATCTTGACTAGCGGGCAGAACCCCACCGATGTGATGCTGAAGTCTTGGGTGAGCGCCGACTCGGTCAACGCGTTACTCGAAGGCGCGGGTATCGATGCCCCTTTTAGCATGGACGGCTTGACCCAAACCGCAACCGAAATACTCAATCAGACCGGTGATCCCAACAAGGTGCAGCGCGGCACCGACGTGACCATTGATCTGGCACTGACCAACCTAAGGGGACTCGACTACAAGATCACGCGGCTTTCTGGTCCAGAGATCCAAGCTTCGACCTATCTTGACTTGGGCCACTTTGTATTCGCTCCAGAGGACGCAGTTGAGCGATTCACACAGCCTCCCGACAAGTCGCCGCTCGACACCGCGCTTGCATCAGGTGCAAACGAGTTTGGGTTCCCTCCCAAGCGCCTAGCCAGGTCCTCGGATGACTTTCCGGGTCTCGATAACTTTCCAGACGGTGCCCATTACCTGTGGTACACGGATGGAGGAACGATCGACAATGAGCCCCTCGGCCGGACGATGGATCTAACCAATGTTATTGATTCGAAGACGCCGATGGGCGCAGATGATCATCGAATTCATATTCTGATCCACCCATTTCCCGCTTCGCCTCCGCCGAGCACCAGCCTGGTGTGGGCCGATGAGAAGTCCAAACCGACCTGGGCTCGTACGCTCTTGCGAGCTTTCACGATCATTCGTAGCCAGAGCCTGTATGGGGACCTAAGGCAGGCGGAGAAGACAAATTCGCGCCTTGTTTGGAGCAACTCTCTCGAAAAGGCGATGGATGAGCTGATAGGTTCGCTGTCAGCTAAGCAGCGAAATCGGTGGGCTCAGCGTCTTCAGTCGTTGGCCGACGACATCGAGAGCGACGTGAAGGGAATGGCGCGCCACCGGGCGGATGGTCCCAAAACTCCAAGGGACAAAGTCGACGGACCGTTGGCATCTCAACTCTTTCGTAAGGTGTACGAAAGGGCGAGCGGTTTCGCCGGCAAGAACCCTGTCGGGATCGAAGTTGTCTCGCCGTACTTGGCGGTAGGAACTGCCGGCCTGGCGCTCGACCAAATACTCGCCGGCGAGTTCCTTGAGTCATTTGGTGGCTTTTTCCATGAGGGACTCCGTCGATCGGACTTCGCCCTTGGTTTTGTTTGCATGCTCAACTGGATGAGCACCGGCTTGAAGGCGTACGGTCTTGATGACGGGCAAGCCGGCGCAGCAGTCGAAGCTGCCCTTAGGGCGTTCTACGGACTTCCAGAATGGACGGAACGGAAGACAAAGAAGGGCTTTACCGCTTACGGTCTGACTGAAGACTTAACGAAGCTCGCGACTTCACTCGATCTTCCTGCAAGAGATAGCTGGAAGCCGACCGACTTTGGCGAAATGACTCTCGGCGAGTTGCCACTCGGTGAACAAATGCAATTGGCGAATGTCGCGACAAGAATACTCAAGGTCCTGGGCGCCGATGTCTGGCTTGGGGCCACTAGGGCCAACAAGAATTGAGTTCGGCTCCGTGAAACGGCCCGGAGCTTTCAGCCGCGTGCTAGGGGAATGGGGTGGGCTGCTCTAGATGAGCTTCATCCAGCTGGCGACCGCTGTTGTTCCGCACCCTTGACAGATGTCGCAGAATCCCATTGCAGTCCAAGAGCACTAAGCCTGCCGATCTCAGCAGCTGCTTTCCAATGAAGCGCCGCCGAAGCAACCTCTCCGAGTTCGTACAGTGAATCTGCGCACGCCATATGGCAGTCGCGAAGTCGGTCAGGCATCTCCAGCGCCTCGAGGGTGCTGATCGCCGAATCGAAGTGTTCGCCTGCCAACTTAAGGTTCTTCTGCCGAGCCTCAAGTTGCCCGAGGAGGGTGTATGCGTTGGCGACGACAACTTGTTCACCGACCGCATTACCCACTTCCAGGGCTTCGAGGAGCTGTTCGCGTGATAGATCCAGATCACCTCGTCGCAGACTGACCTCGCCGAGGTTGGTCAATATGTACCCTCGACCGCGCCTATCTATTTGCAGCGCACTTGATCCAGCGAGGGCCGAGCGAAAGTGCTGCTCTGCTGAGTCGAGCTGGCCCTGATGGAGCAGCAGATCACCCAGATCATTTTCTAGCCTGTACACGGCGCTTAGATCGGACTCGATTGAATACAGCGCGAGAGCTTTGTCGAACTGCTGGCGTGCTTTGATTGGCTGCTGCATGCGCTGAAAGGCGGTGCCTAAGCCGTGGTGCATCTTGGCCAATTGAAGAAGGTCCTTCACGTCGCCGGCGGCTACGACCGCTGCCTCGTAGTACTTAACAGCCTCGCCCCAGGCATGGGCGACGACGTACATATTGGCGAGATGGCCAAGGATGCGGGCCTCCGTCTGGCGTGGTTTGGGATCAAGTCGGCGGCAACGAACAAGCGCTTCACCCGCAAGAGCAATAGCCCTCGGATCCTCCATAAGGCCAAGGGCCGAGGCCTCCCAGTCCAAAGCTTCGACGGCCAACCATTCGTCATTGTTTTCAAAGGCTGTTCGGGCTACACGAAGGTGCTCAATGGCTTCGGTCGGGCGAACGAGACGGCAATACGACTGACCGATATAGAAGTGGATCAAAGCGGTGTCTTCGTCGGAGCGTTGATGTGCGAAGAGGGCTGGCGCCAATTCCAGGACCGTTTGAAAATCGCGCATCGTCACCAGCCGCTCAAGCTCGTCAAGCTCTCTCTTGCGTGCGGTCAATTCTGGAGCGCCATCAGGTCGTAACAAAAAAAAGCCGACCGGCTTGCGGGTCTTACGCGCGATCAGCTCGAGGGTCTCAAGTGAGGGTCGTGATCGACCCTTCTCGATTAGGTGGATGGCCGTCCGGCTGATTGTTTGGCCTGCCACTTGGGCCAAGCTCAGGTGTGCTTCTTGCCTTGCTTCACGTACGGAGCCTTCGCGGACTTCCACACCCTTGCGTCGGCCACGGTGCTTACCGTCGAGCATGGCGGTGAGCATACCGCCACACTCGACAGTCCGCTAGCCGAAACCTCAGTGACTTTACTTGGGTGTCGGCCCGATCGTTTCGGCCAGCACCGGCGCAATCGCCAGCGCCAAGCCAATCACGGACAGGCAAAGCGACAGGATGAACCTACGCATGAGCGCACCTCCTTGTTGTGATGGGCGGAGTGTCCGATGAGTTAACAACGCTGTCAACTCATCGCCGGTGACCACTCTTGGGAGATGCGCCTTGGGGGATCTCAGCAGGAGGCGCTACCTGGCTAAGGCTGACTCAGAGCGGATCGCGGCCCGACCTCAAATGCTGCCGATAACTGCTCGTTATCG
>CAAGKR010005402.1_pt1 | contig 21392 bp, 22 predicted proteins | sample 2556971 | NCBI WGS metagenome assembly CAAGKR01 (sample SAMEA5207829, study PRJEB30636) | soil metagenome | biome: forest; feature: boreal; material: soil | place: USA | collected 2011-09 | depth 1 m | reverse complement strand
TGCATGACCCCGACTGCCAGCGCCCCCTCCGCTATGTAGAGGTGCAAGACGGCGCGGATTTTCGCCGCGCTGTAGAGCTCCACGCTGCGCTCCTCGAACCGCCGGATGCGAAGCACTTCCCGGTAGAGGCGGCGGGCACGGCCCTGGTCGAGCTCGCGCTTCATCCTCCAGCCTCCAGGGTCGAAAGATCGCCTTCCGGAAGACCGAGCTCGCGTGCCCGCAACAGGCGGCGCATGATCTTCTCGCTCCGCGTCTTGGGCAGATCGGCGCGGAACTCGAGCTCCTTGGGGGCGATGGCCGCTCCGAGACGCGCCCGGCCGAACCCGATCAGCTCCAGGCAAAGGTCGTCGGTTGGCTCATGACCAGGGCGTAACACGACGAACGCCTTGACCAGCTCATCCGCAACCGCATCGGGTTTACGGATTACGCCTGCCTCGGCCACTGCCGCGTGCTCCATGAGCGCACTCTCCACCTCGAACGGGCCGATCAAATAACCGGCCGACTTGATGACGTCGTCGCCGCGGCCGACGAACCAGAAGTAGCCGTCGGCGTCGCGCATGGGCAGATCACCGTGCCGACCGGGCGTATCGATGTTGTCCGCATCTCGCGACGGCAGTTCGTGCTGCGATCCGCGAAACCGCTCCCTGATGGTCATCGCTGATCCCCTCTCGACGATCGTGCGATGCCATCATCCGGCCTACCGGAACCTGTGACTACGGACCAATGTCATCACATCAATCGCAGCTGGCGCGCACGCTCAGGTCGGCTTCATTCGGGGCCGCATTGATCGCGGTCACGATTCCGTCTTGTGCGTGGTCGACGTGAACGGCCTCGGAGAAGACGAGAAGACCGTGCGCGTGTCGAACGACAAGTTCCGTCACGTATGGTCTCGCGATCCGTCGAGCTCGGGGGAAGACGCGCAAGACCTCCGCTTCGCTGTCTGTGACGTGAATCCCATAGGTCGTCAGGATCTCAGGGTTCTGCACTAACGCGTTGACGACGTGTCCGTCCCGGACACCGAACCAGACTTCCGGCGGGCCTCCTTCAGCGACCGCGGCTCCTGGGCATTCGGGGAGTTCGCGGACCGGTCGGCCGGCCGCGCGTGAGGCCTCCTCGAGGGTCATGCCGAACTCGACCGAGCCGAGACCCGTCTCTTCGAGGCGTGCCTCGGTCGAGAGACTCCCTTCCTGATTCGTGAGCGAGCGGTTTGCCGCGGGCGCGATGCTCGCTGGTTGTGTCAGTTCTCGATGACCAGTTGCGGGGCCGCTCGTGACGGCAGCCGGAGAGATCAAGGCGGACGGCTGAGGCCGCGAGGCACGCGTCTCCGCCGAAGAGGCCATCGCGAGTGCCGCGACGATGAAAGCGATCGCCGCGGCCATCATCGTGCCTGCGCCGACTGCCGTGAGCTGAGGTCGCGGAGCCAGTCCTTCGTTCATCCGAGGCGAACGTACGGGCAAACGTGCCGAGGTGACAGGGCCTTTCGACCCTGTGGTCGTCGAACGCCCAAGATTTCCTGACAAAGCAATGGCCGCTGTTGAGCGCTCTACGGTTGGTTTGGACCGCGACGCGAGAATGACTGACGACCGTCGAGTTGACAAGAGTGCGAGGCGAGATTGGCGTCGAGAACCCGTCTTGTGTTCCTCGGCACGGGCGGGAGTGGTGGCAGGAGCAACATCCGTCACCGTTGCCGGTGTTCGCGCACGCGAAGACGCTCGCAGCGCTCGAGCAGCGCAGGAGCAGCATCGGTCACCGTGCTGATGCGGCGTACGGTCGGCGCATCTTCAGCCATCTCCGCATCGACGACGATCTTCCGGCGATCTGCGAATGGAACGTCGACCGGATCCTCCTCACCCAAATTGGCCGCTCCGCGGCTCCGTACGAGGAGCTGTGACGGATCGTTGCTCGTCTTTGCCGGCGTGCTCGGCCCGCGTACGACGGCTTGTCCTGCGACCGTGATCGCGGGTCGCGCCCGGCGGATTAGCCGTGCGGGTGGACGCGCCGGCCTTCGAACTCCTCGATTTCGACAGCTGCAGTGTCGACGAGCTTGTGCGCGAGTTCGGAGAGAGCCCGCGCGGCCGCGAGCTCTTCACCGACGCGCGGTCGATCGGGATCACGTGGGTTGCGGCGGGCTCGTCCCCGTCCGCCCAACTCCCGGTCACCCACGCGCAGGAGCGCTTTCGCTTCGGTTTCGACGTCGTCCTCCTCGATGAGTACCTCGATGGTCCAGACTTTGCTCTCACTGTTCGGCTTCATGTCGCTCCTTCGTCTCATGCGAGCCTCTCCTCTTGGGACTCATTGCGCTGGCGCGGCGTTGGCCCGTCGTGAGTGCTCGGCCGACCGATGTCGCTCTTGCAGCGTCGTGGAACATCCGGGAGGCTCGGTAGGGCCGGAGGTCACAGAGGGTCGCGCGCGGCATTGCTGACCTCGTGACGAAGGTCCCTGGCGGCGAGGTGGCCGAGAGCGGAGACTTGCGCGATGCGGATCGCGATCATTGCCCCCCCTTGGCTGCCAGTGCCGGCACCGGCGTACGGCGGGACCGAGCTGATGCTCGACGTCCTTGCCCGCGGGCTGCGGGACCGCGGACACGATGTCTTGCTCTACACGACTGGCGACAGCACCTGCGCGGTGCCGCGCGCGTTCGTCTACGAGCGTGCCCGCGGGATCCCGGGGAGCGTGCCCGTTGAGCTGCGCCACGTGATCCACGCGTACTCGGCTGCACAGGACTGCGACATCGTCCATGACCACACGCTGACCGGATTGGCGTATTGCGCACAGTTCCCCGACCTGCGAGTGGTCACGACGAATCACGGGCCGTTCGATGCCGAGCTCACCGACATCTATCGGGCAGTCTCGGAACGCGTCCCGGTCATCGCGATCTCACATGCGCAGGCTGCGGCAGCCGGCGATGTTCCCATCACGCGCGTCATCCATCACGGTATCGATGTGCAGCGGATGCCCTTCGGTAGGGGCGACGGCGGGTACCTGCTGTTCCTCGGGCGCATGTCACCCGACAAGGGAGCGCACCGAGCCGTTCGGATCGCACGCGCGGCTCGTGTTCCGTTGCGAATCGCGGCCAAGATGCGAGAACCTGCAGAGCACGCGTACTTCGAAGAGCGGGTTGCACCATTGCTCGGTGACGGCGTCGAGTTCGTCGGGGAAGTCGGTGCCGACGAGAAGCTGCGGCTTCTGGCCGGAGCGCGGGCTCTGCTGAATCCCATCAGGTGGGACGAGCCATTCGGTCTCGTCATGATCGAAGCACTCGCGTGCGGCACCCCCGTGCTCGCGTTCCCTCGCGGTGCCGCGCCCGAGATCGTGGACCACGGCCACACGGGTTTCCTCTGCGCCGATGACCTCGCGATGGTCGAGCGCGTCGCCGACCTCGATGGGCTCGACCGACGGGCATGCCGAGCGGCCGCCCAAGCTCGATTCTCAGCCTCGCGCATGGTGACCGAGCACCTCGAGGTCTACGAGCAGGTCATGGACCGGGCTGCAGGCGAGCAGGCGGCGTGACAAGGATGCAGGGGCAGCCCCATCGCGCTCGGGGCATGCGCGTCGTAGCCGCGCTGGGGGGAAACGCACTGTTGCGTCGGGGCGAGCCTCAGGAGGCCGAGCGACAGCGCCAGAACGTGGCCGCCGCCGCCACGGTGCTGGCTGAGATCGCGAGCGAGCACGCCCTCGTCGTGACACACGGCAACGGACCCCAGGTCGGGCTGCTCGCGTTGCAGAGTCAAGCGTTGCCGGGATTCGGGCCGTACCCGCTCGACGTGCTCGGTGCCGAGAGCGAGGGCATGATCGGTTACCTCCTCGAGCAAGAGCTGCGCAATCGTTTGCCTGATCGCGAGTGCGCGACGCTCCTCACCCAGGTCGTCGTCGACCAAGAGGATCCAGGGTTCGGACATCCTGCGAAGCCCATCGGGCCGCTGTACGCCACCGAGGACGCCGTGCGTCTCGAGCGGGAGCTCGGGTGGCGGTTTGCGATCGACGGTGGAGCGCGGCGCCGCGTCGTCGCGTCCCCTCGGCCGCTCGCGTTGGTCGAGCGTCACGCGATCGAGATTCTCGTCGAGGCCGGCATCGTTGTGGTGTGCGCAGGTGGTGGCGGCATTCCAGTGGTGTTCGAGGACGGACATGGGCTGCGCGGTATCGAGGCGGTTGTCGACAAGGACCGGTCTGCCGCCCTGCTCGCGCGCGAGTTGCACGCCGACGTGTTGTTGTTGCTCACCGATGCTGAGGGCGTGTTCGTCAACTGGGGGACGCCGGAAGCGAAACTGGTCCGTCGGGCGCATCCCGATGCGCTGCGCGAATTCGTGTTCGACGCCGGATCGATGGGTCCCAAGGTGGAGGCGGCCCTCGACTTCGCCGCGTCGGGCGACGGCACGGCCGCGATCGGCGCGATCGAGGACGCCGCGGCCGTCCTACGCGGGGACGCAGGGACGACGATCAGCGTGCGCGCCGAGGGCTTGGAGCTCACCCCGCCTGGTTGGTCGGCGTCGCCCTGAGCCCGCGGTCGCGCGGCACCGTGCCCAATACGTTCTTCACGAGGCTGCTGAGCAAGTCGGCGAGGTCGGGGTGGCCGATCTCATGCAGCTCGTAGGTGGCGTGGCGGAGGGGGTGGCGGACGTCGAGCAGCCGGCTGAGGTCGACCGGCGTCCCGGTGACGACGACGTCGCATTCGACGGCACGGATCGTGCGGGCGAGGTCGTCGAGCTGTTCGGGTGAGTAGCCCATGGCGGGGAGCACCGGCCCGATACCCGGGAAACGCGTGAACGTCTCGGCGATCGAGCCGACGGCCCATGGTCGCGGGTCGACGATCAGACCGGCTCCGGCCTGGCGGGCGGCGACCGTTCCCGCGCCGAAGGGCATGCCACCGTGGGTGATCGTCGGGCCGTCCTCGATCACCAGTACCCGACGCCCGCGAAGCTCCGGCCCCGGTCCGAGTGTGACCGGTGACGCGGCCTGCACCACGGTGGCACCCGGGTTTACCTCCGCGATCGTCGCGAGGAGTTGCCCCACCGCGTCCGGTTCGGCGGTATCGACCTTGTTCACCACCACGACGTCGGCCATCCGCAGGCACGTCTCGCCCGGGTGGAAGCGTTGCTCATCGCCCAGGCGCAGCGGGTCGGTCACGACGACGAGGAGATCAGCAGCGACAAATGGGAAGTCGTTGTTGCCACCGTCCCACACGAGGATGTCTGCTTCGCCTGCCGCCTGCTCGAGGATCGCGCCATAGTCGACGCCCGCATACACCACCATCCCGAGCTCGACGGGCAGTTCGTACTCTTCGCGTTCCTCAATGGTGGGATTGGCGGCGTCGATGTCGGCCAGGCTGGCGAAGCGCTGCACGCGCATCCGTTCCAAGTCGCCATAGGGCATTGGATGACGCACGAGCACGACTCGCAGACCACCGTCGAGCAGGATCCGGCCGATCCGGCGACTCGTCTGGCTCTTGCCGGCGCCGGTGCGCGTCGCGCACACGGCGACGACTGGCTTGGGACTGTGCAGCATCGTGATGTTTGGCCCCAGAAGCCTGAAGTCGGCCCCCGCGGCCAGCACGATCGACGCGCGGTGCATCACGTCTTCATGGGAGAGATCGGAGTAGGCGAGGACCACTTCGTCGATCTGCTCGCTGCGCACGATCTCCGCCAACCCGTGCTCGGGCACGATACGGATGCCGTTCGGATACCGGGCTCCGGCCAGCGAGGCGGGATAGGTCCGCTCGTCGATGCCCGGGATTTGCGCTGCCGTGAAAGCGACCACGACGTGTTCGGGATCGTCGCGGAAGACGACGTTGAAGTCGTGGAAGTCGCGTCCTCCGGCGCCCATGATCACTACTCGCCGCACACCGGCGTTCCTAGCACGCGACCCGGCGTGTCCGTGACCTTCGGCCCTAGGTGCAAGCGCCCGGAACCGTCACGATGATAGAGATGGTGCGTCGATGGGGACGGAACGCATGAACAGAGTGACGGGTGACGACGGTGACGTGGTGGTGCAGGCACGGGGCGAGGTGAGCGCAATGGAGCGCGCTTACGCCCAGGACAAGGTCGGCGGCCTTCGGAACGTGGCACCGGGACCGGTGTTGTTCGCTCGGATCGATCTCACCGCGCACGCCGATCCGGCCCGGGAGCGGCCAGCGTTCGCCAAGGCGGAGTTCGATGTCAATGGGCGGTTGGTGCGCGCGCACGTCGCGGCGGCGACGATGTTCGAGGCCATCGATCTGCTCGAGGCCCGGCTCCGCGAGCGGCTGGAGCGCTTCGCGCACCATGCAGAAGCGCAGCACCTCCGGTTCCGAGGCGGCGGAGAGCACGAGTGGAGGCATGGGGACCGGACCGAATCGCGTCCACCGTACTTTCCACGTCCGGTCGATGAGCGTGAGCTCGTCCGGCACAAGGCCTTCGCGGTGGGCGACATGACCCCCGACGAGGCGGTGCTCGATCTCGAGCTCCTCGACCACGACTTTTACCTCTTCAAGAACCGGGAGACGGGTGAGGACAACGTCGTTGCTCGAACTGAGGGCCGTGGGTACGAGTTGCTCGAGCCCTCGGTCATGTGCTCACTCGCCCAGACCACCGTGCCGATCCAGCACAGCGCGACGAGACCGCCGACGCTGAGCACCGAGGATGCCACCCAGTTGCTCGACCTCGGCGACTCGCCGTTCGTGTTCTTCGTCGACCCCGACAACGGCAAGGGCCACGTTCTCTATCGGCGCTACGACGGCCATTACGGGCTCATCGTCCCCACCGAGGAGGCCTGATGAGTTCGTTCACAATGCAGCCCGCGGCCCTCGTCGAGCTCCGCGCACCGCGCTCATACCCGGCCGTGTCGATCCTGGCGCCCATGCACCCGCACGATCCCGGCAACCCGGAGGATCCCATCCTCTTGCGCGACCTCGCTGACGAAGCTGCCAGCCGGTTACGCGGCGAGCTCGGGACAAGGGGCAGCGAGGAGATCGTGCGGCGCCTCCATGAGGCGGTCGACTCGGTGGACTGGAGGAACCCCGCCGAAGGTCTGGCGGTGTTCGTCGCGCCGGGGGAGTCCCGCGTGCTCGAACTCCCGTTCCCGGTGCCGCCGCGAATCGCGATCGATCAGACATTCGCGACCCGTGACCTCGTCCGGGGCATCGCGCGGAGCCCGCGCTATCGAGTGGTGACGCTCGGCGAAAAGCCGACCCGGCTGTTCGAAGGCCGGGGATCGATCCTCGCGGAGCGCCGAACGGGCGGCTTTCCTTGCTTCGTGGAAGGCGCTCTCGGTGAGCCACTCGCCTCGGGCGGCTTCCCGGTACACACCTCACGTGCCGAAGAGCAACACCGCACGTTCCTCCGCCAAGTCGATCGGGCTCTCGACATCGCGGCCGAGCGTGACCCGCTTTCCCTGGTGGTCGCGGGAACCGAGCGCGACCTCGCATACTTCGACGACGTCACCACCCACGGATCGTGGATCATCGGGCGCATCGAGGGGAACTACGAGGACACGGGTCCTTCCGAACTGGCCCGACGCGCGAAACCGCTCGTCGATGCCGATGCCGCGTCGCGGCGCGCGGCGACGATCGCTGAGCTCGTCGAAGCCGTCGGACCCGGCCGGGCCCTCGTAGGCATCAAGGCCGCCTGGAACGCGGCCCGCGACGGCAGGGCGCGGATCCTGGTGGTGGAAGACGACTTCGAGTACCCGGCGCGAGAGGTCGACGGCGCGCTCGAGCCTGCCGGCGACGCCAGTGCGCCCGGCGTGCTCGATGACGCGGTCGACGAGCTCGTCGAGATGGTGCTGGACCACAGGGGCGATGTCGTGATCGTCGAACCGGGGGAGCTGGGAGTCCACGGACCGGTCGCGCTGCTCCTTCGGTACTGAAGACGCTTCACGCGAGGAGAGGCCGCTCATGGCACTGCGACAGCGTTGTGACGAGATCCTTCGCATCATCGACGACGTCCTCGCGGAATGTGCGACTGAGTCCATGGCCACTACCGGCCTGGCTCCGACGTGGTTGAGAAACCGGGACGCTCGCGTCAGCGCAGCGTCACTGAGAAAAGGGCGGCGATCATGATGCGCCGATTCCGCAAGCGTGCCGAGGAACGCCGTACCGATGAATACGAGGTCGGCCTCGCTGATGTCTGCGAGGCCGTGCTCCACGGCCGCTACGTGGAACACCTGCAACGATGCCACCAGCCGGTACCGGGCTGGGCGTGGCTGAATCGTCTCGCCCATGGGACGCGGGAGGAGCTCGGAGGCCTGGCCGGCGCGGACCACGTCCACACCGGGAGCACGCCCGCCCCAGCTTGGCGCGCCGCGCAGAGCTTCCTCGCCACCGTCGTGCTCGATCGGGCGGCCGAGGGAGCCGGCGGTTTGACCGAACTGCAATGTCGTGTGCTGGTGCCGCTCGAGCTCGCGCTCATCACGTCTCCCGGTGCCGCGAGCACGCCGCCACAGTTGGTGAACCGCGTGCTGGCCATTCTCGAAGACCACCGAAGCCGCAACCCTCGAGGCTGAAGTCACGCGATCAAAGAGGACCATGACCATCGAAGGAGGCGCCGTGCGGGCAATCGAGGCAATCAGGAAGCGAATGGTGAGCGTCCCCACCGACGCGACGCTCGGGCACGCAGCCGAGTTCATGGAGCGCGCCAACGTCGGCGCGTTGGTGGTGCTCGACGGGGAACGCCTCGCCGGCATCGTGACCGACCGTGACATCGTCGTTCGCGGTGTCGCTCACAACTTGCCTGCGGACGCACGGATCGACGCGGTCATGACAACCGAAGTCGTCACGCTCGACGCTGACGCTGACCTTCGGGCGGCGCTGCCGATCTTGCGCACTCACGCCTGTCGTCGGCTGCCCCTGATTTCGGATGGCCGTGTTGTAGGAATGTTGACGGTCGACGACCTTCTGATCGACCTGATCGCTGACCTGGGTGATGTCGCGCGTCCGATCACAGGAGAGGTCATCTTCGGTCACCACGAAGCGCCGCTACCCGACCGAGCGGCAAGATAGCCACGGACTCCAGGATCACGGAAGCGCCTTGCAGAGGATGACGGCAACATGATCGTCGGCATCGACCGCGTCCCGGAACGCCGCTCATGGGCTGTGTGCATTTTCGACGAGGAGCACCGCGTGATCTGCGAACCGAGACCGGGGACTCCCTGCGACCTCGATCTCGACGAAGGCGTCGAGATCGTGTTGGAGGCTCGCCTCGACGAAGAGACCTCCCTGCCCTCCGATCAGCTCACGGTGCGGCTGCGAGCCAGGCGCGGGGCGATCTGTCCACCGTACCGACTCGGCCGCCCGCCGAGCGGTGGCCGCGGCGGGTACGACCTCATCGTCTACGTGACTGACGCCGAACAGGTCGGGCCGCCGGAGCGCTGAGCACGCGGTCGAGCCTGTCGATGCGACTATCGCTTCTCGAAGCGACCGGTCTTCTGCTGGAGAAGGATTCGATAGAACACGGCGCTTCGGCTGCCAGGTTCGTGCCCGTGCCGTTCTGGGCGGCTTGCTTGTTCGATCCCGGGATGGGCCGTGGTGCTCGCGATAAGAGGCCTGAGGCGGTTCACAATGAGCTGGAGTGCGCGCTCAGCCTCCTCGCCGTCGAGCTCTTCGAACTCGCCCCAGGCGATGACACTGCGCCAGTTCGCAAGGTCCTCGAGCTGCTCGACCTCGAAACAAACGAAAGGGTTCGCGCGCATCATGTGCAACTTCTCGCCCTCGGTACTATGGCCGTAGATTGCGTGACCGTCATATGCGTAAGTGATCGGCACCACATAGGGTCGGCCCGCATCGTGGCAGCCGATGCGCCCGACGACTTCACTGCGCAACACCTGTTCGATCTGATCGCGGTCGAGTTCACCGAGCATCGGACACCCCTTCGCTCTCCCGAGAAGATCCGGCCTTCGACATTCGCGCGCCACCAGGCCGCATCCGTGCCTGGTGACGAGTGTCCCATGATGGGCACTTCGATGCCGAGGAAAGCGGGGTGAGCCCGCAGTCCCGACGTGACGCAGGCACGAGACCTCGGCCGGCTTGTTGGCGCGGGGCTCTATGACGGTGCCCACAAGGCCCTGATTGTCACAGGCGGCGGCCCGGGGATCATGGAAGCCGCGAGCCGAGGTTCGTTCGACGTCGGTGCGCGCACGGTCGGGCTGAACATCACCCTCGAGCACGAGCAGCTTCCGAACTCGTATCTGACTCCCGAGCTGACCTTCCAGTTCCGCTACTTCGGCGTGCGCAAGATGCACTTCCTGGCTCGCGCGGTCGCGTTGGTCCTCTTCCCCGGGGGTTTCGGGACGGCCGACGAGCTCTACGAGACGCTCACGCTGATGCAGTCAGGCAAGATGAGGCCGATTCCGGTCGTGCTCGTGGGTTCCGACTTCTGGCAGCAGCTCCTCCCGCTCGAGTTCCTGGTCGTGAACGGATTCATCGGTGCTACCGATCAGGACCTGTGCTGCGTTGTCGATTCCGGTTCGGGAGCATGGCATGCGATCCAGGACTTCTACGCGCGTCGGCCACCGCGTACCGAGCGTGGCCCTTTCGTCGACCACTGAGCGGGCACTGAGACGCGAGTGCGGAGCAACCGTTGACTGACGTGCGTCACATTCCCGAATGCACAGAGGGCACGACTGCGAGCACGATGGAGGTCGCCGCGAGGAGGAGACCGAGGCGCAAGAAGAGCTCATCGACCAATGCGCTGCCGATTCGGCATTCCCTTCTTCCCGCGAAACGACGATCGCATGCTCTGGGCGTGGTTTGGATCGAGGTCTCGGGCCCCTTGGTTCGCGTCGGAACCGCGCGCCACGTGGCCCGTCCACCAGAGCGCAGGCACCGGGGAGAAACACTCACGGCGTGTCGTCCGCGCTTTAGGCGTCTTCGACTAGGCCGTCGGCGGAGGGCTCGAGAATGTCATCGGGACTGTGATGGATCGAGAGATCGTCGACTTGGCATTCGGCACCGTCCTGCTCGCTCCACCAGTCGACGATCAAAGAGGCTTCCTCGGCACTCTCGCACAGCTCCCGAGCGATCTCGTGCCCGTGTTGGAACACGATGACCTCCACAGTGGGGCTGTTGTCCGGTTCGGACGGCGTGATGTTGTTCATGGTGTGCACATCCCCGTGTCACTCCTCACTAAGTTTCGAGCAGGTCCTCCGCAAGAACTCGGAACACGTCTCGCGACGACACGATTCCTACGACGCTGTCGTCGTCGACGACGGCGACGTGGCGAATCTCCTCGTCGATGAGTCGCAGTGCAACGCTCATGACCGGCTCGTTTGCGCGGGCGGTCACGAGGTCTTCTGTCATGATGTCGGCGGACCACACGATGTCCGGGTCGGCGTCGTCTGCGAGAGCTCGGGTGACGTCCCGCTCCGAGACGATCCCCAGCGACCCGTCAGCCTGCTCGACGAGTGCAGCCCCGATGTCTTCCTCGCTGAGCACCGCGGCCACCGATCGCAACGTCAGTTTCTCGGCGATCGAGACTGGTGTGCCGCGCACCAAGCCTCCGATCGGATTACGAGCGCCGGCCATGCTCACACCTGGCTCTGCTCGTGCAATGCTTGCACCAGGGCGCGCAACACGTCTCGCTCCGAGATCACACCGATCAGTTCCTCGCCGTCGTTGACGGGGAGGTGGCGGACCTCGTTGGCCATCATGCGCGTGGCCACGCGCAGGATCGATTCGTCCGGCTCCGCGTCTGCGAGTTCTGCCGTCATCACGTCCGCGGCCCGAGTCGTGTCCGGGTCCATGCCGCGGGCGACGGCATGACTGATGTCGCGTTCCGACACCACACCGATCGTGTAGCGGTGCGGCGTCTCATTTGGACGCTCGCGTCGGACCACGGCTGCGCCGATCGACTCCTCGGCGAGAATTTGCGCCACTGCACGCAATGTCATCTGGGGATCTACGGCTACCGGGGGGCGCCGCACCAAGGTGCGAACCGCTTCGTTCTCGACCTTCACGTTTTCACCTCGGTGTCGGACTCTGATGCCACCCTGTACGCGCCCTCACGGGGTGAGGTTCGGGTTGGCGATCTCGGAGCTGACCACTTCGGCCAGCTTCTCGGTTTGGCGGGCGAATACCGTCAAGAGGTCGTCGAGCGCGATGAGACCCGTCACCCGGGCCCGTTCGTCGAGGATGGGCATGCGCCGACATCCCGCAGTTGCCATCTCGGTCGCGGCCGCGAACAACGGCGTGTCCTCGCGCAACCACAGCACGTCCGAGGTCATCACTTTCGCGACTGCCGTGTCCGGGTCGCGACCGTCGGCCATCGCGCGGACCACCAGATCCCGGTCGGTGACGATCCCTGCCAACCGACCGTCGTCGTCGAGGACGATCACGCTTCCCACGTTGTGTGCATCCATCAGACCTGCAACCTCCGAAACCGGCGTCGCGAGCGAGCAGGTGATCGGGGGAGCGTGACCGAAGCTGTGCAGATCCATGACAGAGCCTCCTGAATTCGGGCATCGGAATGAACGTTTGTCGGGACTCGTGATCCGGGCTCACTTTCCGCGATCGTGTACCAGCGCGCAGCCCGTGTGACAGAGTCCAAGGTCCTGCTCGCGCGACGCGGCGGGAGCGAGGTGACGGCTGGTGGCGTGGCGAACAGGGGGGAACCATGAGGGACATGAGCCACCCGTCAGCGACGGGCGGACGGCATCGCCTCGTGCCACGTCGCGGACGTGATTTTGGAAGCTGGGGCCCCGCCGGGTCGCCCGGCTGCAACCGGTCGGAGTGGTCAAGGCCTGAAACCCTGGCGCGAGTCTTCACGGCTGGGTCGCCACGCCCAGCATGCTCGCTCGACGCGGCCGGCGACCTCGTCGCGCGATCCGTGCCCGTCGACGGTTGCCAGCAACCCGTGGCGCGCGTACCAGGCCAGGATTGGCCTGGTCTGTTGCTCGTAGAGCGCTAAGCGTCGGGCGATCACCGATCGAGTGTCGTCGTCGCGTCGGACCAGATGTCCCCCGCAACGCGGGCAGCGCGCCTGAGCCGTGCCGCTCGGCGCGTTCACTGTCTGACTGCAGTCGGCGCAGACCCGTCGCTGAAGCAGTCGTTCCAACACCATGCCGGGATCGATGGCGAGGTTGATCGCGACGTCGATCGTCTGTGATCCGAGGAGCACCGCGAGTGCTTCTGCCTGTTCAACCGTGCGCGGGAAGCCGTCGAGGACGAACCCGTTCGTTCGGACGTCGGAGCGAGTCAGCCATTCCGCGACCACCTCGACGACGAATCCGTCAGGTACGAGGTCACCGGCCTCGATGAGGGCCTTGATGGAGCGCCCCAGCGGCGTATCCCGTGCGACCGCGTCGCGAAACAACGCACCCGTTGAGATGTGTGCCACACCGAAGAACTCCACCAGCCGTTCGCACTGCGTGCCCTTGCCGGATCCCTGGCGACCCAACATCACGATCCGCGTGACTCGGCCGCGGTGGGTGGCCAAGGCTCCGGCACTCGCTGCTGAGCCAGAAAACGACTGCACCGTCGGCATGGCCTACTCCTCACGTTGCTGCTCAGCTGGCTTGCCGATTCTCGAACGCGGCGGCGACTTCGACTAGGGACGAAAGTCCTGCCCGCTGCGATCAGGCCGATCCCAGGTCTGGGGCAGGTCGAGAGCTCGTTCCCGGCCAGAGGACCTTGGACCCTGGGCCGCGCCAGCGGCGCATTTCAGAATGAGGCAGGCCAACCGGTCAATCACACTCGGGAGGACATCGTGGGGAGCTCACAGGTGTCGCAGAGCCGCGCGGATGTGTTGCATGCCGGCGAAGAACTGCGTGAGAACGTCGCGCGCGACCTCGACGCGTGATCACACGCTGAGAGGAACCCGTACCTCGGCAAGGGTCGGACCCGTCGGCACCACCCGCAAGCCTTACACGGGTTCCTGGATCGGCTGAACGTGATCGCTCTCTCGAGCTCCTGCGGGCCGGCAGCATCGTCATTGGGTGATCGGCTATGGAGGTGCGTCGCGAACGCGTTGGGGGATGAGCTGTGACGCTGGAGCCACACGATTCGGCGATGGAGCTTCCTGGCCATCCCGCACAGCTCGAAATCGAGACGGTCGCTCGCGCCCTCGAGACCGATCTCGCGGGCGGGCTGAGCCGCGCCGAAGCCGGGCGAAGACAGGAGATCTTTGGGCGCAACGAGCTGGTCGAGCCCTCCCGCCGATCGCGACGGCAACTCTTTGCTCGCCAGTTCGCGAACACGATGAGCGTGCTGCTCGTTGGGGCAGCGGCGGTGACGCTCGCGATCGGAGACTGGACGGACACGCTGGTCATCGCGGTGATCGTCGCGCTCAATGCGTCCATCGGTTACGCGCAGGAGCGCCGAGCCGATCTCGCAACGGCCGCGCTGGCGCGGATCAGCACCGACACCTCGCGCACGCTGCGCGACGGCGCGCTCCGCGACCAGGCGACGACGGAGCTGGTGCCGGGCGACGTCGTGGAGCTCATCGCCGGGGACGTGGTCCCGGCCGACGTACGCCTCGCCGACGTGCGTGGGTTGCAAGTCAACGAGGCCCCGATGACGGGAGAGTCCGAATCTGTCGCCAAGCTCGCGGCAAGCCTCCCGCAGGTGGGTGAAAGCGCGCTCGCGGCCCAGCACAACATGGCGTTCAAGGGCACGGTCGTGACCTACGGCCGGGCACGAGGGATCGTGGTCGCGACCGGCATGGCCACCGAGCTCGGACGCATCGCCGAACTCCTCCGGGCTCATCGGTCCGGGCCCACTCCGTTGCAACGGCGGCTGGCCGTTCTCGGCCGTCGACTGGCTGGCGCTGCCCTCGTGGTGTGCTCGGTCGTCTTCTCGGTAGGAGTCGCGAGCGGGGAGCCCATCCGCAGGATGTTCCTCACCGCGGTCAGCCTTGCGGTGGCGGCCATCCCCGAAGGACTGCCGGCGGTCGTGACCGTCGCGCTGGCGCTCGGCGCCCGGCGCATGGCGGACCGGAAGGCGGTCGTTCGCCGGCTCGCTGCGGTCGAGGCGTTGGGTTCGGTCACGGTCATCTGCTCCGACAAGACCGGCACCCTGACCGAGCACCGCATGATGGTGGAGCGGGTCTGGACCCCGGCAGGCTTCTACACGATCGGAGGGTCGGGTTACAGCCCCGATGGCGCCGTCGAGGGCGTCGCGGATTCGCGGGAGGACCCGTATCTGGGGCGTCTTGCCCGCGTCGCCGCTGCCTGCAACGACGCGGTCCTGCACGGTCCGGCAAGCCCGGGAGGCGACTGGACGATTACCGGTGACCCGACCGAAGGTGCTCTTCTCACCCTTGCCGCGAAGCTGGGCGTCGAGCGCGCTGACCTCGACCGGGGCTACCCGCGCCACGCGGAGATCCCCTTCGACTCGGCGTGCCGGCGGATGACCACCGTCCACCGCGTCGGCCGTCGCTGGTGGGTCGCCGTCAAAGGCGCGTTGGGCGCGTTGGCGCCGCTGATCGACCCCGCAGATCACGAAGCGCTCGCGCACGCCGAAGCGACGGCCGCGCAACTTGCCGACGACGGCTATCGCGTCCTCGCGCTCGCGGAACGGTACGTCGATGTCCTGCCCGATCCCCTCGATGCGCTCGAACGTCGCCTGCGTTTCGTCGGAATCGTCGGCATCACGGATCCGCCCCGTCGCGCAGCCGCCGAAGCCATTGCCGCGTGCCGCGGCGCCGGACTTACACCGGTCATGATCACGGGTGACGATCCCCGCACCGCGCGAGCGATCGCGCGCCGTCTCGGCCTACTCGACGACGACGGCGCGCTCCTCACCGGCGAGGAACTCGATGCACTCGAAGTCGGTGCCCTCGCCGAACGCGTTGACGACGTGCAGGTGTACGCGCGAACGAACCCCGAACAGAAGCTACAGATCATCGAGGCGTGGAAGGCGCGGGGCGCTGTCGTCGCGATGACAGGCGACGGCGTCAACGACGCGCCCGCCCTACAGCGCGCCGACATCGGGGTCGCCATGGGCGTCGCGGGAACCGACGTCAGCCGGGAGGCCGCTGACATGGTCCTCGTCGACGACAACTTTGCGACCATCGTCCACGCGGTCGAGGAAGGCCGCCGCATCTACGACAACATCCGGCGCGTCGTTCGCTACTTGCTGACGACCAACTCGGGAGAGCTGTGGGTCATGCTGCTCGCGCCCGTCCTCGGCCTGCCGCTCCCGCTCCTGCCGGTGCAGATCCTCTGGATCAACCTCGTGACAGATGGGCTCCCGGCCGTCGCGCTCGGCCTCGAGCCCGCCGAGCCCGACACGATGCGACGACCGCCCCGACCCCCGGCCGAGTCGGTCCTCGGCGCAGGGCTGTGGCAGCACGCGCTGTGGGTGGGCCTGCTGATGGCCGCAGTGACGCTGCCTCTCCTTGCCGCCGCCCGCGCGGCCGGTTGGCCATGGCGCACCGTGGTGTTCACAACCCTCGCCTTCCTCCAGCTCGGTCATGCCCTCGCCGTGCGCTCGGAGCGGGTGAGCGCGTTCCGGCTCGGGTTTCGCTCCAACCCCTGGATCGTGGCGGCCGTCCTCGTCGGGGTCATGGCACAACTCGCGATCGTGTACGTCCCCGCCCTCCAGGATGTTTTTGACACTCACGCGCTCGACGCGGCCCAGTTGTGCGCGGTCGCGTTGGTGTCGTCGACCGCCTTTCTCGCGGTAGAGGTGGAGAAGTGGATTCGCCGACGCCGGCAAGGCATCGCGCGAGGGCGCTCGGCTGTCGCGAGCGTCGGCGGATGACCGTCGTGACCGAGTGGGGCGTTGAGCGACAACGAGCACCGGGCGGAATAGGGCGTTACCGGTCCGTCGCCGCCAGCGTGTCGGCGACGGATCTTCGTTCTCGAGAACCAGCCCAGCGCACCGCCGAGCTCCCCGACGGCCTCGGTGTCGCGTGCATCGGTACCGTGCGCTGATCATTCCGGAAAGGACTGATGGCCCTGGCGAGCCCGGGGCTCCAGGCGCGATCGTTCCTACAACGCACCCGCACTAGAAGGGACTGGCGAGACCGTGATCGACAAGCCGGCGCCGGCGCCGGCGCCGGCAACGTCGGCCCGAACGAGCCGGCCGTACTGGCCGGCGCTCGACGGCTGGCGCGGCCTCACGATCTGGTTCGCGATTTCGGTGCACGCCGGGTACTTCACCGCGGGAGGCGTGCTATCTCTCGACACCTTCTTCGTACTCTCCGGCTTCCTGATCACCGGGATCCTCCTCCGCGAGTGGCTGCGCCGTGACGAGCAGGGCTCGGCACGCATCGACCTGCTCTCGTTTTGGGCCCGTCGCGCTCGACGGCTCCTTCCCGGACTCTTCGTGGTGCTTGCCGCGGTGCTCGTCTACGCGGCCTTCCTCGCACCGACGCTGGGACTCGACCGGGTGCGCGGCGACGTGCTCGGATCGCTGTTCTACGTGGCCAACTGGCACTTCATTGCGTCGGGCCAGTCGTACTTCTCGTCGTTCACCTCACCGTCGCCCGTGCTCCATCTGTGGTCGCTCGCGGTCGAGGAGCAGTTCTATCTCTTCTGGCCGCCCATCGTGCTCGGCGTGCTGTGGCTGGCGCGGCGACGGCTTCGTGCCGAGGGTGCCGTCGCGGCGGTCGGCGTCGTCGCAGTGCTCGGTGCGATCGCGTCGGCGGTGCTGATGGCGTCGCTGTACGTTCCGGGTGGCGATCCCTCGCGTGTGTACTACGGGACCGACACTCGAGCGCAGGCGATGCTGATGGGCGCTGCGCTCGCGGTCGTCGTCACGCTCCACGGACCGCTGCGCACACGCATTGCGCGCTCGGTGTTGTCCGTCGCGGCGACGCTGAGCTTCGTCGTCGTCGTGCTCCCGTGGTTCGCGTCGAACGCGACCCGCGTACACGACGTGTTCTACGGTCGGTTCGGACTCCTCGCGTACTCGTGCGCAACCGCGATCGTCATCTGGCGCCTCGCACAACCGTCGCCTGGCGTGCTCGGGAAGGGGCTCCAGCTGAGCCCGGTCATCTGGGTCGGCGCGATCTCGTACGAGATGTACCTCTGGCACTGGCCCCTCTACCTCGTGATCACCCCCGAGCGGACCGGGGTCTCCGGCGCGCCGTTGCTGTTCGTGCGGCTGGCGTCGGTGATCGCGCTCGCTGCCGTCACGCACTTCTTCGTCGGTGAGCCCATCCGCCGCGGTGTACGGCTCCGTTCACCAAAGGTCGCAGGGATCACGACTGTCGCAGTCGTCATCGCGGTCAGCGTCGGCGTCTTCGCCGCGACCGTCAGCGCGCGTCCGGTGCTCAGCGGCAACCTCGGGCAGGTGGCCGACCGACGAGGGCCACCCCCGGTGCCGCCCGCGACGTCGAGCTCTGCACCATCTGCGCCCTCTGGGCCCACACCGTCCCCGTCGGCCACTCCGTTGAAGGTGCTGGTGGTCGGCGATTCCCAGGCGGCAACGCTCGCGCAGGGACTCGATGCCGACCCCGGCCAGACCGGGTTGTCGGCCCAGCCCGGGCTGGTGGTCTGGAACCGCGCGATCCTGGGGTGTTCGATCATCACCGTGGACACGTTCGTGATCGACGGCAACCGCGCGCAGAACAAATGCGGCGGCGCCGGTGCCTGGCAAGAGCAATGGTCGAGCGACGTCTCCGCGTTCACGCCCGACGCGGTAGTCGTGCAGGCCGGCGCGTGGGATCTCTTCGACGTGGCCGGTCCGGGTGACACGGTGATCCGTCCTGGCGATTCGAACTGGACAGAGCCGTACACGCGCGACGTGGAGTTGCTGTTCGACACGGTGGCCGCGAAGGGAGCGGCCATCGTCGCGATCCGCCCGCCGTGCTTCGGTGCCAACGAGGTTGTCGGCGGCGGCGGGACGCCTGCGACGCGGCTCGATCGTGGAAGGATCGCCGCCGTCGCCGCCGTGTGGGAACGCGCAGCGCGAGCGCGCAATATCAGCTTGTTGGATCTCGACTCGACCTTGTGCCCAGGCGGTGCATCGGACGCATCGATACGTCCCGATGGCGCGCACTACAGCAACGACGGCGCGAATCGCACCGCGGCGATCGTGGCCAAAGCAGTTCGGGCCGCGGTGGCGACGCAGGCGTTCGCCGCCGGGTGACATGACCCTCTCCATGAGACGCCGGAACCGTGGAGACTCGACGCGGCTTGGTCGAGGCCTCGTGGTCGCGCTCGTCGCGCTCGCCGCGGTGGCGACGGCGTGCGGTGGTGAAGGATCAGGTCCGCGAAGTGCCGTTCCGTCGAGCCCGACGACACCACCGGCTTCGACCGTCCCGCCGGCAACGCCTCCGGTGACGACGGCCCCGGATATCGGCGAGGTGCCTCGACCCGCGAGCGTCGCCGACACGACGTTTCGGTGGTACGTCCATCCCGCGGGGAACGCGGTCCAGGTGTTGCTGGGCGTCCGGCGTCAGGCCGGGCCCGGGGCGCATCCCGGCATCCTGCTGGTCCCCGCGTCGGGCGGGCTCAACACCGACTACGTCGCCTTCGCCGATAGGTTCGCTGCGCGCGGCTTCGACGTCGCGGTGGGATGCTGGTTCGCTTCGGTCGACGTGTCGGATCCGCAGAGCATCGTGATCCCGTGTACCGACGCCCCCGCGTTCAAGGGAGTCGTCGATGCCGCGGTCCCCGATCTCGACTCGCTCGTCGAAGCCGCCCATCACGCGCTGGGCACGTCGACGCCGCTCGCGCTCGTCGGGTTCAGTCGCGGTGGTGGGATCGCGGCGCTGCGCGCAAGCCGAGGCCAACCTGAGCTCGTCGTGCTGGTCTCGGGCTTGTTCGAGGGGTGGAACGGTATCGGCAGCAACGTTCCCGGTGGTGAGGTCAATGTCGTCGAACGCGTCGACGGCTGGCGCGCGCCCACGCTCCTCCTGCACGGGACCAACGACGCGGCGGTCCCGGTCGTGCAGGCGCAGCATCTCGAGGCTGCACTCCGTGCACACGGCGTCGACGTCGCCGCGCATTACTACGAAGGCGCTGGGCACAACCTCGATGGTGATCCGGCAGTCGGCGCGGACCTCGACGCGCGGATCACGCAGTTCCTCTGTGCACGGCTCGCCTGCGCCGGGTGATACTCGACGTGGCATCGTCGAACCGCCGCAGTGCGTGTCACATGGAGGTGTCTCTGCCGACCAGTATGACGGCGCCGAGTGCGGCGACCGCGACGGCGAGCGTACGCATCATGTGTTTGGGTATGTCTCTCTCCTTGTCCTCAGCTCGGCTCGAGCCTTCACGTTGCGAAATGGGTGTGGCCAGAGTCGAAGGTTATTTCCCGCTCACCACGTCGACACAAGTGGAGGTGTGCGTCTTTCCAAGCCTGAGAGCCGCGGGCGGGCTCACATGTAGTGGACGAGATCGTCGAGGGGTTTGTCGTCGTAGAGTCGCTTGATGGCATCCGCGAGTAGTCGATCGATGCTCACGATGTCGATCGGCAACGGGAAGTCCGCGGCCGACGGCAAGCTGTCGGTGACCACGAGATGTTCGACCTGCAGCTCTTGGAGGTGCTGAACAGCCGGATCCACGAGCACCCCGTGCGTCGCCGCCACCAACAGCGTTGGATGAGCACCCTGGTCGCGCACCGCCTGTGCTGCTGCGGAGATCGTGGCACCGGTGGTGATCATGTCGTCGACGATCACGGGAGCGCGGCCCGCGACGTCACCGACGACTTCCTCGACGCGGACCGTGCTTCCCGAGAGGCGGCGCTTCCGGACAATGACCGTCGGACGGCCGAGCAGTGCGGCGTATCGCTCGGCGAGTTTGACTGCACCGAGATCGGGGGCGACGACGACGGCATCAAGAGGAAGGAGCGGCGTGAGCGCTGAGGCCAGCAGGGGAGCGGCGCTCACTGCTTCGACCGGAATTCCGAAGAGCGCCTCGAGGCCAGGCGTGTGCGGGTCGACGAGGAGCACTCGGTCGGCCCGAACGGCCCCGATCAGATCGGCGACGACACGCGCCGCTACAGGCTCACCGGTCGCGCGGCGGCGGTCCTGGCGTGCGTAGCCGAAGTACGGGATCACGACAGTGATCCGCCGGGCGCCGCCTCGCCGGCACGCGTCCACCAGCATGAGGAGCTCGATGAGGTGCTCATCCACCGGCGGACCGGTCGATTGGACGACGTAGACGTCGTCGCCGCGGATGGGGTGACGCACCGCGACATGGCATTCACCGTCGGGAAAACGCTCGACGATCGTCTCGGCAACGTCCACCTCGAGCATTGCGGCAATGGCAGTCCCGAGTTTCGGAATCGCGCTTCCAATCACCAACGTGAGACCCATCGTGTGCTCCCGTGCTCGGGTTCGTAGCGCTTGATCGCGGTCGCGGTTACGTGTGCCTGACGAGCATGCTGTCGGGAGGCCCTCATGTCGAGGGTCGATCGTCCCGAACGCGTGCGACCTTTCAACTTATCTTCGTCGGTGACGTGGCGAGAGCGACGCACGCCGCGCCACCAGAACAGCGCACCCGAGAGCGATGGCGCAAGGACAGGCGCACGAGCG
>CAAGKR010539553.1_pt1 | contig 21395 bp, 18 predicted proteins | sample 2556971 | NCBI WGS metagenome assembly CAAGKR01 (sample SAMEA5207829, study PRJEB30636) | soil metagenome | biome: forest; feature: boreal; material: soil | place: USA | collected 2011-09 | depth 1 m | reverse complement strand
CCCACGATACTGCAAGTATTGGTCATGGGTATAGTAGCGCCGATTCGTGGGAGAGCGCTGCGCTCTGAGAGTGCCTTGTCTGTCCCACTTCTGCAAGGTGTTAGTTGTTCGGCCTATCAATGTGCCGAACTCTTTAGGAGAATATGTATTGCTCATACATACATTTTATCATGTTTCAATATGTTTATCAACACTTTCACTTACTCCCTCGTGGTTTCTTTTGTGATGCAAAATCTGTAATTCAGTATACCGCACGCATCGCAAAGATACTATAGGCTTTCGTAGAACCACCTGAGAACTGTAATCCATGCATATTATATGCGCGTATCTATGGATGTGTAGCGGAAAATCTCATGAGGAACACGCACTCACCCATGTTCATTACAATTGTAACTGAGCGTGATATGGATAGCCTTTACGCATGAAATTCCAGGAGCATAGACACCAACTGCAGTGGCGCATGTGTTTCCATGAACGATTCAACCAGGCTATACGCGCACGCACAAAACAAGGAGGTTATGTATGGCAGACCACCTGGATGCCCCCGGTCTGATGTCTCCTAACAGTGATCCGCGAGTCGATATTACCGATCACTATGCGTTTCAGAAACCTGGGGACGACGATAAAACAATTCTGATCCTCAATGTGAATCCTCTGGCTCCAACGCTCGCAACCACGTTTGAGCCTGGAGCGATCTACGAGTTCAAGGTCGATACAGACGGCGACGCTCTAGCCGAGATCACCTTCCGTGTCACGTTCTCCCAGCCGGTGAATGGACACCAGAAGGCGAGGGTGCGGCGGGTTGTTGGTTCAGGTGAAGGCGAAACCATCATCGAAGGCGCGCCGGTGAATTTCGACAGATCGATCACTATCACCAGAAACGGCCCGTACAGGTTCTACGCTGGACTGCGCAGTGATCCCTTTTTCTTCGATCTGGTGGGCTTCCTGCACGGGTTCAAGTTCACGGGCAGCGACTTCTTCATCGACAAGAACGTCTTCAGCATCGCGCTGGAGGTGCCGAATTGGGCGCTGGGCAAGAACCCGAATATTGGCATCTGGGTGCGCACGCTCAAGGCCACAGGTGACGCGGACTTCGATTCAAATGATCTCGTCCAGAACGATCAGATGGGTCGCCCGGCCATTAATACCGTGTTCAACCACGGAAACGACAAGATCACGTTCAACAACACCCCGCCCATCAGGCAGCGAGCGCTTTTCGGGGCGAGCTTCGAGAACACGCTGAAATCGTTTGGTTATGACGATGCGCACGCGGATGCAATCACCAATATCCTGCTGCCTGACATCCTGACCTACAACTACAGCAGCTCGGCAGGCTTCCTCAATGGGCGCAAGCTCACCGACGACGTGATCGACATCGAGCTCGCGCTCGTAACGAACGGGCAGATCACGACGGACATGGTCGGCCCCCACACCGACTACCTGAGTGGGTTCCCCTTTGTAGGCAATCCACACGTATAGAAAGGAGGTACACGCAATGGAGAAGCTCAACCGGCGAAAATTCTTGAAAGTGGCGGGAGCCAGTTCCGCCATCGCTGCAGGGGTAGCCATACCCTCGGCGGGTCTCCTGGCAAACAGCGCTGCTACCAACGGCGCGGTGACGTTCCGAGCGGTGGCAGGAATGCCGCAAAAGCCGCTTCCCAACTATGCGTCGTATGTGATTGAGGGCCACGTGAACCTCGATAGCAAAACCGGGGTCATCACGAAGTCGGTCTTCGCGGGCGCGCCCGAAATGATGAGCAACGTTGCCCTTCCTGGTATGTCTCGTATCGCTCGCATCGCGGATGTTGTGAACGAGGCGGGACTGCTGCGCATCACGGGCGTAGTGGACGACCGCTCCCAGTTGGGACGCGGCGAGAGCAACACGTTTACCGTCTTGATAGATCGCTCTCAGGGTACCGTAAAAGCCGAGTTCTTCGGCGATAGCGTCACTCTGCTCATGGCGAAATAGGCGTTTAGCAGACTACAGCAATGACGAGTAGCAGCGTATCAGCAAACACGGCATGTAGTCATTTGAGGAATTGACGAAGAGAAGATCAGGTGGCTCATCACCAGGTACCGCCCTGACCTTCTCCTCTGGAAAGGTGCATAGCGCTATGATTGAACAAGACCTCGTAACCAACTTCAAGCTTGACATAGAGACGTTCTTCCAGCGAAAGTTCGGCCCCCTGACCTTCCAGTATAACCATCTCATTCCCAGAGAGCAGGACGAGGCGAAGCTTGATGTGACCATCAGCGGGGAAAATAACTTCACGCGCCGCTACGTCGGCTCGGTCAGCTATGACAACGGGGAACTCTCCTTCAAGGATGTTGTGCGGCTCTGGTAAGAAACAAATACACGTTCTCGTGTTCTATGCGAGCGGTTCGAACCGCTCGCTTTCGGTTTCAAGTAACATTCAAACTCAATGTCTTGATACACGAGAAATGGTCAAGCTATACCAATGCCCTTTATCAAATAGACCAGCGTCCTCATATCCCCCACCAGAAAGGTCTCCTTGACATCCACCGGGCGGGTTTCGCCCTGGCGATTTATCCATGCCGTTGTGTAGCCAAGCTCAGTTGCAGGCACAATATCGTACTTGAAGCCAAAACCGGCGTGCCAGATGTCCGATACCGGTAAACCCAGACGCTCACGAGCTAACATAAAGCCTTTGTGCGAAGGTTTATAGGCTCCGGCCTGTTCAGCCGTGATGATCTCATCGAACGTGACGCCGATGGTGCGCTCGGTTTCAGCGATGATGGCATTATCGGTGTTGGTGATAAGGACGACTTTGAGGAACTTCTGTAGTTCAAGGATGGCCTCTTTCGTGTCGGAAAATGGCTCCCACCTGCCCATCGAATCGGCAAATGCCTCAATATCTTCTTCGGCATAGGGAATTTGGACCGTATCGAGGGCCATATGCATCGTGTCACGCAACACCTCGCGATATGGACGATAGCGTTCCTGAATGTAGACAAACTGTATCTCTTCCCAACGATGCTGGAGCGCGCGAGCATCCATGTCCTCGATATCGTGCGCGGCCAGACATTGCGCGAAAAAACGCTGTACCGCACTCTCCCAGTCGATCAAGGTGCCATAACAATCGAAGGTAATGGCCTTTGGCAGTGAAATCACGACATTACTCCTCACGCTAGATAAAAAGTTGCTGAAATTGCTGTTGAACAAACTACATTATGCTGATATACTACAACATGCTAACCGAAAAAGATGGGTATGCTGTCTTTTTACCTTTGGTCGGAACATTCACAATTGGCGTGGGGATGCAGGCGGTCTATTTCCACACTCGTCATAGATCACCTCTGACTAGAAACTTAGGAGGATTCAACTTCATGAAGGTCTATACTGCGGAAAACATTCGCAATGTAGCGTTGATTTCCCATGTTGGAGCAGGTAAAACATCTCTCATTGATGCGGCGCTGTACGATAGCGGGGCGGTCACGCGACAGGGCAAAGTCGATGAGGGTAGCTCAATCGCCGATTACGACCCCGATGAACTCAAACGGCGTATGACCCTCCATGCAAAAGTGCTACCAGTCGAATGGAAGAACGCCAAGATCAATTTTATCGACACCCCTGGTTATGCTGACTTCGTGGGCGAGGTCAAAGCTGCGCTGCGCGTGGCCGATGCCGCGCTCGTCGTGGTGACGGCTGAAAAAGGAGTAGAGGTCGGCACAGAACTGACCTGGCAATACGCGGACGAACGCAAGCTGCCACGCATCGTGCTGGTCAATAAGCTGGATCGAGAAAATACGTCGTTCGAGCAGGCGCTCGAGTCGCTGCGCAACCGCTTCGGGTTGAAAGTCGTCCCGATGCAACTCCCCATCGGCGAACAGGCTGGCTTTAAGGGCGTGGTAGACCTCGTTACACAGAAGGGCTACACCTTTGAGGGCGGCAACAAGATGCAGGAAGTCGCCATTCCTGCTGATCTCAAAGACCGTATTAGCGTCTTCCGCGATCAATTGATCGAGTCGGCGGTCGAGAGCGACGACGCGATCATGGAAAAATTCCTGGAAGGCGAAGAACTCAGCAACGAGGAAATTCTCACCGTCGTCAAAAAGGGGACACGCAGTGGTCAGTTGATTCCCGTTCTGTGCGGTTCCGCCAGCAAAAACATCGGCGCGCAGACGCTGCTCGATGCCATTGTGGATTACCTGCCCGGCGCGGCAGACTCCGTACCGGAAGATGCGAAGGCTTTTGGCAAAAACCTCTCTTTGTTCGTCTTCAAAACAGCGGCGGCCCAGGTCGGCACCATCAGTAACTTCAGAGTCTATACGGGTACTCTCAAACCGGATATGCATGTGTTTAACCAGCAAACCAAAGCCGACGAACGCATTGGACAGCTTATCCTCCCACGCGGCAAGTCGCAGGAAAACACTACCGAGATTCCCGCTGGCGATTTCGGCGCGGTAGCCAAACTTGCCAACACCCATACCGGTAACACCCTTGCCAGCAGCAAAGAGGCGGGCAAACCACTGGAACCCATCGACTTCCCGGAGCCTTGCTTTACAGTAGCTGTTTTCCCTAAAAGTAAGGCTGACCTGGATAAGATGAGCAACGCGCTGGCGCGTGTCGCGGAAGAAGATCACACCCTGCGCGTCGCTCGCGACCCCCAAACCGCCGAAGTGCTGCTCTCCGGTATCGGAGAATCCCACCTACAGATCACCATCGAGGGCATTAAACGCAAGTACGCCGTTGACCTTGAGGCGCGCGACCCGCGCATCTCCTACCGCGAAACCATCCGCAAAAAGGCGCGCGCCAACGGTCGCCACAAGCGGCAAAGCGGCGGTCACGGGCAATTTGGCGATGTCTGGCTGGAGATTGAGCCGTTGCCCATGAGCAGCGAAGAAACCTTCATCTTTGAAGACAAAGTCGTTGGCGGCGTTGTGCCAAACCAGTTCATTCCAGGCGTCGAAAAGGGCGTGCGCGAATCGCTCAAGCGCGGCTTCATCTCCGGCAACCCGCTGGTCTACGTCAAGGTGGCCCTGGTGGACGGCAAATACCACCCGGTTGACTCGTCCGCGCAATCCTTTGAAATCGCGGCTTCGCTGGGTATGCAAGAAGCTGTACCATTAGCCAGCCCGGCTCTACTTGAACCCGTCATGACCGCCGCCATTACGGTGCCGGAAGGCAACATGGGCGACATCATGAGCGATATCAACACCAAGCGCGGGCGCGTGCTAGGCATGTCAAACATTGGCAACGGGATGCAGCAGATTACCGCCCATGTGCCACAGGCCGAAATGCTGCACTACGCGACCGACCTGCGCTCCATCACACAGGGACGCGGCACCTTCAAAATGGAATTTTACCAGTACGAAGAAGTTCCCGCCAATGTGCAGCAGGAAATTATCGCGCAGCACAAGAAAGCTGAAACCGAAAAGTAGCCGCATTCGTTATAACACATGTTCGACATTTTTTGCCGGACAACTCGTGAAGCGCGCGACTCATCGCATCTGCGGGATGCTGCGACCGGTTCCAGTTCGTTCCGCTCAACGCATCCCGCGTCTTGCCAGCAGGAAACGCGCTCCACGCACGGAGCAATCGCTCACATGAGCGGTTGATCTAAGACACTTCCAGGTCGCTGACCTGGAAGTGTCTTTTCCTGATAGCCCCGTTTCTTCAAATACCTCTCTCAAGACAGCCTCTTCGGGAGATTCGCCCGCTTCTATAGTACCAGCAGGAACCTGTATTCCCGCTTCGGGAGCATTTAGATGAGTAAAAAGGAGCAACCATTGGCGGTTTGTGATGTAGGCAAAAACCTTGTACTTGACCTGCTTCACTTCTTTTTGCTCTTTTGATGCTGCAGGCTCTTTTTTGTTTTATTGCCACCCATACTCTTATCCCTGCGTAATACCGCGCTGGCTTCCTCCTCGTGTCCATGACTGACCAGCCATTGACGCGCCTGCTCGTGTACATCACGCATCGTCTGGCTACCAGCAATCATCATCCACATGGCAAACTCGGGATCGGCTGGCGCGCCTTCGTCCCATTGATTTTCGGCTATAAGAAATTTGCTGACCTGCTTTACGTCTAACGTGCGCAGCGCTGCGTCCAGGCGATGTCGAAAATTTGCGTAATCTGTCATATTTGTCACCTTTACCTCTTACTTCAGCATCCAGTACCATGTTACATTCCAGGCCAGGTCAGAAGATGCCAGAGGTACTGAACACAGAAGTTTATATGCTATTTTGAATCATGAGCATTGTAACACACACAAAAATCTCTCTATGCTGTGATTTGCCACCTTGCTTGGAAAGAGATGGATCATTATTCTCAACCGCCTTTTGCATAATTTAATCCAATCTTAACCTGCTTCCTACCGTTATCTCTGCCTACAAGGTTTATTATTTGTCATAGTGCTTATAATGCCTTTACTTTTGTAGGGATACTTTCGGTCGTTGTGGCAGAATTATGGATGAGATATCGTTTACTTATATTGAAGGAAAAGCAAAATATGGATAAAAGAAAAATCATTTGTAATCTTGTTGTGCTGGGATCAGTGCTGGCGAGCATGGTGTTGGCATTTACTCTATTCGGCAAAGACATTCGAGCTAGCCATGCCCAGTCGCCTGGTGTGACTGTCACTGACTTCTGGTTGAATGGAGGGCAGGAACCCTGGGGAGTCACTTTTGATAGCAAGGGCAATGTGTGGGTAGCCGTCCCTGGTTGCGACCCCTCGCCCACCTGCGGCGGTACAACCCCTCCAGGCAAAATAGAAGTGTATAATCCCGCTGCTTCGAGCTGGATCAACACTTACCAACTCCCCGCCGGTTTCGGGCAACCCCTGTTCCTCGCGTTTGATGCCAGTGGGAATGTCTGGTTCGCCATGCCAATGTCAAATTCAATTGGTATGTTGAATCCACAGACAAATACCTACCAGCAATTCGCAGTGCCAACTGCGGCATCAGGTCCCTGGGACATCGCCATCGATCATAACGGTAATATCTGGTTTACCGAACATTATACGAACAAAATCGGCGAGTTTAATCCAAGCACACAACAAATGACCGAATTTACGACACCTTCGGCCAACAGTCTGCCCTATGGCATTGTGGTTGATGCCTCAAATACTATCTGGTTCACCGAAAATAACTCGGCGGTCGCGCAAATCGGCGAATATACTGCTGGTGGGCAAATGAACGAGTATAAAATCCGCAACAATCCACCTGGCGGACTGACGCCTCACATGCTTACAGTTGAACCCGATGGCAATATCTGGTGGACTGAAGGATGGGTCGGCATGATTGGCGAACTCAAAGTATCGCAAGCAGTGCCGGGAACGACGAACGGTGTCACCGAGTATACCTATCCAGCAACCTGCACCACCTGTTCGGGAACCCACGCTTCCGGCATCACCTTCGATTCAAACGGTCTGATCTGGTTCGACGACTCTATACAAGGCGTCTTTGGCTCTTTTCCAGACACTGGTACAAGCCCGTTTTCCATGTATGCGGCGCCTACACCACAACACCCCCACGATGGGCTAAATGTCGATAGTCAAAATCGCATCTGGTTTACGGAGGAGTTTGCTAACAAGCTTGCGGAGGCCATCCAGAACAGTGTACCACCACCGCCATCTCCAACACCATCGGCAAGTGTGATACCATCGCCGACAGTCTCGCCGTCGCCCACCATTACACCATCACCTGGGACGACAATAGCCCAGGATACCTTCCAGCGCGTCAATCAGAAGCACTGGGGCAATGCCAGTGATGGTTTCACATGGGCTGGTGATGCGAACAGCGCCAATGCATTTTCCATTGTGAATAATGCCGGGCAGCTCTCAAATGGCGGGTCTACTTATAATGCTGTGCTTGGACCGTCCGCCACAGATTCAGAAGTGATATTCAGCGGATCGCTCAGCAGCTTCAAGTTCACCAACCTGGGAGCCGTATTGCACTGGAAGGATACCAATAACTGGTACAAGGCCTATATCGATGGAGCCAAACTGGTAGTGCAGAAAAAGGTAAACGGGACAACGACCATTCTAAAAACTGTTCCGTTTGTTGCCACCGCAGGTCAATCGTACACAATTGACTTCAGCATCGTTGGCACGACTCTTTCGGCCAATGTGTGGCAGACAGGCACAACAGAGCCATCAGGCTGGATGGTAACAGCGGCTGATGGTTCGCTTACATCGGGTTTTTGTGGCTTACGTATCCAGATGCAAAATGGAGCTATCGCAACCATTACGTCATTCCAGGCATTGTCTTAACGCATCGACGCTGTTCTCCAGGGAGGCCCCACCAGTGGAGTCTGGTCTCCCTGGGGAACCGAGAAACCACCTTCCTGATTTTAATTTAACTTACTGCGGTCGGGACCACCGATGCGGTAGATATTGCTCATAGAGAGCATTTGCCGGACAAATGGCACTTCACGCCGCAATGTCTCTATCACGCTTTCTAGCCGTTGCGTGGTGAGGGTCATTTCGAGCAGTTGCTGTTTCTCTTCATCTTCGATATCCAAAAAATAGGAGATGAAGTGCGATAACTCTTCAGGTTCGGCAGGCAAATTGAATTGCGTCTCCGGCTTGCCTACTACCTCCAGCAAGATTTCCAGGTAGGTATTAAAGAGTTCTTGCGCCTTGTCCGCATGCTCGCGCAGTGCCTGCTCTGGTTCGGGTAAATCGTTGAAGATTTCTACGATGCCGGTAAGATAGGGTTTTTCGTGATGCTGCTTAAGGATGCGGAAACGCTGCCCACCCCTGGCAATCATATTCATACGGCCATCGTCCATGCGAGATAACGCCAGTATAGCAGCCATAGTGCCGACGGTATAGGGTTCTTCGCGCATTTGCGGACTATTTGGCCGCGCCAGTACGACCCCAAAGGGTTTATCCTGCTCGTGGCATTCCTTAATCATCAGGCGATAACGGGCTTCAAATATGTGTAGGGGCAGGTCAGCCCCTGGAAATAACACTACATTCAACGGAAACAAGGGTAATTCAATCACCATGCTTATGCTCCTCTGGCAGATAGCCTCCTCTACTGAGAATATATACGCGGAACATCGCCACTCCCACATGCAATAATAGGTGACGTTCCTTTTCCCCATGTCATAGAATACACTATGCGCATAGTCATAGCTTACACAATCTGAGGGGTTGAGAGCAAGTAGGAGTGATACTGGAAGACGCGCCGCGCTAACAGTCCACTCGCATCACTTCGCCATCGAGTGCTGCGGAACGTTTGGCGGCTTCCATCACCGCGATGTTGCGCCGGGACTCGGCTGGCGGCACGGCCAGTTCTTCACCACTGTGCACATGGTTTGCCAGGTTGCGATGGAAGGCATAGGCTGGCGGCTCAGGTAACATGAGATGTTGTTCGTGGATGGCTCCGCTGATGTCGCGGGTATGCACATAGAGTTCCGGCAGGGCTTCGGAGAGCGCCAGCCGTTCCTCCATCAGGTCGCCCGACCAGCGGCGCGTCTTAACCGTCTCCTGTCGCCAGTGTCCCACGATTGCGCCGCGCGTTCCCAGGATATACCATTTCGGTTTGGGCACGGCTGCGATATCCGAATGCGTAAATTCGGCCTCCTGTCCCCCGGCGAAACGCAGGTAGAGCGCCGAGTGGTCGGCATTCGTGACATCATGCCAGACGCGCTTATGTTCCACGCCACGCACGCTCACTACCCTGTCAGGAATAAGTTGCAAAATCCAGTCGAGGTAGTGCGAACCCCAATCATAGAAAACGCCGCCAGAGATCGGCTCGTGCGAATGCCAGTAGTCGCAGGGATGCGCGAAACTGCCGATGAACGTCTCAATGTGAAAGACATCTCCAATGATTTGCTCTTGCAGCACATGCTGGATTGCCAGAAAATCGGGGTCCCAGCGCCGACATTGGTAGACCGTCAGGGCCAGTCGCTGCTCCTGCGCAAGAGCGATCATTTCATCGGCCTCGATGCTCGTCAGGCAAAAGGGCTTTTCGGATACGACGTGCTTGCCAGCGCGTAACATTTGCATAGAAATGGCGGCGTGCGTATTGGGCGGCGTCGATACAATCACCACATCGATAGCAGGATCGCACGCCACCTGCTCAAGATCGGTGCAGGTCTCGATGCCGGGAAAGGCTTTGCGGGCGATGGCTAAGCGTTCTTCACTGCGGTCGCATACCAGGGCGTACTCCAATCCCGCTACGTTGTAGATGGCGGTGCCGTGCTCAAAGCCAATCGCGCCATAGCCGATCATCGCCACGCGCTTCGTCGTTTCGCGTGTATCCGCTCCCCCGGCATAGCGTAGAGCGCGTTCGATCATCTGGCGATAGACGGGATGCTGTCGCGTTTGCGGGTCGCTACCCGGCGTGACACAGAAGATACGCCCCTCGCCATAACTACGCGCAAAGGCCAGTGTATAGGAGGCATACCGCCAGGATGTTTTCCACAATATCTCTGCATCAGGGGGAACAACATCCAGGATGTACACCGCCTCCAGCATTGCAAAGGAAGGATCGACGCGGCGCGTTATGTAGTGATCGGCGCTCGCAACACGCGCGATGATCTCGCAGCGCGGCACACAGATGCCATGTGTATTGCCCAACATCTCACCGAGAATCGTGTGTTCGTGATAGGCTTCAACCGCATCGCCGATGCATACCAGCCCACCGCCGCGCTCAACAAACTCGCGCAGTAACTCTTCCTCTTCCAGGTCAAGCGGCCCAATATCACCATCGAGGACGACAACCCGCCCGGCAGTTTGCGTGCTGCCTGCCTGCCTACTTCGCGTGATGAAATCCCGCGCGCTGATGGTACCGATCTGTTCGTACATGGAAACTCCTGTCTTTGATGGAATGTTTCAGGGCGACCGCAAGGGTCCCCACTCCACTCCACATCCACCCCCGCCCTTACTATGAGCACCCTCTATCCGTCGTAGTCATTGTATGGGCGGGAGAGGAGCGGATGCTGGGTGGAGACCCTTGCGGTTGCCCTCTCCCATATCCTCAAATCCCGTGATGATGGGGATGTTCATGCGAATGGTCGGGCCAGTGCTGATGCGTGTGCGTATGCATGGCTCCGACGGGTGGCAGCTCCTCTTCTGTATGGGTATGCGTACCCTCGAGGTGATGGGGATGCTCATGGCCGCGCCACAAGTTCTCCTGCCGGTAGTTGGCAACCAGCAAGCTTTCGCTATGATGCCAGCGATCGCGGAAGATATCATAGTTCTTCTTACTTTTGGTGGCTCGTTCTTCTTCGCTCAAACTATACCATTCGCGGTGCGGATGCTTGATGATGCGCTCTGCCACCAGGGGCGTGGTCAACACGCGATAGCCGGAGGTCTTGAAGAAAAAACTGTAATAGATATCCATCAGACGGTAGAAGCGGAAACGCTCATCGATGCGGCCAACTTCGGGCAATAAGGCTCTGCGAAAGGCCATGAGATAGCCCTCGATTGCGTCTACATCGGGACCGGCAGCCTCGCTAAATTCGCGCATATCGTCTGTGACCAACCCATAGGGGCCAACTACGCCACTATTGCGGTCGGCCAGCGTTTGCGCCAATGGCTCCCAGATGTCGCCATTGATTTCGATTGAGGTATCCATCAGCACAATATAGCGGCCCCGGCTGGCGCGCATTGTGGCATTGCGCCCGGCAGCAAAACCGATATTGTGATCGGCGAAGAGTACCTGCAACGCGATGCGTTGGCCGTCGTCCGTTACTACATCGCCGCTGCGCGCCAGTTGCTGAAGATAGGTCAGCGTGTCATCGGTCGAGCCGTTCTCGACAATGACCAGTTCAATCGCGTGGCCGCCGACATGACGCACGATGCTCTGAATGGCTCGCTCCAGGTCAGCGCGGCTATTATGCGCCAGCAGGTTGATCGAAAATTCATACACCTCGGCGGCTTGCGTATTATCTGGTGCATCGCTCGAGCTGGACAGAACGGTGAATTCGTCTTCCAGGCGGCGCGGCAGCACCAGCGAGCCTTGCGCGGTATCCCTCAGCGTGTAGCCATCCGCAGCCAGCTCTTCGCGAACGCTATCGGCCTGGGGATAGCGTTCCTGTTGCCGCAGTGCCGAACGCGACTGCACCTGTTGCGAAACTGCCACAGGCAAGCGGGAGAGATAGGTAAGCGGATTGGTCTTTCTTTGTGGCAGATCGCTCAACAAGTAGGCTTTGAGGCCGAAGCCGAGGATGCGATCAAAATCGAGCAACAGGCGCACGCGCGTGGTGGCATCACAATCTCCGGTGCGCAGCATGGCCCATACAACCGACATGGCACGCGGCATATTCAAGTCGTTTTCAACCTCGGCCAGGAAACGTCCCTGCCAGTTATGCGCCTTCAGCGGCTCGTCGCTCAAGATCAAGGCCTGATCGGATTGCGAGTACAGGTGGTAAGCCCGGTCGCGCAGGCGTTCGAGCGAAGTCTGGGCCGCTTGCAGTGCGCGGAAGGTGAAGTTCAGGCGGCTGCGGTAGAGCGCGGTAGTGTAAAAGTAGCGCAAAGAGAGGGGATCGAATCCACGCGCCTCGATTTCGGAACAGGTATAGGCGTTGCCTGTCGATTTCGCCATCTTCTGCCCATCGGCCAGCAGATGTTGCGCGTGTACCCAGTAGTTGGCGAACGGCTTACCGGTGAAGGCTTCGCTCTGCGCGATCTCGTCTTCATGGTGGGGAAAGATATTATCGACACCGCCCGTATGCAGGTCGAACTGCGCGCCGAGGTACTTCATCGACATGGCGCTGCACTCGATATGCCAGCCGGGGAAGCCGCGCCCCCAGGGGCTATCCCACGCCATTTCGCGGCCCGGCTCGGCCACCTTCCACAGCGGGAAGTCTTCCGGGTTATGGCGATCTTCAACCAGGCCTTCGCGCACACCCGCCAGCATATTTTCAAGCTGGTTGCCGGAAAGCTTACCATAGCCGGGAAAACGTTTGATGTCAAAATAGACGTTGCCATTAATCTCGTAAGCAACGCCTTTTTCTTGCAAACCCTGAATAATGGCAATCATTTCCGCGATATGTTCGGTAGCGCGAGGAAAGACCCTGGCAGGTTGAATATGCAGTTTCGCCTCGTCCTGGTGAAATGCGTTGGTATAGTATTGCGCGATTTGCAGCGAGGTTTTGCCCTCTTTGCGCGCCTGGGCCAGTATTTTATCCTCGCCGCGATCCACCATCTCCTGCCGCATATGACCGACATCGGTGATATTTTTCACATGCAACACGTCATAGCCACGATACTCAAAGGTGCGCCGAATCCAGTCAGCCATGGTAAAGGTGCGCAGGTTGCCAATATGGATGTAGCGATACACGGTCGGGCCGCACGAATACATGCCAATCTTGCCCGTTTCTCGTGGGATAATCTCTTCAAGGCGGCGCGTCAGGGTGTTATAAATCCTCATAATGCTTTATGTATCCTCCTCGCCGCTTCACGGTTCTCTAGAAAAGAAAAGGTGTCTGCGGGCTATTCGCCGCAGGCGAGCAGCCCGCAGACACCTTTTCTTAGCCCGTCGCAGGCGGCAAGAAAACTTGCACATAGGTTAGTTGCTCAAATCAGACAATCAACTGATATGGTACGAGCCTATGTCATTCTTTGTCAAGGCAGAGCACTGTGCGCCTCGCCATACCTATGATACGTTATATCTACGTATTTGGATGAGATATGCATAATCTCGACGCGCCAGAAGATTAGAACTGGTAATAATGCTTGAGGCAACAGAAAGCACTCCTGCCCTCAATGTGCTATAATAGGAGTGTACGATTGAACTATCGAACTTTCATGTTATCACAGGTGATACCCTTGACCCCGAAGGGATGCGGGCGATGATGAGGCGAGGATAAGTGAACCAACGTTGATTCTTCCCCATGTGAGTCTCCGTCTAGTGTATCGGTTTGAGCGACAACATCCCGCTTTGAAAAAGTTAAAGGAGATTAACATGCATAGAATTGTCCGTGTAGTAGCAAGCAATGGCAGGGCATACGATGTGCCACTAACGGCAGAACAGGCTGCCTTTTATATGCGTATGGCGGAATACGAGGCTTTAGCTGATCCGTCGATCACTTTCGGCGACCTGCTGGTAGCAAAAAGAGAGAAGGAAGGACAGCGAAGGCAAAGCCACTAACTCTCTACAAAGTGTCGGGTATCCATGAAGGATACCCGATTTTTGTTTTAGGCCGTCATCTCTCGCACAATCTGCTGCACGCGCGCCCCCTCGGCTCGTCCCTTCGTCTCCTTCGCGGCCAGGGGCATCACTTTGCGAAATTCTTTGCCGTTTTCGTCGATCAGTTTCGCGACGATCGCGCGCAGGTCGTCGTCGCTCAATTGAGTTCCTTGCACATAGCCCTGCAAAATCTCCATCTCGCGCTGTTCTTTTTCGACCAGCTCGGTGCGCCCGCCCTGTTTATAGAAAGGTATAGCCTGGCTGCGCTTCTTGATCTCCTGCTCCAGCAATTTGAGCGTATCGCCTTCGGTGAGTGGCCGCCCGAACTCCGGGTTTTTGCGGTCGGTACGCGCCACTTCAAGATTGTGAATAGCTCCCAGTGCCATACGCAGCGTGTCCAACTTCAATTGATCGCGCGCGCGTTGGGCATCCTGTATATCTTTGCGTAGTTGTCGTTCCAGCGGAAATTCTTCTCGCGCCATAAAAACACCTCATCCCTCATAATACGTTCTCTAATGGCCCCTAGTGTACCATGCCACGAGAAAAAAATCACTATGTGGATATCTACAACACTCGTCTCCCCAAAAGCATCTTGCCGCGCTTGATGATCGTCTCTTTACCGACACGCCCGGCATTCGCAATCATCGCAATTACTTCGCGCAAAGCGTCTTCACCCTCTGGAAGGCGCAGGCGCAAAACGAACTCTTTGCCCGTGCCCAGGCCGAGTTTGCGCTGCCAGAATGAGGCGTGAAGCAGATTTATCTGCTGCGCCACTTGTTCCATAAGAGCGGAAGTGTCGCGCCGGAAATCGCTGTAGTGGACGGGGCCTTTACTGAAGGCAAAGGAAACTTCCTGGGTAAGCACTTCACCAACGAGGTCGGCGGTTAAACTCTCACCAATTTGGTAGACGAGGTTGTAGGTGCCAAAGGAGGTACGCGCTATGTTTTCTATATGCGCGCCGTGCGTACCACGGTAGATGCCCATGCGATCACGAACTATATGTTCCATCACGTCGTAATGCAGCGAAGAGCGAAAGAGCAGCCAGGCCTCGTGCAGCGGCCCCTGCCCGGGTTTAAATCCCAGCGAGGTCATGTATTCGCGCCCGTCGGCCACGCGCTTTGCCAGGTCGCTATCAAGCGGCGTTTCCTCCGCAAAGACCTCCTCACCCGAACCCTGCATACCCAGCAGCGACTCCGACCCGACACGACCCGCGAAGCGGCGCAAATCACGCTCAACCGCCTGCTGAACCGCCTCTACACTGGCAGTTTCCGCTAGCAGACCGAGACGCTGTAATTTTCTGGCGGTCTCTTCGGCCTCCTGCCGCGCCTGTAGTTGCAACCATTGCTGCAACTCCTCGCCGACCTCCCGCGCCTGTTGGCGTATATCCTGGTGCAGGGCGGTAACTGTGCGCGTAAAATCCGCGTCAGCAATCGTAGGGCCAGTCTGGTGCAGCACAGTAAAGAGCAACTGCGGCACATCTGCATTGAGTGCGCGATACACGTCCATTTTTTGCTCCCTTCGGGTTCATGAATTTTCTCTCGTACTACGATAGTATATAATATTTCGAGACCCGAAATGGCTGTTTGTTTACGATCAAGGCCATTGAAAAACGGCAGAGGGCCACATGGCGACCGATTATTGGCCGGGAGCGCGGTGAACAAAGTTCCAGAACTCCTGGTCGCCTTGATAAGACTGGCCCGTCGAGGTGTTCTGGATAAGCTTACAGCTTCCTTCGTACACTTCGACCTGAAGCACAGGTAAGCTCCACTGCGAGAAGAGAAAGTTGTAGAGGGTTCCTTTCCCTGCCACTTTATCTGCTCCTGAAGGGCAGTCTTGCGGTGCTTGCGCCGATTGTAGCGTGTTGAACTTCGCATAGAATTGCTCTATGAAGGTCATGTTCTTTAAGACCTGCTCGCTGGAAAGATCGCTCTTCTGTATGCTGAGCGAAGCGGCATCAGGATGTGCTGGTGCGAAGGTGGCTCCGGCCAGGGTCTCATTCAGCAGGAGCTTGAACTGATCGTTCATGCTATACAGGCCCGTGCGTGATTGAAGGTTGCCATTCAGCGAGATGAGGTTGCGCTGTGTGTCGATGGCAGAAGGAATCTCCTGGGTATCAGTGTGGAAGATGAGCTGATAGGTGGGGGAACCTTGCAGATACTCTATGTTCGGCGAGGTGAGTGGCTGCGCCTGGATGGCGTTATAAAGGCGCTGAGCAGTCCCGGTAGAGGTAATGCGCGTGGTGAGAGGCCATTGACCCGTTTGAGGCGCGCGCATGACGGCCAGCCATTGCACACTGGCAGAGGGCGATGCGTGATAGATAGCCTGGTCGAGTTGCGCCCAGAAGTTCGAGCTTGCCTGGCGGTCCTGCGACTCACCCGTGATCGAAACAGGCTTGCATCCGTACCGCATAGCTATGACCGTCACCAGTGGCTTGCCGCCCTGGTTAAATGTCAGCGTATAGTGCGGCCCAAAATCAGCGGTACAGGGCTGGTTTTCAGGCAACTGTGGCAGCGCGTAAATCGTCGTATAAAGCTGCTGCGCCATGCTCGCGACGGACAGGGTCACGACCTTCTTTCCGCCAATTACCTCATCTATCTGGATACTCACACTATCAGGTTTGCCCTGTGGCACGTTTCCTGTGCCGGAATTCGTGCCGCACCCACTTAAACAGGCCAGCAATCCCACAAGCAGGAGGCCGGGTAAGAGCGTCAAACTTTTTTTCATCAATATGGCTGCTTTCTCATAGATCTCAAAATTGAGAGCGATATACCCCTGCAAGAGAGACGCGCGGAGGATAATGTTTGTTCCGCCTGCTCCACGTTTGTAGCTGATAGCTAAAAAGACCAGCCAGGAGGAGATGGGAGTAATGCTACAATTAACCGTATAAGTATCCATTCTTCCAGGTGAAAGGAAACTCCGCATGCCTCGAAGCGTCCCACCAGCACTAGCCGACGCTGAACAGGAACAGCCGCGCGTGGGGGCGCTGGTCTCGCTCTTTCTGGCCCCGGCGTTTGTATTTGCCAACATGTACAGCACACAAGCCATTCTTCCCGTGCTTAGCAACGCTTTTCACATTAGCGCACCTACCGCCGGGCTATCGATCTCCGTGCTCGTGCTGGCGGTTGCCATTGGCTCGCTCTTCTACGGCCCCATCTCCGACCGTATCGGACGCAAGCCGGTCATGGTGTGTGCCAGTTTGCTGGTGGTGATCCCCACGCTGCTGCTGGGTTTCTCGCCAAACTTTGCCACGCTGGTCATCTTACGCGCCACACAGGGCTTGCTGATGCCGGGCCTGACCAGCGTGGCGATTTCATACGTCAACGAAGAGTTTTCAGGCAAGGGGCGCGGCCTGGCAATGGGCATTTATGTAAGCGGTCTGACGTTGGGGGGGTTATTCGCGCGATCGGGCAGCGCAACGCTGGCGGGCATCTTCAACTGGCAGGTGGCATTGCTCGCGTTTACGCTACCCACGCTCGTCGCCGCGCTGTGCATGTGGCGTTTCTTACCGGACAGGCGCAGCAGCAAGAACCTGAACGGCAGCGTGATGCTGCGCACGCTGGTACGTCTGCTGGCTGATCGTCAATTCGCGCTGCAATCGCTGGGCGACATGCATATGCATATGCGCAACCGCAGCCTGGTGGGAGCATTTGTGATTGGCTTCACCAGTTTTTTTGGCTTCATCGGCATCTTCACTTACCTCCCCTACTACCTCACAGGACCGCACTTCAAGCTGTCCACTATTTCTCTTGGCCTGGTGTACCTGCTGTGGCTGACAGGCATTTTCTCACCGGTCGCAGGCACCATAGCCGGACGCATCGGCTCGCGCCGCGCTATCGCCTTCAGCATGGGAACCGCCGCCACAGGACTCCTGATTACGCTCATTCCTGTGCTACCCATCACGTTATGCGGCCTCGGCCTGTTGACGCTGGGCATGTTTTCCACTGTCTCAGCCGCTAACCTCTATCTCGGCGAAAAGGCCACCGCCGCCAAGGGCACTGCGGCCTCGCTGTATCTCTCGCTTTACTATTTTGGCGGCAGCCTGGGAGCCGTGTTGCCGGGTTTCGCGCTGCTCTGGTCTGGCTGGCCCGGCGTGGTATCGCTCTGCCTGGGCATGGTCTTGATCGCGCTGGCTTCGGACGCGGTATTGTGTCGCTAGCTTACCATAAATGGTGCCGCCAGTTCAAGCGTTTCCGAAGATGAGCGCGGCGGCAAAGACCAGCGCGCCTCCACCGACCACTTGCACCATCGACAGCCACCACTTCGTGCCAAAGAAGCGGTAACGTATCACCGCGATCAAGATCAGTTCCACGGCTACCACAACGTAGGCGATCAGCAGCGCGATATGCAAATTCTGCACAAGGAAAGGCAGTGTATGTAATGAGCCTCCTAAAAAGGTCATGCCGCCCGTGATTAAGCCGCGCACCACCGGACTCCCGCGCCCAGTCAATTCACCATTGTCGGAAAGCGCTTCCGAGAAGGCCATGCTAATCCCAGCTCCGGTTGCTGCCGCCATGCCGATCAGAAAGGCCGTAAACGGGCGATGAGTGGCGAAGGCCGTAGCGAAGATGGGGGCCAGCGTGGAGACCGATCCGTCCATCAATCCCGCCAATCCCGGCTGCACTACTCGCAAGAGAAAACGGCGCGATGCCTCGTCACCGCTCGCCGCCTCTTTGATGGATTCGACTACCTCTGAAACCGATGTTGCAACCTCCTGCTGCGAACTCTCCTGATGTGGTGTTGTTATATGTTGTTGCTTTGAATCGAGCGGGTGCGTTCCTTTACTCCAGTTTTTTGCCATTACGTCGTCTCCTCTGAACAAATAGCGATCCTCTCCTATTATAACACATGCTAACTTTTATTTATACCTCTGCCAACTTGACAATTATGTTTTATATGCTATAGTATTAGGTGAGACTAACTTAGGTCTGGCTAATACTATGAAGGTCAAATTATATGCAAGAGCGTCTTTCTGCTTCTGAGCAAGAATATCTGAAGACCATTCTACTTGTGCAGCAGAGAACAGGCCATGTCACCATACAGGCGCTGGCGGCGAGAATGGAGATCAAACCAGCGTCCGTTTCGGGCATGATCCGGCGCCTGGCCCAAGACGAGGACGGGCAGGGAGCGTATGTAATGCACACTCCTTATCAAGGAGTGACATTGACACAGAGGGGAGAGAAGGTGGCGATGGAACTGCTGCGCCACCAGCGCCTGCTCGAATTGTTTTTAGCTAGCACCCTGGATATGTCGTGGGAGCAGGTGCATGACGAGGCAGAGCGTCTCGCTCCATTCATTTCGGAGGACCTGGAAGAACGCATCGCGGCCAGGCTTGGTCATCCCACACGCGACCAGCATGGCGACCCGATTCCCAGCCGCGAGGGACTCGTTGACCTCGCCGACGATATGCCACTGAGCACGCTCGAAGTGGGAATGAAGGCAAAGGTAGTTCGCGTACCCGACGAAGACCCGGCCCTGCTGCGCTACCTCGGTACGCTCGGCCTGATTCTGGGAGCCTGGATCACTATCGATGGACGCACGCCTTATGGAGACATCCTCACCGCGCGCATTGGCGAAGCCACTCACCCACTTGCTGGCGAGGTAGCGGGGCGCATCTCTATCAGCGCCAGGAGCAGGCGCAGCGCAGAGACAAGTACAGCAGCCAATGAAAGCAAATAAAAACAGTCTCGGTTACGCTTGAATCTGGATGGTAACAGCAAACCGTTGGATAATGGACTTATCGCCCTCAAAACTACGCCAGTACTTTAACTGGAGATTGATCGACCCTGCGCTCTTTGCCACAAACTTGAATGTCTGCGTCCCCCCACTTCCCACAAGGTTACTCGACCCGTTACCGGCATAATCTGATGCCTTGAGCGTGAGCAGATTGTCATCACTCTTATCAATCGCCCACTGGAAACCGGTGCTTGGATTAGAATCCAGCGCAATATCTATCTCATCACCAACATGCACCGTAATTGTCTTCCCATTATCCGAGCCACTTAGCGATGTCGATCCTGTGCAACTCGTCAGAAGCAATGTGAGAACGCCCATAACCAGAGCAAACGCACATACCTTTCTTCGTTGAGGCAATCGCTGGTCTACTTTACCATAAGGCATTCTTTCAGGTTCTTTTTTCACGCTTTGATCCCCTATCAATTACGCTCGTACTGCTATAGTATACGCCATTCAAAATTGTGAATTTTCAATAATTTCTTGCGTAGTGACGTATAGTATAGACAATATTCTAGAGGCAGGCCGAAGGGAACCCAATGATCATTTCTTTCTCTCTCCAGAAAGCTGCCATTTCGGCCCTACGTCGGCGCGGAATCACGTCGGCGTTAATACAAAAGCGGGGCGGGCAAAATTCTGAAGCGCGCCCTGCGAGAGCCGTACTGGGGGGGTCAGGCACGCCAGGTCAATTAAGCCTGAAATGCGGGGGCATGCCAATGGGGGCAAGGGAGGTGATCAGACGACACCTGCTTCTTTTCTGTACAGGAGTGAAATTGTGACTGTCGTGTGATGAAAAGCCCCCTGGTCGTGACGAAATGGTGAGGCTCGTGCTCTATACTTCTTGAAATGACGGGTTTTTTACCCGTTGGCAGCTCCTGGCGATGCTGACCCGCTTGAGAGACGGGGTGGATTCCACGGACTTCACGGACTCCCGCCTGAAGGCTCTGGTGAACGAGCGGCAATGCCAGGAGCCGAGCAGTCTACCGTATGAGTATTGGCGTAGCGCCAGGTCTTAGTGAAAGGAGACGGTGCCATGGGTGGGACCGCGCAATATCTCCATGCCGGGTTTATCCTGATCTCAATTGCCAACCTGATTGTAATCGCGCTTTTGCTGGTGGTCTTTGTCCTCGCTGTCGCGCTCCGTCGTCCGGAGAAGTTGCGCATCTCTACCATCGAAGCAGCACCAGCTACAGCTGGAACCGCGGGCGAAGAGGCGGCGAACGCGGAGGTGCGCCCATGAACCTGACCACCAGTATCCGTGAACGGGTGCGCACCTGGATGCCGCTGGAAGACCTGCTTCCCGATCACCTGCCGGCCTTCGTGCGCTCGCCGGCTTACTTCTTCGGCGTCATCACGCTTTCCAGTTTCGTGCTGCTGATTGTCTCCGGGATCGTGCTGGCTGCCTTTGGGCCGCAGTGGTGGCATGACAACCCGGTCGGCCATTTCGTGAACAGTGTCCATTTCTGGTGCGCAGAGGCATTCTTCTTCTCGCTGACGCTGCACCTGTGGACGGAGTTCTGCAAAGCGGCGTGGCGGCATGGCCGTCGGCTCACCTG
>CAAGKR010238759.1_pt1 | contig 21407 bp, 16 predicted proteins | sample 2556971 | NCBI WGS metagenome assembly CAAGKR01 (sample SAMEA5207829, study PRJEB30636) | soil metagenome | biome: forest; feature: boreal; material: soil | place: USA | collected 2011-09 | depth 1 m | reverse complement strand
TAAAAAAAAAAAAATAAATTTTTAAAAAAATATTAAGACCAATAAAGCATATTAAACGATTTCTAATTTAACTCCGCCAATTTTTGGTCTTAAGTAATTGTACAAATAACCATCAATTTTCTTGTATTCAATTTTTAAATTAAATAGACAATTTAAACATAAAAATAATAATCTAATTATATTTTAATAAAAAAAGTAGTTTTTATAGAAAAAAATTTAGATAATATTACACTGAAATATTAAAACCACTCTTTTGATTCGGTCAAAACATTATCGACCATTTGAACAGCAGATCCTATGTAAGTGTGGGGATCCATTATCTCAACAATTTCTTCGGGTGAAAGATATTTGGTTACCTCTTTGCTTGAAGATATAACTTCTTTTAAACCAATTCCTTTTTCGTTGGCATCTAATGCACATACTCTTACAAGTGCATATGCAGTTTGTCTCCCAACACCCTTCCTCGTGAGTTCGGCCATCACTCTTTCAGCCATTATTAATCCATGACTTAAGTTTAGGTTTCTTTCGATATTTTCAGGCTTGAAAACTAGGTTATTAAAGAGTTTCACACTAAGTTTTATTATGTAATCTGTAAGCATGCAAGATTCAGGGAGTATGATCCTTTCACAAGATGAGTTTGTGAGATCTCTTTCATGCCATAATGGGTTATTTTGAAGTGCTGGAGCCACATACGCCCTAATAACTCTTGAAATACCACATATTCTTTCTGCAGTAATTGGGTTCATTTTATGAGGCATTGTACTTGAACCTACTTGCTTTCGAGGGTCAAAATGTTCACCTACTTCATCTAACTCTGTTCTTTGGAGATTTCTTATCTCTAAGGCCATTTTTTCTAGTGTGCTTGCAACGTTAGCAAGATCCATTATGAACTCAGCATGAGCATCCCTTTGAACAACTTGGTTTGATATTAAAACGGGTTTAAGTCCTAGTAATTGTGAAAACCTCTTATGCACAGCTAATCCCTCTGTTCCAAGAGCTGCTGTGGTTCCTACAGCTCCGGTCATCATTCCTACGCAGAGTCTTTCACTACATTCATCAAGTCTGTTAAGTTGTCTGTGCAGTTCGTCTGCCCAGATTGCAAATTTCATTCCGTAGGTAGTTGGAAGCGCGTGTTGTCCATGTGTCCGTCCAATACATACATTTTTTTTATTTTTATCTGCAAGCTCTAGTATAATTTTAAGAAGTTCTGTTAATCTTCCTTTTAATATTTTAATTGATTCTTTAAATAATAATGATTGTGAAGTGTCTATTATATCGTTTGAAGTGGCTCCAAAGTGTACATATTCTCCCGCACCATTTTCACAAACCTCGGCAAGTGCTTTGACTATCGATGCAATGTCATGGTTGGTTTCTGCTTCAATTTCAGACACCCTTTTTGATGTCACAAATTTTATACTTGCTTTAGATTTAATTTCGGCTGCAGCATCAGCGGGAATCATATTCAGTTGAGCTTCCGCATCTGAAAGTGCGGCTTCGACTTCAAGCATTTTTTGAAGTTTATTGTCTGTTTCCCAAACATTTCTCATTTCTTCTGTTCCGTATCTGTACTCTATTGGGTGGATAGCCATGTTAATACTCCTTAAAAATATTCATAAAATTATAAAAAAATATTACAATAAAATGTAGATTTCATCTATTAAAAATCAAATAATTTAAAAACTTATCCTGAATAAGTAAACCGAAGCGCTATGCAGAAAACTGCAAGAACAACAGTCATAATAACTACCTGTTCTGGTGTAAGTTTAGGTCCCTTTGTTTCTTCTTCGAAGTACCTTACTAATCCAGCACCGCTAGGAGGAAGCACTTGTTTATCCTTTTTTGCCATTATAAATCACCACTTAAAGATTAACTTGAAAATTTAATATTCATCCAATTTCTTACTATGTTTGAATCGTATTGATTTTAAACTTTATATCATTACTGGTTTTTATACTATTAACATTATCTTTATTACCATTTTTTTTTAAATGCCAATAGTTAAAGGTCATGTATTATATATAAAATAAGTGAGTTAAAAGAAGTTCAAGGGGATTATCTCATAAAGGAATAACTAACTAAGTTACTATGCTTTTTAAAGCTTTAATATACGCTTAATAATATTTTGTAAGGGGTTTATACATTTTTTTTAGAATGTGCTCTATTAAAATTCTTTATCTACTATTTTATAAGGATATATCAGCTAAATTGTGTTATTATTCATGTTAAAGGTTTTAAGCAAAGCTTAAATGTTGTTTTGTTCATAGCATAATATAGAGAAGTTATAATCGGATCGAGAATTAATTAAAATATTCAAGATATTTTTTAATATTTATACTAATTTCATTAAGATTCAAATTAATAAAAGGAAAAGGGAATAATTATGGGATATTTCGAGGTTTTGGAAGAAGAAACATTGAAGCTGTATGAAATAGCAAAACAAGCAAGGCTCAAGGGTCATGATATTGAGCTTGAACCGGAAATACCTCTTGCAAAGGATCTTGCAGAACGTGTTGAAGGACTTGTTGGGCCTAAAGGAGTTGCAGCTAGAATAAAAGAATTAGAAGATGATATTTCTCGTGAGGAAGTTGCATTCCAAATTGCAAGAGAAATAGTTACTAAAACTGATGTTGAAGGGAAGGCTGACAGTTTAGAAGTCAGGGAGCAGAAGTCTGACCAGGCTATCAGAACAGCGCTAGCAATTTTAACCGAGGGGGTTGTAGCTGCGCCTTTAGAGGGAATTGCTAAAATCAAAATAAAAAGAAATTTTGATAGTGGATGGTACCTTGCAGTATACTTTGCAGGACCTATTAGAAGTGCAGGCGGAACTGCATCAGCTCTTGCAGTATTGATAGGTGATTATATAAGAATTTCATTAGGCCTTGATAAATACAAACCAATAGATACTGAGATAGAAAGGTATGTCGAGGAAGTGGAACTTTATGAATCAGAGGTAACCAACCTCCAGTACTCACCAAAACCCGACGAAGTAAGAATAGCAGCCAAGAACATACCTGTAGAAGTCACTGGTGAACCCACAGATAAGATTGAAGTATCACATCGTGATTTAGAACGTGTTGAAACTAATAACATTCGAGGTGGTGCTTTACTTGCTATTGCTGAGGGAGTTATACAAAAAGCCCCAAAGGTATTGAAATATGCAAAAAAATTGAAGATTGATGGATGGGAATGGTTAGAAGACTTTTCAAAGCCTTCAGATTCAAAAGGTGATGATGATACTCATAAGGTCGATGATAAATACATGAGGGATATAATTGGGGGTAGACCTGTACTGGCTTATCCTCAAGCTAAGGGCGGCTTCAGATTAAGATATGGGAGATCGAGGAATGCGGGACTTGCTGCCATGGGAATACACCCGGCAACTATGGAAATAGTTGAATTTCTGGCTGTTGGTACCCAGATGAAGATCGAGAGACCCGGAAAAGGTAACTGTGTAGTTCCTGTTGATAGCATAGAAGGCCCAATTGTTAAGATGAAAGATGGTAGTGTAATTAAAGTCGAATCAGAACAACAGGGGAGAAAAATTAAACATCAAGTGGATGAGATCATCTTTTTAGGAGACATGTTAGTCCCATTTGGTGAATTTTTAAGGAATAATCATGTTTTACTTCCAGCAGGATGGTGCGAGGAATGGTGGGTACAGACTATTGAAAAGTCAAATAAGTACTCTGTAGGGGATATGGACCTTCAATCATTAAAAACCGATAAAATAAGCTCTAGAACTGCATTTGAAATATCAACAAAGTATGGAGTCCCATTACACCCGAATTACACCTACTTCTATCATGATGTCACTAGACAAGATATAAACCAGCTTGTGACGTTTTTAAACGAAAATTTTGGCGATAAAGATAAAGATATTGATATGGGTGTAAATGATGGTAGAGGAACTCTACCTGGATCAGATGGGAATAAATTACAAGATGATCCTTCATCAGGATTAACTGTTAAGATAGGCCCTGAAAAAAGAATCTTAGAAGTTTTAGGAATTCCACACATTGTAAAAGAAGGAAACATGATCATTGCTCATGATCATACATATGCTCTTTTAAAAACTCTGACAGAACCACTTAAATTTGATGATGATGCAACGACTTTGGAAGCAATTAATCAAGTTTCACCAGTTAAGATAATGGCCAAAGCACCTATATATATTGGTGCAAGGGTTGGAAGACCTGAAAAAACGAAAGAAAGAAAAATGAAACCTGCACCGCATGCCCTTTTTCCCATAGGCACCAATGGTGGTAACAGGCGTAATATAGTCGATGCTGCAAAGAAGGGAACTATAAGTGTGGATATTGCTAGATGTAAGTGCACAGAATGTGGTGTAGGTTCAATGCAAGCATTATGTCCTGTATGTGGTGCAAGAACTGTACCTACTAGTTCTGGTAAAAAAAGGATTAATTTAGCTAGTTTATTAAAAAAAGCCTATTCTAATATTGGAGTTAGGAAGATGGATGAAATTAAAGGGGTTATTGGGATGATTTCTGAAGATAAATTTCCTGAACCTCTTGAGAAGGGAATACTCCGGTCTAAAAATGGTGTTTTTACTTTTAAAGATGCCACAATTAGGCATGACTCAACTAATCTTCCTTTGACACATTTTATACCACGTGAAATAGGGGTTACTCATCAGCAACTCAAAAAACTCGGTTACACCAATGATATTCATGGTGATGAAATCAATGATAATGAGCAGATGGTTGAGATCAAAATTCAGGATGTAGTTATATCTGAAAATTGTGCAGAATATCTCATGAGGGTATCACATTTTGTTGATGATCTTCTAGAGGATTTCTATGGCCTAGAAAGATTTTATAATGTAGTTGCTAAGGAAAAGCTTATTGGACAGCTGATTGTTGGACTTGCACCCCACACATCTGCAGGGGTTCTAGGTAGGATTGTTGGATTTACCAAAGCTGCATGCTGTTACGCACACCCATACTTCCATTCAGCAAAAAGAAGGAACTGTGATAGTGATGAAGATTCTATAATGCTTTTATTGGATGCATTATTAAATTTTTCAAAAGTATATCTCCCGAGTACTAGGGGTGGTAGAATGGATGCTCCGTTGGTTCTATCCTCAAGGATTGATCCAGAAGAGATCGATGACGAATCCCATAACATCGATGCCATGAAAGTAATTCCACTCGAACTCTATGAAAAAACTTTAGAATTTGCAAAGCCATCCGATGTTCTAGAACTTGTAGATAATGTTAAAAACAGATTAGGCACCGAGGATCAGTATCAAGGTCTTATCTTTTCCCATGACACTTCAAACATCCACAGTGGACCAAAACTTTGCCTTTACAAGATGTTAGGAACCATGAAAGAAAAAGTAGACGGTCAAATAAAAATTGCAGAGATGATAAGGGCTGTTGACCAGAAGGGAGTTGTTGAAGGTGTTTTAATGTCACATTTCCTACCAGACATGGCAGGTAATAGCAGAGCATTCTCAAGACAGAAAGTAAGATGCACTAAATGTAACAAGAAGTACCGGAGAATACCACTTTCGGGTGATTGTGTATGTGGAAGCAACCTCATACTCAGTATATCAAAGGGGTCGGTTGTCAAGTACCTAGAAATCTCCAAAGATCTATCTCAACGGTATCCCATAGATAATTATCTTGTCCAAAGAATAGAACTAATAGAATCTAGTATTAACTCATTATTTGAAAGTGACAAGTCAAAACAGAGTTCTTTGGATGTATTTTTATAAAGAAAATATTAGGGAAGTGATAATAATTTATTCGTATAATACCAAACATTTTAATATGTGTAAGGTCAATTGTTATCAAGAACTATGATTAGCAAATCCCAAAACAACTTTTTCGATGAGGATTTGAAACTTGTTAACTAAGTGCAGCAAGAACTGTTCAAAAAAAGAATATTTTAAAAGATATAAAATTAATATAAAATACAGGTGTTGCCAATGAAGGAGGATATTGAGATGGAAGAACGGATTATTGCTGCTCTTCCAACAAAGGCACAGACATGTGTCATAAAAAATAACGGGATATATGAAAGGTTCTCACACGAGAAAATTGTTAAATCATGTCTTATGGTGGGTTCTCCACTATGGGCTGCAGAGAAAATATCATCGTACGTTGCAAAGGCAGCTTATGATGGGATATCAACAGCTGAAATAAGAATGTTGGTATATGACTGTTTAACAAGAGTAGACCGGAAAGTTGCGGATAAGTATCTGTCCTCTAATAATCTTAGGGTCAGAACTTCCAGGGATACAATTGAAACCTTCGATCAAAGGAAAATAGAGAAAACCCTTATAGTAGAAACTAATGCATCTGGGGAACTAGCTCGAAGAATAGCTAATGAGACGTGGAAGGAACTTAAAAAACTTGATGTAGATTACTTAACAGCTCCAATGATAAGGGAGATAGTTAACACAAAACTGGTTGAACACGGTTTGGAAACACTGCGTAAGAGGTACACTAGGTTGGGTATACCAGTTTATAACATCACCAACCTTATACGAAATGGGTCTCGTGACAATGCAAACATGATCCACAACCCTGAGACAGTTCATAAGTACGTTGCTGATGAAGCATTAAAACAATACGCTTTACTGCGGATCCTCCCAAATGAACTTGCAGATGCTCATTTAGGTGGAGATATCCATATTCATGATTTGGAATTTTTTGCTGGTAGACCACTAAACTGTTTGCAGCATGATCTACGTCTCTTCATAAAACACGGTCTTAAGGTGGATGGTACCGGCGATCATACGTCTGTTGCAGGACCTCCAAATCATATCGAAACCCTTATGAACCATTCTGGTGAAATAATGCTGGCTGCCCAGCAGAATATGAGTGGTGGTCAGTCAATGAGCCTTTGGAATGTTTTTGTGGCACCATTTGCTACAGGATTGTCATATGAAAAGGTTAAACAGTCGGTGCAGATGTTCATATATAATTTGAACATGGCATATGCTGCTAGGGGATCACAGGTTCCATTCACATCCATAAACCTTGAATTTACAGTTCCAAAATTCCTTGAAGATGTACCAGCATATGGTCCAAAAGGCAAACTTGTAGGGGTTTATGGAGATTTCGAGGACGAAACTAGGATTTTACAGCGTGCTTTTACAGAAACGCTACTTGATGGTGATTCTGATGGTAAACCTCATCTCTTCCCAAACACAATTTATGCTTTAAGAAAAGAAATGATGAAAGATGAATTTGAAGAGGATGTTAGACGTGTACACGAGTTATCAGCCAAATACGGTTCATCTTACTTTGTTAACATGCTCCCTAGCTACAGGGGAAATATGGCTAACTACATGGGATGCAGGACATCACTTAACGACAACTGGACAGGCGACTGGGAACAGGATTGTTTCAGGACAGGAAACCTTGCATATGTCACACTTAACCTTCCAAGAATAGCTTACAATTCAAGGGATGATAACGATATCTTTGACTATCTTGATACTAATATGCACCTGGGAGAAGAAGTTTTAATGCTTCGAAGGGAACAGGCAATGAATTGTCTGGACAACTACAACCTTTTACCATTTCTTACACAAGAAGCAGAAGGTGACAGATATTACAGGATTAACAATGCAACACTTTCATTTGGATTTGTTGGATTGAATGAAATGCTAATGGCCCACTGTGGAGAAGGAATAGAAGATCCAGATGCAAGAAAATTTGGATTGAAAGTAATAAAGTACATGAATAAAAGAACTGCAGAGCTCACAGAAGAAACAGGTCTCAGATGGAGTGTTCTCCAGACACCAGCAGAATCTACAGCCTACAGATTTGGAATGCTCGATAAGGAAAAATATGGAGACAAAGCCATATTACAAGGTGACGATACAGCCTCTTATTACACCAACTCTTCACATGTACCTGTTAATTCCGATGTTCTTTTACCAGAGAAGATCAAGATTGAAGAAAAATTCCACCCACTAACACTTGGAGGTCACATATTCCATGCATTTATGGGTGAATCCTATTCAGACCCAGATTCACTAATGAGCCTTACAAATAAAATTGCAAATAACTCAGATATCGGATTTTGGGCATACAGTTCTGCACTCAGCTTCTGTATTAAATGCAAAACACTCATGAAAGGTCTTCAAACTAAATGTGGAACTTGCGGCGAAGAAACAGAAGTTGAATGGTACGATCGTATAACAGGATATGTACAGCAAGTAGGAAGATCCAGATCTGCATCAGGCGGCTGGAATCCTGGAAAAATGAGGGAATTAATGGACAGAAAGAGGTTTTAATACTTCTATAACTATTTTTTTGGTATTATTCTAATTTTATTTATTTAATTCTGTAAGTTTTATGAATAACCATGGGAGATAGGTTGAGATGAAATTTGAAGCTGATGAATCGAAATTAAGGAAGAGGATGGATGACCTCCATAAAAATATTGATATTATGAAGGGGGATAAATTTAGAATAACAGATATTAACCTAGATTACATCAAGAAAGAACTTTTAACCCCAATTTTTATGGAAAAACACACAAAATTCTCAAGTTTTGATATGATGATCAAATCAAGTGAATTTAAAATAGAAAACGAATTAGAATTTAAGGACGCTTCAAACTCTACTAAATGGAATGAGTACATAATCAAGAGTACAGAATTTAAAAACTGGAATGAAATGCTTAGAATCGCTGTACTAGAAAGGGCAACCAGGAAGTTAATGTCCAAAAAAGTTTAAATAATTAGCCAATCTTTTTAATAATTCAAATAAATAATAGCAATTAAGTAAAATAACCTTTTCTGATATTAATTTTAAATAACTCGTAATATAAACCTATTTTTTAATTCTTGTTTTAAAATCTTGTACTGACAGTACGGGAGTCCCATCTTTATACAGTATAGGCATTGTCACAGATTCTGAAGATGTTCCAAAGCCATGTGCTATCATGGTATGCCTTCCTGATCCACCTGCAACAACCAAAACCACATCATTTGGTGAACGTGTTATGTGTACATCATCACCCACTATCCACTTTTTATCAAGTTTCCTTCCACCTCTATCCCCCAATTCTACAGGAACAACAGAATTTTCATGCAAATAATTTTTGACATCCATTTTATCCCAACCATCCCGTATGATTGTTGTTGCATGTTCAGGGCTTATGATCACCAATATCTCTCCGGGTACATGGCTATTATTGCATCCAGGAGTTGAAAGTGTATACGAAATGGTTTCTAACAGCTCTTCAGCATGCTTACTCCTGTGATCATTTACATTATGTGGTGCTTCAACAGCCATTACAGTTGTTGTACTTGTAAGTGGTTCGAATCCTCTTTCAATGTGCAGAGATTCCCAAGGGCTTTCAGATTCTGATTCTGCAAACGTATAACTGTATTTTGCAGGTGAGCCCATTGTAGCATGATCTCCCACTCCAGGAACTGCACCTGCAATATTTATAAGGCATAACCGTAGTGCACGCCCTATAGTGGCGTTTGCAATGTTACCCGGACCAAGACAACCAGTACTATTTGATGCACTAATCTCTCTAGAAATTGGTCCATTGAGGATCATGCAGATCCCCACTGGATGTGTGGTAGCGTTAACACTTGTTAGATTGAATTTCTCTTTTGAAATAGCTTTTATGCTGTGCTGTATTATTGGCATAAATTGTGGCAAGCACCCTGCCATTACAGAATTCACAGCAATTTTTTCTATTGCCGCTTTTCCCTGTCGAGGTGGTAAAACCGTAAGAACGTCATTAGGGGCTCTATCAGTATAATCTAAAAACTTCATTACCCTGGTTTTTGTTGGAGGAATTATGGGAAGCCCATCTGTCATTCTACGGGTGTAAAAATCATTGCTAGTTTTTTCAGGATCAGGATCTATAAAAAATTCAATATCATTAGTTTGTACCTCACAGAGCCTAGAACTGGGTTTTTTAGTGTCTAACAAATCCTCTATTAGGCAGCCACAATTTTCAGTTGTTTTGGTTAATTTGGATTTATTTGCCATGTTTTCACTTTTAAGGTATTTTTAGAATGTATCGGAGTGAAGGAAGAATTTCAAGGGTTTTTTTACCAATTTTTTTCGTTGAAAGTCCAGCTATAGGATGCTCAAGACTTACTATGTTAAGATCTTTAGCTCCATGAGATTTAGCAAGTTCATGTGCAAAAGATGAAAACCTGTCTGAGCATATTGAAATGGTTGGTGTTCCCATTTTTTCAAGACGTATAGCATCGAGTATAACCCAACTGGAGCATGAACCACAGTCACCAAGAGCAAGAACAACAATTTCAGATTTCGCTGCTATTTCGAGCTGTTTAATTGTTGCAGGGGCTCCTGCAGGTTTTTGAACCCAAATGAATTTTCTATTGCCTAAATTTTCTTCAACATATCCTAATATTACATCCGCTCCGGGTTTGGTGTTATCCAACAAGGTAACATACTCAAAATCACATGGGATCTGATTTAAATCTAGATTAACTTTATTAATTTCAGCCAATGGATTCATTAAATCTTTTTCAATCACTTTAACATTCATGGATATGATCCTTTAAATTTATTAAAATATGAAAAGGAAGAGTTACTCTTCCATCCTGAACCTTTTAATAACTAGATCTTTATCTAGGGAAAGTACAAAAGAAGCAGCCCTTGGTCCCTGTTTTTTACCTGTAATAACCTTGTAAATAGCCATGAAAGCCTTTTGAGGTTTCATATCTAGTTCATGAATAATGATGTACATTGCATCGTGCAGTTCTTGAGGGTTATAATTTCCATTTTCAAGTAGATCTGCAACTTTTAAAAGGAATTCTTTTTGCAGATCATTAATTTCAACTCTAGGAAGTTTTTTCTGAACCTGGAACTTCACAAATTCTGGTGCATAAAGGTCGAGCCAGTTTTTTACGTGGGTTAATCTTCTATTTAATCTATCAATATCTTTCATATCAAGATCACTGAAACTTGTATCTTCCATACTTTTTGGTAGTTGTGAATCCTTTTTAAGAATGGCGTAAACTTTTTCGGGATCATAACCTGCAATTTGATATGCAACTGTCATGAATCTGTAAGATGGCTGAAATGGTATGGATTCTGGAATTTCTATCTGAGATGCTTCATATATTTTCTTGAGCTTTTCTTCTTCTTTATCTGTAGATGCTTCTTCAGCCCCATAATATATACGTTCAACACGGTCGTATTGTTCTATGAAGTCTAAGAATGGCATTGATGGGTTAAAATCTTGATGTTTTAGTGGTTTGCTTCGGAATATAAAATAGTTCAGTGTTTCAGGTTCGGCTATTTCCAGCCACTGTCCTGGTGTGAAGAACACTCCATGAGATTTGGACATGGCCTCCCCTTTAAGGGTAATCCACTCATATGGAATAGGGTAAGGTGCTTCATAATCGTAAATCTCCTTTGAAATTATTTTGCTCACGTCGTAGGATCCTCCGCTTGCTGCATGATCCTTACCAAATGGTTCGCATGTGATTCCAAATATTTTCCATCTTGCGGCCCATTCAACGCGCCATGTTAATTTTCCATTTCCTGATTTTATGTCCATCTGGCCTTTATGTCCACATTTACAGCTATAATTAATAATATCTCCTTCAAAACCATGGGCATAGGTTGTGTTTACTCGACCACATTCATCACAAATGGGATTATAAGGAAGCCAATTATCTTTTAAAGGGTGTTCTCTGAATTTATTGAATATTTTTATAATTTCTGGTGCTTTTTCAAGGGCAATTCTTATATACTTATCATAAATCCCTTTTTTGTACATCTCAGCGCCAGAAAAAACTTCTAGTTCAATACCAAATTTTTCTAGAATACCTAGGAGTGGTTTTTCAAAATGTTCAACAAAGTTTGAGCAGCAATCCTTGGGACATGGTATTTTTGAGTAGGGTATTCCCAAATATTTTTCGTAGGACTTTGGAAGGGGGTAAGGTACTTTTCGCAGCGGGTCGTGGTCGTCTGCTATCCAAATGGTTTTGGATTTGGTGCCCTGTTTTTTTAGAGCCTTAGTCACAGCATTGGCTATGAATATGTCGCATGAATTTCCAATATGTATAGATCCTGATATGGATGTTCCACTGGCAACAACGTGCTCTGGGACATCTTTTTCATTTAAATCGTCTGCGATCCTTTCGATCCAGTGTTTCAATAACATCACCTTTGATTAGTAATAGATTCTAAGATACTTTTTAAGAGTATTAAAGAATTAATTATAGTTATTTCAATCTAAAGAAATGAACTAGATTTAATATAAGAAATATTTGTTTCAAGTCTATTTAAGATATCATCATTTCATTAAAAGTAATTAATATAATTAAAATAAAAAAATATATTGATCCAATAAAGTGGATTATTGTAAAATAATTTTTTTTGAAGATATTTTAAAAAAAAATCTGGATTAGTCGAATACATCTTGACTTGCATCGTCTAACCATTCATTTACCAGTTTTACTGCACAGTAACTTCCGCACATGGTGCATGTGTCTGGATCTTCTGGTGGTTTTGCATCTCTTATTGCACGGGCGTCTGCAGGACAAATTGCAGCTGCGTATTGACCTTCCCAATCGAGTTTTTTACGTGCGTTTGCCATTACAAGATCTAATTCACCGTTGTGTATCCCTTTTGCCATGTCGCCAACGTAAGCCCCGATTCTGCTTGCTATTAATCCTTCTTTCACATCTTCTGGTCCTGGAAGTGCAAGGTGCTCTGCAGGTGTAACGTAGCATATGAAGTCTGCCCCTGCCGCAGCTGATTGTGATGCTCCTATTGATGAAACTATATGATCGTATGCAGGGGCTATGTCTGTTACAATTGGTCCAAGCATGTAAAATGGTGCGTTTTTACATAGTTTTTTCTGTATCATAACGTTGGTTGCTATTTCTTTAAGTGGAATATGTCCAGGCCCTTCAACAATAGTCTGTACTCCTCTTTCCCTTGCTCTGTCAACCAGTTCTCCAAGGATGATCAGTTCTTGCACCTGTGCTCTGTCAGTAGAATCTGCTATTGCACCGGCTCTCATACCATTTGCAAGGCTTATAACAAAGTCATATTCCTTTGCGATGTCTAGCACATATTCGTAATCTTTATATAATGGGTTTTCAGTTTCGTTGTGAACCATCCATGCGGACATGAATGCTCCGCCACGACTTACAAGCCCTCCTTCACGTCCTTGTCTTTTAAGCCTTTTGAGAGTTTCTTTGTTTACAGAGCAGTGTATGGCCATGAAATCTATACCATCTTTAGCCTGTTTCTCTATGGATTTAAAGACAGCATCTTCTTCCATGTATATTGCTGCTCCATGTTCGCGTATACATTCAATTGAAGCTTGGTAGAGAGGTACGCTTCCTACAGGTAAGTCAGTTATACTTAGTATTTTTCTCCTAATTGCATCTAGATCTCCGCCTACACTTAGTTCCATTAAAGTGTCAGCTTTGTTTTCTATTGCTATTTTGGCTTTTAGCACTTCCATGTCAAGATCATTTATGTCAGTGGAAGTTCCGATGGTTGCGTTAACCTTAGTTCTGAGACCTGCTCCAATACCTACTGGTTTTACATCTCTTCCAACGTTATTTGGGATAGCTATAGTTCCCTGTGCAACTGATTTTCTAATAAATTCTTCGTCTACATTTTCGATTTTTGCAACCGCTTTCATCTGTTCTGTTATTATGCCCTTTTTTGCATTGTCCATTTGTGTCATAGAATCACCATTCATTTTTAATAAATACTGACTAGAAGTATCTCTCTAGTTCAGTTCAGAATATTCAAATCATTCTAAAGCTTATTAAGTAAGCTTCACATCAAAAATCTATGATTTTACTTTTATGCTCAACATAAAAATAGGTGTTGTTAAAGTTACATGAAACAAACCAAGGATCATTATGTAGAATGATACTATTAACTTACCCATCTTATACTTTACTAGATTTTCTATTTTGATCCGAGTACAAGATATATTTATTTCCACATATCTTCCATTCTCTCCCTAACCATACTCCCATTTGGTACATTGGTTTGACATCCTTCGGCTTCAACTATAAATGAAGCGACTGATGATGCAAATTTTCCACAGGTTTCCAGGTCTTCTCCATTTAAATATGCATTTAAAAACCCTGCACGATAAGAATCACCTGCGCCAGTAGGGTCGACTGTATCTGTTATAATAGCTTCTATCCTAATTTCATTATCTGTACAAATTGAACTTCCTTCTTCTCCATGGGTTGTAACAACTATGTCAGGCCCAAAAGCTCTTAAATCATCTATACTCATATTTAAGCTTTCTTGGATTCGTTTTATTTCGTGATGATTTCCAAAGAGTATATCACAGATCTTTATAACGGATTCAAGTTCACTTTTAGAGTACATGTGCAAGTCTTGGCCAGGGTCAAAGGATATTAATTTTCCTTCATCGTGGGCAACTTCTCCAGATCTCCTGTTGAAACCAGGGTCTCCTGTTGCTAAATGTACAGCACTAACTTTTTCAATGGCTTTATACGGTGGTTCTGAATTTTTAAATTCAGAGGCCGCTCCCCAGTAGAAATAACTGATCTGGTCATTTTTTAAATCTGTTAGAACGAATGCTGTGGGGGTTTTTTCATTGTTAATAACTATCATATTTTCAGTGTTTATACCTAGATCCTTCAGATTGCTCTGATATTCAGATCCTATGAAGTCTTTACCCACAGCCGATACAAGTGATGATTTAAGACCTAAATTTGATGCGACCACTGCGACATTTGCTGCAGCTCCTCCATATAATGTTTGCATTTTGTTTATTGATGTAGAAGAGTTAGGTAGCGGGAATTCCTTTACTTGAATAATGTAGTCGAATGCTGTGTGCCCAATTGCTAGTAAATCAGTTTTATTGCTCAATCAATCACCCGCCTTATTTTTATTTTTGAAATATTTAAAATTAACCTAAAATCATCAAAAAAAATCTCCAGATTTAACAAATAAAATAATTTTCATGTTTTAGGGATTAAAATTAGAATTCACTAATTTAATTAAATTCTCATAAAACCTTGTTGTTCAATTATTTTCTGACCATCAGTGGTTATAAAATCCACAAAATCTTTCAAGACACTATTTTCTTTGTTACATAAAACAAGACTTATTAAATGTTGGGTATCATTCTTTAAAATGGATGAACCATATGCAAAACTATGGTTAAGAAAGGTATACAACTCTGGATTTTTTTGAACAGCTTTTAAAGCAGAATAAGGAGAATTAACTAATTTAACTATCTCATAATTTATTTTAATGTTATCCATAGTATTCCACGCCAATCTCTGTGAAGAATCAGGTATTTCTAAGAATTTTTTTCCATTTAAATCATTTAAAGAGTTAATTGAGTGATCATTGTTGGAAACAAGTACCAAATAATCATATGCAACTGGAGTGAAGTCTAAGTCATACATGAATGCTCTAACTGGATCATCTAGTGTTAAAATGTCAACCATATCTTTTCGAGCTAGTTCTAGAGCACTTTGGTCATCTGTACGATATATTGTTACATCAATGGAATATTTCTGAGCTAAAACTTCCATTAATCCTGTGGATATATACCCTCCACAAATAACTGGTTTCTCCCGGTCTTCCAATCGTTTCATATATTTTTCATATGTGTTGAGAATTTTTAATCCATTTTCTGTGAGACCAGAACCTGCACCTGTGGTTTCTATCAACCTAAAACCAAACTTTTCTTCTGATTCTTTTATACGGCGGTTTAAAACAGAATGTGAAATCCCTAACCTTTTTGCTGCTTCACGCTGTGACCATGTTTTTGAAACACATTTAAGAGTTTCAAATATTTTATAACTGAATTCTTTCCCATCAATTATCATATTTAGTTTAGGATTGTACTTCATTTGACCACGTTTTAAAGTCTAAAACTTTATATTCAACAAGTAATTGGAAATTGGCTTTTAGTCAAGTTACTATATTTTATAATAGAGTTTTAATTTTTATAGTATGATCCATTTGATATTATATTATATAGAATATAACAAGATTGAGTATAAATATTCATTAAAGATCAATGTTAAATCTATGTGATAGTTCTGTGAATCTTATTTGAAACGATTAAGAAATGGAAGTAATTTTATAAAATAATAATCCTTTATCTGGTGTACAAATGATTTTAAACGAAGCAATAGAAGAAATAATGGATAATGTAATGGCAGTTTCGGATGAAACTAACGAAGAAAGTGTCAATGAAATGATGGACATATTAACCTCATCAAAAAATGTCTTTGTTATTGGACAAGGAAGATCAGGACTCGTTGCAAGAGCTTTTGCAATGCGTCTCATGCACTTGGGTATAGGTGTATACGTTGTTGGAGAAACAATAACTCCTGCAATAGATGATGATGATTGTCTTTTGGCAATTTCAGGTTCTGGTGAGACAAGTTATATCATAAGCACAGCAAAAATTGCAAAAATGAGGGATGCTAAGATTGTTGCAGTTACATCATACAGTGAGTCTACTCTTGGAAAAATGTCAGACTTAGTTATACATATTAAAGGAAGAACTAAAGTCGATTCAGAAAAGAATTATATTAAAAGGCAGATGGATGGTAAACATTTATCTCTTTCGCCATTAGGTACATTGTTTGAAGTATCAACCCTCATATTCTTAGATGCGCTTATAGCTCAGCTAATGGATAAAATGGGAAAAACAGAGGATGATCTAAAGAAAAGACATACTGTTCTGGAATAATCATCTTATTTTTTTTTATATTTTAAAATATTAAAAGGATATTCTATGAGGATGGGTATAAATATTGAATCGTTCACCCCTTACAAACCCTATCATGGTTATTCGGGCTTCTTCTGCAACGGAAAATCCCGAGGATGTAGGTGCTGCATTGGATGCTATAATTGGTATGCCTACCCTTGCTATCTTTATCAACATATCTGCGGGCATTCTACCACTATAAACTATGAAACTTTTTGAGAAATCATACTTTTTAATTGCAGCGGCTCCAATAACTTTATCAACTGCAACATGTCTGCTCACGTCTTCTATTGCTATGAAATTATCTTCATAAACAAGTCCAGCTACATGGGTGCCCCCAGTTTCCTTCCAAACAATTGCTTCTTTTTTTAACTTAGTAAAAGCTTCTTTCAAATCATCTTTATTTATAGTGTAATCAGATTTTACTTTTCCAACGAATTCTATTTTAGTTCTCCATCCACCAAAACAATCGGATCCAACAACCAATTCTTTTCTGATATCGAAATCTGCTAAATCAATTTTAACTCTAATATTATTATCTTCTATAGAAATGTTGGTAATATTGTCCACAGATCCAGTTAAACCTTCACCAAGGAGGTATCCTACTGTAAATTCTCGTAGAGAGTTAGGACTAATTGAAAATCTTCTTGAAAAATTGTCATTGATAGTCATCTCGATTTCTTCATCATTTACTATTGTTTCCACTACTTCAGATGGCTCTCCTTCGTATCTAATTGCGTTCACTTGTTTAAGCATTTCGGGCATTATTAATGACTCCTTAATTAAATAAATTGTTATTACTATCTTAAAACCTTTTTATGATTAAAAAATGGATAATAGGATTATATCTACTTCATTAAACTTTAATTTTCAAGCAGATCGTCGATCCAAGAAATTGCTGCTGCAACATTAGGAAAACCTATTGTACTTGTAAGAAGTAAAATTGATTGGTAAACCTCATCTGAAGATGCTCCAGAATCAATTGCCCGTCTTGCATGACTGTGAACAGCGCCTTCGGATCTTATGGCAGCTGATGCAGCAAGTTGTATTAATTGAGAAGTTTTATCGTCAATAGGCCCTATTTCCTTTACAACACGTCCAAGATCACCTAAAACATCCCCATATTCTTTGTATCTTTTCCCAATACTAATGTAATGTTTTGGTAATTTTTGGTTAGCTTCTTCATTTGACAAATTGATCATCTCCAAATTTTTATACAAATCTAAATAATAAACTCTAACTATATTCTTACTTTGATCCAATATATTTTTAGAGTAATGAGTTTATAAAATACAAAAACTATACAATAAATTTAAATCATAAATTCAATTTTATAAATGGAGAATTTTAATGAGTAAAAGTTTAAATGAAATTTTATCAACTTTTAATGGGAATAAATCAGAATTAATCCCAATTTTACAAGATATACAAACTAATATAGGTTATCTACCGGAAGATTCTATTATAGAGGTATCAAAATTTACCCAAGTACCGGAAAGTGAAATATATGGTGTTGCAACATTTTACACACAGTTTCGGTTTCTACCGGTGGGAAAAAAACATATAATGGTTTGTAAGGGAACAGCATGCCATGTTAAAGGGGCCCCTCAAATTATTGAAGGGATAGAAAGGCATCTAAATATAAAAGAGGGAGAAGTTACCTTTGATCTGGAGTATTCTCTGGAATCTGTGGGATGTTTAGGTTGCTGTGCATTGGCTCCTTGTGCAATGATAAATGAAGAAGTAGAATCTAATCTCACATTAACGGATGTTAAAAAGATATTCTCTAAAATGAAAAATAATTCTAAGGATAAAGAAAGTTAAAAGATATAAATCTAATTTTTTGTACCAATTTTTTAAAAATATTAATCATCAAAGGTAAAATAAATGAATTTCAACGAATTATTTAAAGAATCTGTAGAAGAGTATGACTCGTTAATTTCAGGTGCTACTCCTGTAATATTAGTGGGTTCTGCTACTTGTGGAAAATCTGCTGGAGCCCAAGAGATATCAGCAGCTTTTAAGGCTGAACTGGAAGAACGTAATGTCGTGGCTGAAGTCATTGATGTGGGATGCATAGGCCTTTGTTATTTAGAACCAATAGTTACCATAATTAAAAAAGGAATGCCTGCTATTTTCTACGGGAATGTTACATCAAAACAGGCTAAACAACTTGTAAATGATTATATTATTGATAATAATCCCATGATAGAGTCTGCTTTGGGAACTTTTGGTGATAAACAAGTCGAAGGAATTCCTAAGCTCTTTGATATTCCAGTTATGAAACCTCAGATTCGTAGGATACTCCGTAACTGTGGATTTATAGATCCTGATAACATCAAACATTATATTGCTATGAAGGGGTATAATGGATTGAAGAATGCACTCGACTTGAAACCAGAAGAAGTTATAGAGAAGGTTAAATTGTCAGGCTTGAGGGGTAGAGGAGGAGCAGGTTTTCCTACTTGGATGAAATGGCAGTTTTGTGTAGACTCTAAAGAAGATGATAATTATTTGATCTGTAATGCTGATGAAGGAGATCCTGGTGCATTTATGAATAGATCACTCCTGGAAAGTGATCCCCATTCTGTTCTTGAAGGGATTTTAATCGCTGCATATGCTATTGGTGCTAATGAGGGATACATATACTGCAGAGCAGAGTATCCACTTGCTCTAGAACGATTGAAACATGCAATATCTGAAATGAAGAGACTCGGATTTTTAGGTGAAAATATTTTAGGTTCAGGATTTAACTTTGACATAAAAATAAAAGAAGGTGCAGGAGCATTTGTATGCGGTGAAGAAACGGCTTTAATCGCTTCTATTGAGGGAAAAAGGGGAATGCCACGTACAAGGCCTCCGTTTCCAACAACTTCTGGTCTCTGGGGAAAACCTACAGTTATAAACAATGTGGAAACCATGGCTAGTGTATCACTGATTATGCAGGCAGAGCCTGAAGAGTTTGTAGAACATGGTACAGAGGATAGTAAGGGCACTAAAACATTTTCATTGGTTGGAAATGTAAAAAACACCGGTCTGATAGAAGTTCCTCTTGGAACAACTCTTAGACAAGTCATAAATGAAATTGGTGGGGGAATAGTCAATGATGGTGTATTTAAAGCTGTACAAATAGGTGGGCCTTCCGGAGGTTGTATCCCTGAGTCATACTTGGATACCAGAATCGATTATGATTCTTTGACCATGGCCGGTGCTATCATGGGTTCTGGAGGATTGGTTGTAATGGATCAGAACAGCTGCATGGTTGATGTTGCTCATTATTTCTTAGAATTTATTCAGAACGAATCATGTGGTAAATGTGTGCCATGTAGACTCGGCACCAAACAAATGTTAGATATTTTAACTGATATAACTAATGGAAAAGGTAAATCTGGCGATATAGATCTTCTTTTGGAGTTGGCTGGTGGAGTTAAAGATGGATCACTCTGTGGACTCGGACAAACATCTCCAAATCCGATATTAACTACAATTAAATATTTTAAGAATGAATATGATGCACATATTAATGAAAAAAGATGTCCTGCATTGCTGTGCAAAGAATTGATAAACTACCAAGTTATTGAAGAGAAGTGTAATGGGTGTATGCTCTGTTTTAAATCATGCCCTGTAGGGGCAATATCAGGTAGTAAAAAAGAAATACATAATATTGATACGAATAAATGTATAAAATGCGGTACTTGCATTGAACTCTGTTCTGGCACGTACAGTGCAATTGAGAGGGTATCTAAGTACTGACTATTTTTTTACTTAGCATTTATCCGTAAAATAGGGCTCTCTATTTTCAATTGCTTTTAAAAATACTTTTTTCAGTTCTTCATCTGAAAATCCCTTGCGCATTGGTTCTATTAGATCTACTAAATTATCATTTCTAAGCAGGCATGGTTTTATCTTCCCATCTGGTGTTATTCTAAGTCGAGTACAGTTTTTACAAAACTCTGTGTTGTCCATTGGTCTAACAATTTCGATCTCTCCACCTTTAACAAAGTATTTTTTTCTATCTTGCATGAACTTACGAGTTTTCACACGATTTGATATTTTAGTTAACTCATCTTCCAGTTCACGTATATCATAGTGATATTCATCAAAAAATTCAGATTCTTGACAGTTTTCAGTTTTTAAAAGTTCTATAAGCTGCAATATTGCACCTGTATCTTTACAAAACTGGAACATATCCCATATTTCACTGTCATTAATTCCTTTCATAACTACCATGTTAACTTTAACAGGATTTAATCCTGCTTTAACTGCCTTTTCGATACCTTTCTTTGCAAGTTCCATATAATTTCGTTTAGTTATGAGTTTATAGGTCTCAGGATTCAATGTGTCGAAGCTCACATTAACACGTGTAAGTCCGGCGTTATAGAGTGCAACTGCATATTTACCTAGAAGCACTCCATTAGTTGTTAGGGATATGTCACGGAAACCAACTGATGATATTTTAGTCACAATATCAATAATATCATCACGTATTAATGGTTCTCCACCTGAAAGTCTTATCTTCTCTATTCCAATTTCCTTTGCAACCTTCACTATTCTTTGCATTTCATTGGATGACATTTCATAGTTCTGAGGAACTATGCCGTCGTGATGGCAGTAAAAACATTTCACATTGCAACGGTTAGTAATTGAAATTCTCAGGGAGATTAAAGGCCTTTCAAATTTGT
>CAAGKR010504494.1_pt1 | contig 21428 bp, 16 predicted proteins | sample 2556971 | NCBI WGS metagenome assembly CAAGKR01 (sample SAMEA5207829, study PRJEB30636) | soil metagenome | biome: forest; feature: boreal; material: soil | place: USA | collected 2011-09 | depth 1 m | reverse complement strand
CGGGCGGTGAAATCGGCGCGGGGGCAGCTGGTGAAGCGGGCGCGGGGGCAGCCGGAGGGGGAACGGCCGCGGGTGGGCTCGTCCCGCTCTGCGCGAGCTTCTCGATTCGTTCCTTCGAGTCGGTCGCGTACTGCGAGGTCGGGTAGAGCTTGACGACGTTGTTGTAGATCAGCAGGGCCTTCTGATTGTCGCCCGCCAGGCGGTGAGCCTGCGCGGCGTTGAACAGGATGGCGGGATCCTGTTTGAGCTTGAAGGCCTCTTCATACTCGGCCGCCGCTTCTCGGTACTCTCCGACCGCGAAATGAGCCGTGGCCTTCTGATAGTGGACCTTGGCGTCGCTGGCGTCGTCGGCGCGGGCCGATGACCCACCGGCGGCGCTGGCCATCAGAATCGCCAAAGTCCAAGCCACCGCTGTCGAGGATCGGCTAGGCGAGCGTACAGGCAACGGCCAACTCCAGGGTCAATATGGGGGCACCTTACCGGAAAACCGCACAACCCGGAAGACCGCCGCGGTCACGCTGGCCCCGGGGTGCTTCGAAAGCCTAGTGCGCGCGCTTCTTCAGAATTCCCCAGCGGCCCTGGGCGTTGTGAGCCTGGGCGGCGTTGCCTGCGGGCGAGCTCTTCTTTTGGGCGACCTCCCATTTGGTCGATTCACCTTTTCGCGGCTCGCGCATCGCGACCACGGCATGGGAGGGGCCGGCGGCCTCGGTAAACGGATCCTTCCAACCTCCGCGACGCGCTGGCGGTTCGGCGGGCTTTGCGGCGGGGGCCGCCCGTCGCGTGGTCGTGGTCTTCGGCGAGTCCTTGAATGGGTCGCTCCAGTCGTTGTCGTTGGCCCGGTCGGAGCCCCGCGTGGCGCGGACGGACCGGCTCGGCTCGGCCTTCGCGACCGGTGGAGGGGGCGATGCGGCGGCGCGGCGGCGCGACGGCGCGGGCCCCAGGTCATCGTCGTCGTCGTCGATCGATTGGCGGGTCTCGCGGGCGGCGACCGTTTTCTTCGGCGCGTCGGCGAACGGATCGTTCCAGCCCGCGGGGCGTGCGGGCGTCTGCTGCCGGCGCGCCGTCGTCGACAGCGTCGCCGCCGGCGTGCGGCCCGCGAGGGTCGTGGGTCGCGTCCCCGCCGACCCGCGCGTCGGGGCCGGCGGGCGGCCGGCGGCGTCCTGCACCACGTGGATGATCCCGTCGGATCGCTTGGGCTGCGGTCGCACCACGATCGGCGCCGCTACAGGCGTCGACTGAATCTCGGGCTTGGCCCACTCGGGTGTCTCGTGTTTGATCTTGGTCTCCGGCATCGGAGGCGCCTTGTCCGCCGAGTCGAGCAACGAGTCGACGTCGTCGGTCTTTGCCCCTTTGCCTCTGCCCCTGGCGACAGGCTTGGCCGGCTTCTCGGTCGCCAGCAAATCGTCGAGGGCCTTGTCGTCGGAGGCCGACATCTTTCTCTTCTTGGAAGACGGCTCGTCCTTGAGCAGCTTGTCGATGAACTTGTCGTCACCGTGTTTGACCGGCGGCGGCGCGGCGGCGGTGGTTTCCGACTTGCTGCTCTTGCTCGAATCCTCGTCGGGCACCGTCGGCAGAGCTACCTCGCCACCCCGTTTGTTCGTCTGCGCCTTCGGCGGCGCGGGCGGCTCCTTGGCGGCGGCTGCCGCGGCTCTCTCCTTGTCGCGCTCGGCCTTCTCGGAGGCTGCCTTGTTGATAGCCTGGGCGCGCGCAATCTTGTCGAGCTCGCCGCGTTTGTCGTCCGGACCCATCACGGAGTCTTCCCACTGGAGCTGCTTGTCGATCACCTTGTCGTCGGCGATCCCGTCGGCGGATTTCTTCTTGCCGGATTTGGTCTTTGGATCGGCGGCGTGCGCGGGAGACCAGGCTCCCAGCAAACCGATTCCAGCGAGCGCGGCACAAACTACAAACCTGGACCGCATCGGGCGACCTCCAAAGGGTGATTCAGATTTCTATTATCGGGGTCTATCGTTGTTTGACAAGCGCCTTTTCACCGACGCCCGCCTACGATGTGGGTGAGTGTAGTCAGAACACTTCAGCGAACGACGATACCAGACGCGACAACCTTCACCTTTTCACCGTCGATATCTACGGCGATGTCCATTTCGCCCTCGGCGCGGACCCGGGCGAGCCCCAGGCGGGACAGCGACCCGGACTTCGCGTTGCGGCGCATGAGCGCGAAATAGTGAGCCATGGCGTCGGTTTCAGCGTTCATCTCAGCGTAGCAGGTCCCGAGATGGTCGATGTGCTCCCGCGTCGAATTATTGGTTACCACCACGCGCACGATGGCGTCCTCGCCGCGGGGAGAGACCTCCACCTCGAGGCGGGCCTTTCCATCCGAGGCGTACTTGGCCGCGTTCTCGAGCAGCTCGTGAGCCGTCATCGCGACCCGAAATACAGCGTCCTCATCCTCCAGCGCCGGAGCCAGCTTGGCCTCGATCAGGCGCCGGGTGGGAGAAACGATCGCTGGGGAAACGGTGAGCGGGAGGTCCAAATGCAGCGGCGTCACGAGCGGATACGTGTCCCTTCTATCATCAATGGGGCCTGTTTGGCGAGATGGGGTCGCCTGGTCTCGGCTCCGGCTCGAGTCTTGCCTAAGATTTCTGACCTGATCGGTCGATGTGGGAAGCCCGCAGGTCTGCAAGATGTCATCTAGCTTCCAGGCCAACGGCCCCCCGCCGACTGATCACGGTCAGGCGACGCTCGCGCGCGGTGCGACGGTTGGCCGTTACGTCGTGCTCGGATTGGTCGGCCGTGGCGGCATGGGCGAGGTCTACGCCGCCTACGATCCCGAGCTGGATAGAAAAGTCGCGCTCAAGCTCCTGCGGGTCAAGCCGGGCAACGGCGTCTCGCTGACGGAGGGGCGTCAGCGGACGCTGCGCGAGGCGCAGGCCATTGCGCGCCTGTCGCACGCGAACGTGGTCGTCGTTTATGATGTCGGGACGTTCAAAGACCAGGTGTTCATTGCGATGGAGTTCGTCGAAGGGAACACGGTCACCTATTGGCTGCAATCGCAGGCTCGCAGCTGGCTGGAAGTCCTGAGGGTGTTCCGAGCCGCGGGCAGCGGCCTGATGGCGGCGCACGACAAGGGGCTCGTGCATCGGGACTTCAAACCGGACAACGTCATGGTCGGTCGGGACGGCGAGGTTCGGGTCATGGACTTCGGGCTGGCCCGTCAGGTGACGGAGAAACCCGCCTCCCCGGAGCGGGCGGCGCCCACGGGGCGAGCTCCGATGGTGGTCAGCGATAGCGCTGCTGACCCGATGGCGACCATTCTGCTGAGCGCAGCCCCCACCGGCTCCTCGACCTCGATGGGCCCGGTCGACATGCAGGCGACCTCCGTGATGTTCGACGTCCAGCTCACCCGCACCGGGGCGATGATGGGGACCCCGGCGTACATGGCGCCCGAGCAGTTTCTCGGCACGACGACCGACGCGCGCACGGATCAGTTCAGCTTTTGCGTCGCGCTTTACGAGGCGCTCTACGGCGAGCGTCCGTTCTCGGGCAATACCATGTTCGCGCTCACCACGGCCGTCGTGCAAGGACACGCCAAGGAGGCGCCGGCGAGCTCGAACGTGCCGCTGTGGGTCCGCAAGGTATTGCTACGCGGGCTGAGCGCGCACGCGGCCGATCGTTACCCGACGATGCACGATCTGATCGAGGCGCTCGGGAAGAACCCGCGCGCCGCGCGTAACCGCGCGATGGCCATCGTCGCGGTGGCGCTGGTGCCGCTTGCGGTCGGTCTCGGCGTCCGGCAGAGCCTGGCGAATCATCGCTCGATCTGCGGCGCCGGGCCGGCGCGCTTGGCCGGAATCTGGGACCTCCCGATCCCCGGCGAAGCGGAGTCGCCCCGACAGGCGCAGATCCATTCGGCTTTCCTGCGCACCGGCAAGAGCTACGCGAGCGACGTGTATGCCACGGTCAGCCACGTCTTGACCGGCTACGCGCAGAGTTGGGCGAGCATGTACCGCGAGGCCTGCGAGGCGACGCAGTTGCGCGGCGAGCAATCCTCCGAGGTGCTCGATCTGCGCATGTCTTGCCTGCAGGAACGACTGGGAGGCTTGCGCGCCCTCACCGACGTGTTCGGCGACGCGAACGGAGAGGTCGTCGAGAACGCGGTCAACGCGGCCAACAACTTGCGATCGCTCGATCGCTGCGCGGACGTACCGCTCTTGCGCGCGGTCGTCCGCCCACCGGAGGACCTGGTGACCCGCGCTCGGGTCGGCGATCTGCGGCACGAGCTCGCCGGTCTCAAGGCGCTCTTCGATGCCGGGCGTTACCGCGAAGGCCTCAAGAATGCGCCTGGGCTGGTGGAGAAGGCGCGCGCGCTCGGCTATCAGCCGCTGGTCGCCGAAACGCTGGCGCTGCTCGGAACGATGTACACCAAGTCGAACGATTCGCACGCGGCGGAGCAGGCTCTGGTCGAATCGTACTTCGCGGCGGACGCCTCCCGGCACGACGAGGTTCGCGCCGAGGACGCGTCGTTCCTGGTGTGGGTGGTCGGGTACCAACAGGGTCGCTACACCGAGGCACAACGCTGGGCCAAAACCGCTGACTCCGTGCTGCAGCGACTCGGCGGGCACGAGCTCCTGCATGCCTGGTTGCTCAATAACCTGGGCGGCATCTTCGAGCTTCAGGGGCAAGGAGAGGCCGCGCTGCGCTCGCAGCAGGCGGGGTTGGCGCTCAAGGAGCAGGCGCTCGGTCGCGACCATCCCGACGTAGGTGTGTCGGAGGGGAACCTGGCGGTGGTGCTCACGGCGCTCGGGCGCAACCAGGAGGCGCTGTCTCACGTCGATCGATCGATCGAGATTCTCGAAAATGGCTTGGGCGCCGGTCACCCCGATCTCGCGACCCAGCTCAGCAACCGCGGGGAGATCCTGAACGCCCTCGGACGCAACCGCGACGGTCGCGCGTCGTTCGAACGCGCCCGCATCATCTGGGAGCGCGAGCTCGGCCTCGACGACCGCGACCTCGCGTTCGCACTGACCGGCATCGGCGTGAGCTACCTCGCCGAAGCGGATCCCGAGAGCGCCATAGCGCCGCTCGAGCGTGCCTTCAAGATTCGCGAAGCCCAGGAAACGGACCCGTCGCGCCGCGCCGAAACGCGTTTCGCGCTGGCGCGCGCTCTTTGGGAGGCGGGGCGCGATCGCGGTCGGGCGCGGGTCTTGGCCGAGGAGGCGCGCGAGGGTTACGCCAACCCGGTGGTCAAGGCCAAGCTCGCCGAGGTCGACAGCTGGCTGCACGGCCACGGCAGCAGCTAGGGCTCGGAGCCTAGCTAAGCTAGTGCCTCACGTCAGAATTTCGGCCAGGGCTGGGATGCCGATCCGAGGCACTGGCTGCGTTGCTCGTCGGCACCGTACCTTCGGGTACGACTCCTCCTCGCGCCTTGCCAAGCCGCCGGCTTGGCATCCGATCCCCTGACCGATCTTCTGACGTGAGGCACTAGTCGGCGCTCGAGTCGGCGGACGCCCGTTTTGCGGGAGCGGGGGCACGTTCGGGTACGGGGGCGCTTTTAGGAGCCGGGGTGCCTTCGGGTGAGGGCGCCCCGGGCGCGGGACGGTGAACGGTGACGCGCACGAAGTCATCTTTGATCTCGACGATTGGGTCGCCCAGATCGGCAAGTCCGATCTTGAGCGAGGTTCCGTCCTTCGGGTTGGCGTCCTTTTCGGCCTGATCGATCCAGAGCAGCCGGAAGCCGTCGCGTCTGACGCGGTAGACGCGCATCGTTATGAGCGACGCGGCGCTCGGGAGCGTTACGATCACGGCGTGTGGCCGGTTGGTCACCCGGAAGCTCGCGCCGGCGATCGATCCCTTGAGAGGAATCAGGATCGAGGCCTTCCCGGCATCGGCGCTGACGTCGGGGCGGTTCCGTCGCCAAGCTTCGCGCGCCAAGTCCTTGTCGGTCTGCCGCTCTTCTTGCTCGCGGAAGTGGTCATGATCGGTCCGCCCATCGTGCGGGGCGCCAGCGGCGGAAGGAACCGTCGGCGTCGTGCCGTGGGCCTGGCCCGACGCCGCGGCGTCGACGCGCATTGGTGGTGGAGCAGGTGGCGGTGGTGGAGCAGGCGCCGGCGCCGAAACAGGCGGCGGCGGTGGAGCAGGCGGCGGCGCCGAAACAGGCGGCGGTGGTGGAATAGGCGCCGGCGCTGGGGGCGGCGCCTCAACCTCTTTTCGCGGCAAGAGGCGTTGTCCGATCCCGAACACGACGGCTGCGGTAAGCGCTGCGACGAGGAGGCCGCCCGGTCTACCGGTGCCGGCATCGGCGGCGCGTCGCGCGCGTGCCACGGGGCGATTCGGGAGCGCCGCTGCGCGATTCGTCGGCGACGAGGGAATCATGGCGCCTTCGCGAGCGGGACGGGAGGAGGGAGTGCTTCATCGGTGAATCTCTTCAGCCAGACGCCGACGGGGGCGATGATCTTATCGCGGAGCGCGGCGTCCATCTGCATCCGCTCGAGGGTCTGCGCGATCGCCTGAGTCGCACCATCGATCGGATGTGCTTCCAAGAACGCGCGCACCTCGTCGAGATGCCGCCGTTCGGGGAGCGCGGCCAATCCTTCGACCAGCCGGCGCAGGATCATCGGGGAGTCGGCCTTGGCACGGGTCTCGGTCCAGCGATCGCGGATCAGGCGGAACGCAGCCTCGCGGGTGGCCCGATTGCCGAGAAGCGCGCCGACGTACGACGAGAAATCTTGCATCGGGACGTCATCACCCAGCGCCAGCTCCACCGCGCGTGCGGTGAGCGCGGGCGCTTCGACCCGGGCCAGGGCGTGCAGGTAACGGCGTTTGCTCGCGGGATCGGCCTCCGTCCGCGCGCGTGACCGGAGCTGTTCGAATAGCTTCTCATCGGCGCCGCGGGCGGCTGCGGTGACCACGATGTCAAGGAGATTGGGATCCAGCTCGGACGGACCGGCGGCCGAAGGCAGTCGCGTCTCGGCTTCCCGGACGGCATCGGGGGCCCGTGCCAGCAGCACCAAGGCCCGCAGCAGGACTGAGCGGCGCAAGCGCTTCTCGTCGTCTTCTGCCCCGCCTGCGCCCGGGGTCCAACCGAGGGCCGCTGCCCGCGCGGCGAACAGATCGGTGACGAACGCGCCGAAGCGATCGCGGTCGGCGTCCGCCAAGAAACGATGCTCGATGAGGGAAAGCCGCCCCACGAGCTCGTCGAGCACCACGTGGTCGAGCTCGTCGCGCAAGCTGGCGACCAGATCTAAGAACGGCTCGATCGGCGCCTCGCCCGCGCGCACCAGCGCCCAGGCGTCGGAGATGAGAACGACCCGCTCGGCCGGTCGCAGCTCGCTCACCGACGGCAAGAGCCGGGCGAGAGCGTCGGCGTCGTAGGCGGTGCGGTAAAAGCCGCGCGCCTCCGCGTTTCCGATGCACCAGGCCACCGGTCCTTCGGCCGCCATCGGGACGCGCGCCGTCTCATTGGCGAGGAGGATCGTCTGTTCCTTCACGCCGGCCGCATCGCGAAAGCGCAGCACGATCGGCACCAGCCAGCGTGCGGCCGCGGCCCGCGCCGCCGCGCCACCCTCGGCGAAGAACCGACGCTGGCGAAGCTCCACGACTGTCGGCGCGTCGGCGCCGCGTTGGCCGGCCGTGCCATGTTCGCCGGCCGTGCCGTGTTCGATCGACAAGCTGATGACCGGGTAACCCGTCTGCCGGATCCAGCCGTTCGCCATCTCGACGATCGGCTGCCCGGACGCTTCCTCGAGCGCGCCCCAGAGATCGTCGGCCGTCGCGTTCGCTTCCCGGTGGCGGCGCATGTAGAGGCGGATCCCGTCGCGAAAAGCCTCGGCGCCCAGGAATCCCTCGAGCATGCGCAAGACCGCGCCGCCCTTTTCGTACGTAATAGCGTCGAACGATTCTCCGGCCTCCTCGGCGTTCTTGATCTCGGCGCGGATGGGGTGCGCGGAGACCAGCGCGTCCAGGGCCAGGGCGACCCCTTTGCCGCTTTCGAAGTCCATCCAGATTCGCCAGCTCGGGCGCCAGTCGTCGACGATCTTGTAGGCCATCCAGGTGGCGAACGCTTCGTTGAGCCATAGATCGTCCCACCAGGCCATGGTCACCAGGTTTCCGAACCACTGGTGGGCGAGCTCGTGGGTGATGACCTCCGCGACCCGCTTCTGCACCGCCAGCGGCGCGGTGGCGGGGTCGGCGAGCAGCGCCACCTCCCGGAAGGTGATCGCGCCCGCGTTCTCCATCGCGCCCGCCTCGAAGTCGGGAACGCCGATCTGATCGAGCTTGCCGAACGGGTAGGGGAGGCCGAAGTAGTCTTCGAGCCGCGGGAGCACCGCCGAGGCCGTCTCCTGGGCGAAAGCGACGAGGTGGCGTTTGTCGGCGGTGGTCCAGGTGCAAAGGGGGACTTCGCGGATCCGGGCGACCGGGCTCGGTACGATCGGGCCGACGATCAGCGCGACCAGATACGACGACAGCGGAGGCGTCGGCGCGAAGGTGACCCGGCGGTCTCCGCGGCCGTCGGGCTCGTCGCGGGTGGCGACGCCGTTCGAGAGCGCGACCGCGCCGTCGGGCACGCCGCTGACCGAGATCCGCCAGACCGCCTTGAAGGACGGCTCGTCGAAGCAAGGGAACAGCCGGCGCGCGTCGGCGGCCTCGAACTGCGTGACGGCCAGCGGGCCGGCGCGATAGAGGCCCCGCAGCCCAGGGCTGAACGCGCCTCGGTAGGCGATCACCAGCTTGGTCGGGCCGGCTGGCAGCTCCTCGGCGAACGTCAGCGTGACGGTCTGGCTGACGGGGTCGGTACTCGGAGCTGCGAAGAGCCCGCCGGCCCGGCCTCCGGCTTGCCCGTTGGCGGCGGCCGGGCTCGCCTCGGCCGAGGTCACTTCGAGATCCACCGCGTGAAGCACGATCTCCCGTCGGGGTGACGCCAGCGCCAGGGTGACCGTCAGCAGGCCCTCGAAGCGTCCCTCCGGCAGGTCGATGCGCAGATCGGCGTCGTAGCTTTTCGGTCTGATGTCCGACGGCAGGCGAAAGTTTTTTCCGAGAGTCACGCTGTCCTCAGGTTGGATGTGGTGAGCGACTTTGTACCGTAATCTAGGGCCGGATGTCTCAAGCGCCCGCAGCACCCGTTCCGGTTCCGCACGATCCCTACGCCCCGCTCCGCATCGCCAGCTTTCGCTGGTTCGTCGCCAGTATCCTGGCGATGGCTATGGGGGCCCAGATTCAGGGCCTGGTCGTCGCGTGGCAAATGTACGCCGTCACGCACGATCCGCTGGCGCTGGGGATGGTGGGGCTGGCCGAGGCGGCGCCCTTCATCGCGTTCGCGCTCTACGCCGGGCACCTGGCCGACGTGCTCGATCGCCGGCGCGTCGCGCTGGGCGCGCTGGTCGTCCTGTTCGCCTGTGCGGTCGCGCTCGCCGTTGCGAGCTTCTTCTTCATCGCGCGGGGTCGCTCGGGCCCCTGGATTCGCTGGACGATTTACGGGGTCATCGTGATCTGCGGCGGCGCACGCAGCTTCCTGCTGCCGGCCCGCAACGCGCTCGGCGCCGACCTGGTGCCGCGACCGCTGTACCCGAGCGCGGTCGCCTGGCGCACCGGCATCTGGCAGGTCGCGGCGGTCAGCGGTCCGGCGCTCGGCGGCATCTTCTACGCCTGGCTGGGCGCAACGGCCTCGTACGCCATCTCCGCCGCATTGATGGCGATCTCGGTGGTCACGGTCGTGAAGATCCGCGTCGCGGCGCGACCGTCGGTCGTGCGGTCCGAGACGCTGATCGCGAGCGTCCGAGCCGGGCTCGCGTTTCTCTGGACGAGGCCAATCTTCCTGGGCGCGATAACCCTGGATCTGCTGGCGGTGTTGTTCGGGGGCGCCGTCGCGATCCTGCCGATCTTCGCCGAGGAGATCCTGCACGTGGGACCGCAGGGTCTGGGCGCGCTGCGCGCGGCGCCCGCCGTGGGCGCGGTGTTGATGTCGGGAGTGCTGGCGTTGCGCCCGCCGCCGGGGCGCGCGGGGCGTACGTTCCTGACCGCGGTCGGGTTGTTCGGCGTCTTCACGATCGCGTTTGGTCTGTCACGCTGGTTCTGGCTCTCGCTGGCGCTGCTCGCGTCCAGCGGCGCCGCCGACATGCTCAGCGTTTATTTCCGCGGCACGCTCATGCAGGTGCTCGCCCCCTCCGGGATGCTGGGGCGGATCTCCGCGGTCAACCAGATCTTCATCGGCTCGTCGAACGAGATCGGCGCCTTCGAATCGGGCGTCGCGGCGAGGCTCCTTGGCACGGTCCCTTCGGTGGTGGCCGGAGGCCTCGTCACAATCGTCGTCACGGTCATCACCGCCTGGCGCGCGCCCGCCCTGGCGCGTCTCGATCGCTTCGAACAGCAAGAGCCTGGCTGATCAGCCGGCCGCGTCCGGCGGAAGCCCGGTCATTCGGATGGTCTTGATGTTGACGAATTCCCGGAGGCCGAAACGTGCGAGCTCGCGGCCGTAGCCGGAGCGCTTGACGCCGCCGAAGGGAAAGCGGGCGTCGGAGGCGACCATGCCGTTGACGAACACGCTGCCGGCCTCGAGCTCTCGCGCCAGCCGATCGGCTTCCGCGCGGTCACGCGTGAAGGCCGACGCGCCGAGCCCGAAGTGCGTGGCATTCGCCAGGGCGATCGCCTCGCCGATACCGGTGACCCGGAAGAGCGCGGCGACCGGGCCGAAGACCTCCTCGCAGGCGGCCGGCGCCGCCGGCGGAACGTCCGCCAGCACGGTTGGAAGGTAGAAGTTGCCCGCGCCGGCGAGGCGCCGGCCGCCCGTCAGGACCCGCGCGCCCGCCGCCACCGAACGGTCGACCTGCGCTGCCACCTCGGCCAGAATCGACGGCGTCGCCAGCGGTCCGATTGCCGTCTTGCGGTCCATCGGATCGCCGATGGGGAGCGAGGCCATCGCCGCCACCAGCTGCTCCGCGAAGCGATCGTAGATCGTGTCCGCGACGATGAAGCGCTTGGCGGCGATGCACGACTGGCCACTGTTCACGATGCGCGCCTTGACGGCCGTGGCCACGGCCCGGTCGAGATCGGCGCTGGCGAGCACCACGAACGGATCGCTTCCGCCCAGCTCGAGGACGCTCTTCTTGAGATGCGCCCCAGCCGCGGCGGCGATGCTCCGGCCGGCGGCCTCGCTGCCGGTTACCGTCACCGCAGCGACGCGGTCGTCGGCGATGAGCGCGGCGACGGCATCGGATCCGATGAGCAGCGTCTGGAACACCCCGGCCGGTGCGCCGGCTCGCCGGAACAGCTCTTCGATCGCGAGCGCGCACTGCGGGACGTTCGAGGCGTGCTTGAGGAGGCAGACGTTGCCCGCCACCAGCGCGGGCGCCGCGAAGCGGATGACCTGCCAGAACGGAAAATTCCAGGGCATGACCGCCAGGACGGCGCCGAGCGCCTGAAAGGTGACCGCGTCATGCTCGCCCGGTCCCTCCGAGACGATCTCCGGGCGCATGAATTCCTCGCCGCGATCGGCGTAATAGCGGCACCCGGCGGCGCACTTGTCCGCTTCCTGCTCCGCCGCGCCGATGAGCTTGCCCATCTCCAGCGTCATGAGCCGACCGAAGGCCTCCCGCTCGGCCTGCAGAAGATCGGCGGCTCGCCCCACGACCGCCGTCCGTTCGGCAACCGGCCGGCGGCTCCACTCGCCCAGCGCCGCCGATGCGCGGGCGAGCTTCTCGTCGATCGCGGACGGGCTGTCCGGCACGAAGGTCCGGACGCGTTCGCCGGTTGCCGGATTGACCGTTTCGATCGCCACGTCCGCCACGTCGCGCTAACTCGGGGTCACTGACAGCTGTCGACGCTGGGCAGGCGGCAGAGATTCATCTGGTCGACAGTGTAAGGCTATCCTGGAAACAAATCACCGCTCAAGCTCAGGCCCCCGAGAATTGGACGGCCACGAAGGCCCCCGCGATGAGCGCGACCGACGTGGCAATGAGCGTCACATCTAACCAGCGCGGGGCCGGCCGACGCACCTGCACCCGAACCAGCCCGACAATGGCGCCCGCGATTAGGCCCCCGATGTGCGCCGCGTTATCGACCAGTCCGACGCCTCGAGCGGAGAGCGACAGCCCGACGCCAAGAACGAACACGATGTTGAACGCGAGCGATCGCGCCACCGCGCGTTGTCCGGAGCGCCACGCGAAGGTTGCCGCCATCCCAATCAGCCCCATGATCGCACCCGAGGCTCCGGCGGAGATCGTCGGGTGTCCTCGGGACGCCGCGAGCGCGCTCGACAGGACGTTGCCGAGCGTGCCGGTCACGACGTAGGTCGCGGCGAAGAGGCCGCGACCAAGCGCCCGCTCCGAGATCACGCCGATCTGGGCGAGGACCCAGAGGTTCATGGCGATGTGCAGGAGGTTGACGTGAACGAACGCGGCCGTGAGAAAGCGCCAGTGCGAGACCTGGAGGTCGATTCCGGACACCGACGCACCGGCGCCGATCAGGGTCGCGCTGTCGAACGACACCAGGCGCCGGGAAGCCGCCGCCATGACGACGTAGACCAGCAGGTTGATGACGAGTAGCCCGACGGTGACGGGCGCCTCCGGCAGGCGGCGAATCAAGTTCATGGGCGGAAGACGCTGGAATTTTTCATGGTCCGAGGCAGGTTATCCACTGCGATCCCCAAAAATGCGACCGACGCGGGCATCTCGGCCGACTTGACAGCTCATCCAACTCCATACAAAGGAACGACATGATCCGGACTCAACTGCGCGTCCTTTTCGCCGTCGCCGTGTTCGGCGTGGCCATCGGCCTGGCCGGCCGGGCGCCCCCGAAGCTGTTTGCGACCGCGGCCGCAGCCGCTGGGGCCGTGACGCCCAAGACCGAGGTGCCGAGCGAGGCGCGTGCGCTTTCGCGTGCTTTTTCGAACGTGGCCAAGGCGCTTGGATCGTCGGTGGTCCGGATCGAGGTCGAGGTCGGTTCGCCGCGCGCCGCCTCACCGCACGGTCAGATGCCCAACGACGAGGACGGCGACGACAGCAACGACGCTCAGCCGTTCTTCCGGCACTTCTTCCAGTTCGGCCCCGGCGGCGGCATGCCCGGCATGCCGGCCCCCGGGCCCCAGCACGGCGTCGGCTCGGGCTTCATACTCGACACCAACGGCGACGTGATCACCAACCGTCACGTCGTTCAGGGCGCGACCAAGGTGACCGTGACGATGAACGATGGCAAGGACTACCCGGCGCACGTGGTCGGCAAGGACGTGCAGACGGACGTCGCGGTCGTGCGCCTCGATCACCCGCCCTCCAATCTTATCGTTGCGCGCCTTGGCGACTCGGACAGGCTCGACGTGGGCGAGTGGGTGGTGGCCATCGGCAGCCCGCTCGGTCTCGAGCAGACGGTGACGGCCGGAATCGTCAGCGGAAAAGGCCGGCCTGGGCGGCACGTGCAGATGTCCGGCAAGCGCGTGCGTGGCTATATCCAGACCGACGCCAAGATCAATCCCGGCAACTCGGGCGGGCCGCTCGTCAATCTCGAAGGCGAGGTCGTGGGCGTCAACACGCTGATTCAGGTTGGCGCCGGGGGCGCGTACGGGTTCGCCATCCCGATCAACGAGGTCCGCCACGTGGCGCAAGGTCTGGTGAAGGATGGGCGCGTGCGCTACCCGTACCTCGGCCTGATGCTGACCGACGTCAAAGACCTCGACGACGGGCAGAAGACTAAGCTTGGCAACGCGCTGCCTTCAGCGGGGGCGTACGTCGCGGAGCTGACACCGGGCGGTCCGGCCGGAAAAGCCGGGATGCGGCCGGGCGACGTCATCACGGAAGTCAACGAGCGGAAGATCGCCGGCGCGGGCGACGTGGTTGATTACGTGTCCAATCAGACCATTGGCGCCAGGGTCCTGCTGCACTACGTTCGCGACGGCCGGCCAGCGCAGACACAGGTCGCGCTCGGAGAGCTCCCCGACGAGGACGCGCGCCAGAGCGCCGAAGGGCCGGGGCCAGCGAAAATCGGGATGGCGCTGCAGACGCTGACTCCCGATGTCGCGGATTCGCTCGGCTTGGAGCGCGGCACCAAAGGAGCTGTCGTCACCGACGTCCTGCCGGGGAGCCCCGCCGAGCGGGCCGGCCTTCGGCCCGGGGACGCGATCGTCGAAGTCGACCGCCGTCCGGTCTCCTCAGCGGATGAGGCCGTCGCGGTGCTTCAGGCCGGCCAGCGAAACGGCCACTTGCTGCGGGTGCGCGGCGCAAACGGTACCCGCTTCGTGAGCATCAAGTAAGAGGGGGGGTTCTTATGTGGCTCGCCCGCTCTCCAGGCGGATCTCAGTGATCTCCGGGGGTGCGGCGAGGCGCATGGGCGGTCCCCAATATCCCGTTCCACGGCTTACGTAGAGCTGCGAATCGCCGCGGCGGTGGAGGCCAGCGATGAACGGCTGCTGAAGCTGAACAAGATACCCAAACGGCCAGATCTGGCCGCCATGCGTGTGTCCGGACAGCTGCAGCCCGACGTTGAATCGCTCCGCATCGAAGACCACCCGCGGCTGATGTGCCAGAAGGATCACCTCGCGCTCGGGATCGCGGCCGGCGAGAGCCCTTGACAGCGCCTGCCGCGAATCTAGACCCCCATAATGGACCGCGGAGCGGTCGTCAATGCCTGCCAGATCGAAGCTTCCGGCCCCGTTGCCAATCGAGATCCGTTCGTTTCGCAACACGCGGATCCCAAGTCGGGGCAGTGCGTTAAACCAGCTGGCCGGGTCTGAAAAATATTCGTGATTGCCGGTAACGAAAAAGATGCCGTGGCGGGCGCGTAGGTTGCGGAGCGGCTCGACCAAATCGCCGAGCTCGCTCACGCTTCCGTCAACGAGATCGCCGGTAATCGCCACGAGATCGGGCCCGATCGCGTTCGTTCTTCGGACAATGTCTTCGATGAAAGCCCGGCCGATGGTGCCACCAACATGCACGTCTGTGATCTGGGCGATCGTGAATCCGTCTTGGGCGCGCGGTAGCCGAGCGAGCCGCACCTTCACTCTACGGACGCCTATGGGTCCCCGGGCCGAACGAATTGCGCCCACCGTCAGACCTGAAACGACCAGCGCGACACCCGACGCGACACTTCGCGCCACGAAAGTGCGTCGCCCGGGCAGACCAGGATTCTGATCCACCGCGCCAATCACCCGTCGTCCGAGCGCCATCACCGAGCGGGCGAGGTCCGTAGACAAGAGCGCGACGAAGAACAGAAACATCACGCCCATCCAGACGTAGGCCGGCCAGGACAAAGCCTGCCGAATTCCTGGACGCCCTCGGCCCAAGATCAGGGTGGCAGGGATGCTGGCCGCGAGCAGGAGGAGGAGCGAGCTTGCAACTGTGCCCCATGGCGCCGAGATCCGTGGATCGCGGATCAAGCGCGCCCACAGGTAGTAATGAATTCCGCCAAGCAGGCCAAGCGCAACCACAATGAACGTTAAAAAACGACTCATGTACGGCGGTTCTGACATGCAGAGGCCTGGAATCAAGTGGTTTTGCGTTGCGCTGCCAATCGTTCGAGGCTAGTCTGCGCGGCAACCAAGGGGGAGATGATGCCAAAGAGGTCCGAAATTCAGGATGTCGTGCAGCAGTTCGTGAATAGTTTGTCGTCATTGATCGAGCAAGACGCGGTGTCGCGCGCCCGCGACGCTGTGTTGCATGCATTCGGGGGCCCCGCGCCGGTTGGAGCGCCTCTACGAGGCGCCGGTCCGGGGAAGGCTGGAGGTGCCGGCCGTGGCGGTCGCAAACGCCGCAAGGGGCCGATCCAACTCTGTCCGGTGCCCGGCTGCTCCAATCGGGCGGCGCCGGTCTTCGGAATGGTCTGCTCCAAACACAAGGATTTACCGAAAGCCGAGATCAAGAAGCATCGCGAGGCGCGGCGTGCCCAGAAGCAGAAGGAAAAGAAGACCAAGAAGGCCGCCTGAGATCCAGAAGGCCGCTCGACGATACACAGGTCGTCGGTCGTCGAGGAAGCAGAAGGGGCCCGTTTTTCACGGACGGTGTGGCGTGAGCGCCACGTCACACCGGGTCGCGGGGCCGTGGTCGGTAAATTCCCAGCGATTTCAGCTCGCTGCCGTTGGCACTGCCGTTGCGAAGGCTTTAGGGCCGAAGCCCAAGGAGGCGAGTATGGCCATCGCGACCGCAACACTCGATTTCGATTCGTACGGGAAACTGATGAGGCCGGCCCTGCCGGTCGAGGTACCCGGCTTGGAGGCGCTCAAGTCCTGCCCCCAGCTGCAGCGCGCGCCCGTCGAGGCCCTGCGCGCCCTCGCGCGCGATGCGAGCCTGCGCTCCCTGCATCGGGGCGCCACCATCGCGTCTCAGGGTGGGCATCTCGAGGCGGCGATTCTGGTGATCCGGGGGAAGATTCGAGCCGTCTGCCGCGCGGTGAACGGCCGAGAGATTTCAGTGGAGATGTTCCGCGGCGGCGACTTGATAGCCGACGGCGCGCTGGCTCCGGAAACGCCCTTGGCCAACGACTGGGACGCGGTCGAGGCATCGACGTTGTTGCTGATTCCACGCGACCCCTTCCTTTCATGCCTGCGGGCGACGCCGGAGCTCGCGCTGGCGCTCGGGGCCGAGCTGGTCGCGCGCCTCGAGCGATCCAAACAGCTCGCTACCGGTCTGGCGCTGGCGGGGGTCAAGGAGCGCGTCGTTTCTCGGTTGGTCGCGATCGGCCGGCAAGATGGAACGCCGGGTCCGGAGGGACTGCTCATCCGCAATCGTCCGACTCAGCAGGAGCTCGCCAACCAGATAGGCGCCTGCCGCGAGACGGTTTCGCGCACCGTCTCGGAGCTGGTCCGGAAGGGGCTGCTCACGCCGCGCGGACGCTCCTTGTTGATTAGCAAGCGGCTTCTTGAAGACGCCGCGTAAGCGGCGACCCATCGTCTCGGGGGGGGCGGGCTCGGACTATCTCCGGCGCAATCATTGACGCTGCGTCGTGCGCGGGTGAAACTTTGTAGGGCTTGGCCAGCCAACCCAAAGTCGTCGGCACGGCAACACAGGGGACCTTCGTCCCATTTGCCGAAGTCGACATTCGTACCTCCATTCGTCCGACGGTGGCCGAGATCGATCTCGGCGCCGTTCAGCGGAATTTCCAGCGATTCCGACAGGCGGTTCGCGGTGTCGATCGGGAGGTTGGGATTTACGGTGTCGTCAAGGCCGACGCCTACGGACACGGCGCGGTGCCGGTGGCGCGGGCGCTCGAGCCGCTGTGCAACGCGCTGGCCGTTTCGCTGGTCGAAGAAGGCCTCGAGTTGCGCGCGGCCGGTATTCGCGCGCCGATCCTCGTGCTCGGCGCTTACTACAACCGTCATCAGGACGACGTGCTGGCGGAGCGGCTGACGCCGGTCATCTACGACTGGGGCGATCTGGACAAGTTCGGCGCGGCCGCCGCACGCCGCGGCCGGAGGGTCGATGTACACGTCAAGGTCGATACGGGGATGAGCCGGCTCGGGATCGCCGTGGGTGCTCTGGACGCGACGCTCGCCCGTCTCCGCGGTTTGCCGTCGCTGCGCCTGGCGGGGCTCTGCACGCACTTCCCATCGGCGGACCTGCCAGATCCACGAACGAGCGAGGAAGCCCTGGGCCGTTTCGAGGCCTGTCTCGCCCGCGCGGCGCAGGCGGGCTTTCAGAATCTGGTCAACCACGCGGCCAACAGCGCCGCCTCCGTGCGTTTTCCGCACGCGCGCCTCGACGTGGTGAGGCCGGGACTGGCACTCTACGGGGCAATGCCATCGAAAGCCGTCTCGCTGCCCGGGTTGGAAGGCGCGCTCTGCCTGAGAACGCGGGTCATGGCGGTGCACGAGATCACGCCAGGCACCGCCGTGAGCTACGGGGAGCTCTGGCGGGCCCGCCGTCCGTCTCGGGTGGCGACCCTCCCGATCGGCTACGCCGACGGTTATCCGCGCCGCGTCCAGGACGCCGCCGTGCTGCTCGGCGGTCGCCGGGTTCCGATCATCGGTGCCGTCTGCATGGACATGTTGATGATCGACGTGACGGATCTGCCGGAGGACGCCCTCGGCGGGGCGGTGACGCTGATCGGCCGCGACGGCACGGAGACGATCACCGTCGACGACGTCGCCCGCTGGGCGGGGACCGTGAGCTACGAGATTCTGTGCGGGATCTCGAAGCGCGTGCCGCGCGTTCTGCGCGACGCCGCGGTCACACCGCCGCGCCTCGCGCCCAATCCAGCGGCCGCGCCATGAGCACCGCCTCCGTCGAGGGCCCGTCCGAGCCGGAGCTCGGCGTCGTCGCCGCGCTGATCGACGCCGCGCTGTCGCCGCCTCGCGCGATCTTCTCTTACATCGGTGACCATGCCATGCTGCTGGGGCTGGCGCTCGCGGCGCTGTTTCGGAAGCCGTTTCGCCTGCGGCTGTTCCTCGAGCAGATGGAGTTCGTGGGCGTTGGGTCGCTCACCATCATCGTCTTGGTCGGGTTCTTCTCGGGCGCGGTGTCCGCCCAGCAAGCGATCGCCGCGCTCCGGATCTTCAATCAAGAGCGTTTCGTCGGCGCGACCGTCGGGCTCTCGTTGGCCCAGGAGCTCGCCCCTGTCTTCACGGCCCTCATGATCGCCGCGCGGGCCGGCTCGGGCATGGCGACCGAGCTCGGCTCGATGCGCATCACGGAGCAGATCGACGCGCTCAGCACCTTCGCCGTCGATCCGATCCAGTACCTGGTGACCCCCCGGATCGTGGCGACGGTCCTGATGATGCCCATCATGACCATGGTCTTCAACATCGTGGGTCTGTTCGGCGCCTACCTCTACGCGATTTTCCTAGAGCACATCGACCTCGGGCAGTTCATCGAGCAGTTCACGTACTGGACCGATCCGAAGGACTACATCATCGGAGCGACCAAGGCCGCGGTCTTCGGCGTCACGCTGTCGGTCGCCGCCTGCTTTCAGGGCTTCAACGTGCGCGGCGGCGCCAAGGAGGTGGGGCTTGCCACGACGCAGGCCGTAGTTGCAGGCTCGGTCTCGGTCCTCGTGTCGGACTACTTCCTGATCGATATGTTCCACATTCTTTGGCCCTACAAATCGTGAACCCGCTGCGCGCCTCAAGTCCTGCTCCCGCCGCACCATCCGGCGGGCAAGTCGATTTCACGAAGCGCGACGAGCGCTGGCAAATCCGCGCGCGCGGGCTGCAGAAGACCTTCGGTCCGCAGCACGTCCTGCGCGGCGTCGACCTCGACATCGAACGGGGGCGGACGAACATCGTCATCGGCGGCTCCGGGCAGGGCAAGTCGGTGCTGATGAAGCTCCTCATGGGGCTGCTCAAGCCGGAGGCGGGCCAGATCTGGGTCGATGGGCAAGACGTCGTGCCGCTCGGCAATCTCGAGATGGGGCGATTGCGTCGGAAGTTCGGCATGTTGTTCCAGTACGCGGCGCTGTTCGATTCGATGAATGTGGTCGAAAATATCGCGTTCCCACTGATCGAGCGCTACCACCTTTCCCGCGGCGAGATCATGGATCGCGTCCGCGATCTGCTGCGCCGGCTCGACCTCGCCAACGTGACCGGCATCGAGCAGAAGTTTCCGCCACAGCTCTCGGGAGGCCAGCGTAAGCGCGTCGGCCTGGCGCGGGCGCTCATCGATCGACCGGAGATCCTACTCTACGACGAGCCGACCACCGGTCTCGATCCGGTCGCCGCCAAGAACGTCGACGAGATGATCAGCCGCACCGCGGACGACTTCGGCGTCACCTCGGTGGTGATCTCGCACGACATGGCGTCGACGTTCCGAATTGCCGATCGGATCTCGATGCTCGCGGGGGGCGTGATCATCGTGAGCGGCACGCCGGCGGAGGTGCTGGCCAGCCAGTTGCCGCCGCTGCGTGAGTTCGTCGAGACCTCGGGGCTGGTCCCCGCCGGGTCAAGGGCACATCCTTGAGGCGGAGCTGGGCATCCGTGACCGTCGGGCTGCTGGTGGTCATCGTGTCGGCGATCAGCTACTTCCTGATCCGGTCGACCAGCGAGCGAACCTCCGGTTCGAAGGGCTACAGCGTCTGGGGGCTCTTCCACGACGCTTCCGGCCTGTTCGAGAAGTCGCGCGTGCAGACCGCTGGTATTTCGGTCGGCCAGATCGACAAGCGCGAGCTCGATCCCGTTACCGCGCACGCCAAGATCACCATCCGGATGCTACCGGGGATCGCGCTCTACGAAAATGCGGTGGTCTCCAAGAAGTCGGCGTCGCTGCTCGGCGAGTACTACCTGGAGATCGATCCCGGGACGCCGTTCGCCGAGGTGCAGGGCCAGCGCCGGGCCATGCGCCCGCTCAAGGACGGCGATCAGATCCTGAACGTCCGCGAGCCGACGGCGATGGGCGACATCATGGCGGACATCGGGACGCTGCTCCCTATCCTGCACGACATCCTGGATGACGTCCGGAAGCTGACGTCGGGTACCGTCACCGACATCGCCGAGAACATCAACAAGCTCATCGAGAGCAACGCCGACACGCTCGGGCGCCTGCTCAGCCGCGTCGACACCATCGCCGCCAACGTCGAAGGCGTCACCACCACCGAGTCGGGCGACGTCAAGGAATCCATCAAGAATGTCCGCGAGATCACCGAGTCGATCAAGGACCTCATCGGCACGACCCAGGGTCAGGTCAGTGGAACGGGCACGAAGGTCCAGGGCTCGATCGATCGCCTCCAGGCGACGCTCGACAACCTCGATAAGACCATGAAGAACATGGAGACGGTCACCAGCCGGCTGGAGAAGGGCGAGGGGACGGCGGGCAAGCTGCTCACCGACGACTCGATCGCGAACAACATCGATGACATCACCGAGAACGCCAGCGGCTTCGTCCGCAGCATCACCAAGCTGCAGACGATCGTCGGGCTGCGCACCGAGTACAACTTCATCTCGAACGGGGTCAAGAACTACCTCTCGGTGCAGCTCATGCCCCGCCCCGATAAATTCTACCTCATCGAGCTTATCGAGGATCCGCGTGGTTATTCGAGCACGAGCCAGATCGTCACTCAAAGCTCACTGAACCAGTTCAGCTCCGCGACCACGGTGACGACCACCAATGCGCTGCGCTTCTCGCTGATGTTCGGCAAGCGTATCGGTTCGGTGGCAGGCAGGTTCGGCATCAAGGAATCGACCGGTGGTTTCGGGGGCGATTTCTTCATGCTCGACGATCGGCTCACCCTGTCGGTCGACGTCTTCAATTTCGCGGCCTCGAACGTCGGTCAGTACCCGCGTGTGAAGACCTCCCTGGCGTGGAATATCTGGAACAGAACGATCTCCGTGGTCGGCGGCGCCGATGACCTCTTGAACTACACGCGCGCGAAAGCGGGCGCTGGCGGAGGCTTTGACTACTTCCTTGGCGCCCAGCTCACCTTCAACGACCAGGACCTCAAGTCCCTCCTGCTGTTTGGCGGCGGCGCCGCCGCGGGCGCCGCCAGCAAGTAAGATGGGAACCCTGGGAGGGTTCCCAAACCCTCCCGCGATGGGCTCCGCCGGGCGAAGCCCGGCTACGCCCGACGCG
>CAAGKR010010596.1_pt1 | contig 21429 bp, 15 predicted proteins | sample 2556971 | NCBI WGS metagenome assembly CAAGKR01 (sample SAMEA5207829, study PRJEB30636) | soil metagenome | biome: forest; feature: boreal; material: soil | place: USA | collected 2011-09 | depth 1 m | reverse complement strand
CCGGCGGCCGGTGTTCCGCCGCTACGACCACCAGGTCGGCGACGACACCGTCATCACGCCGGGAGGCGACGCGGCGCTGGTGAGGGTCCGCGGGACGGACGGCGCGATCGCGCTGTCCACCGACGGCAACGCCCGCTTCGCCGCCCTCGACCCCCGCCGCGGCGCGGCAATCGCGGTGTGCGAGGCGGCGCGCAACGTCGTCGCGGTGGGGGCGACGCCGCTGGCAGTCACCAACTGCCTGAACTTCGGCAACCCCGAGAAGCCGGAGGTGTTCTGGCAGCTGCGCGAGGCGATCGAGGGGATCGCGGAGGCGTGCCGTGCCCTGGAGGTGCCGGTGGTGAGCGGTAATGTCAGCCTCTACAACGACACCAACGGTGTCAGCATCGACCCCACCGCGGTCATCGGGATGGTGGGGCACATCGATGACGTCTCGCGGCGGGTCGGGGCCAGGTTCGCGGCCGATGGCGACGTCGTGGCCCTGGTCGGACCGCTGACCGCGGAGCTCGGCGGCAGCGAGTACCAGCGGCTGGCAGCGGGTGTCAACGAGGGCGCCCGGCCCGAGCTTGACCTCGACCTGGAGCGTCGCGTGCAGTCGTTTGTGATCGAGGGCACGGCGGGCCGGCTGTTGAGGAGCTGCCACGACGTCTCCGACGGTGGAATCGCCGTGGCGCTGGCAGAGAGCTGCATTCTGGGCGATCGCGGCGCGGAGATCGTTATCGGTCAGTTGCGAGATGGTTCGGAAGGAATGAGGGCTGCCGGTATACTCTTCGGAGAGGGCCAGTCCCGCTTCCTCATCAGCTTCGACACGGAGGCCTCAATGCCCCTGCACGAGCTGGCCGGACGGCACCGGGTCCCGCTGGTAGCGCTGGGCGCGACCGGCGGGGACCGTATCCACGTCGAGGGCGCTGTGGACGTGGGGCTGAAACAGGCGCGCGAGGCGTACGAGACAGCCCTTGTCTGAAGCCACGCCGCGCATGACCGTAGCCGAGTTCAATGCTCGGCATGCGGGTGATGCGCTGCGCGGGTACCGCTCCCCGTCGCCGCTGAGCGACGAGCGGATGCGCGAGGAGTGTGGCCTCTTTGGGATCTACTACCCCGGCGAGGACGTCGCCAACCTGACGTACTTCGGGCTCTACGCGCTGCAGCACCGCGGGCAGGAGTCGGCGGGAATCGGGGTCAGCGACGGCCGCGCGATGCGAATGCACAAGGAGATGGGCCTGGTCGCGCAGGTGTTTGACCAGGATGATCTCGACAGGCTGCAGGGATACATCGCGATCGGGCACACGCGCTACAGCACGACGGGGAGCACGAAGCTGCCCAACGCGCAGCCGATGCGGTTCGAGCATCCCACCATCGGGCCGTTCCTGCTGGCGCACAACGGGAACCTGGTCAACGCTGCGGAGCTGCGCGACGAGCTGCGCGAGCAGGGCGTGGAGCTGGAGAGCACCAGCGACACCGAGGTGCTCGGGCTGATGCTGTGTCGCACGCCGGGTGACACGCTCGACCAGGTGCTCGCCCAGGCGCTGCCCCGCGCGGAGGGGGCGTATTGCCTGCTGTTCCTCACGCGCGACTCGATGGTGGCCGCGCGCGACCCGCTGGGGATCCGGCCGATGGTGCTGGGGCGGTTTGGTGACGTCGATGCGCCAGGTGGGACCGGGTACGTCATCACAAGCGAGACCTGCGCGCTCGATGTCGTCGGAGCTCACTTTGTGCTCGACGTGGAGCCGGGGGAAATCGTCTCGATCGACGCCGCCGGGATGCGCAGCACGCGGATCCGCCGGACAGACACGAAGCGGGCGATGTGCTCCTTCGAGTTCATCTACTTCGCGCGGCCGGACAGTGTTATGGGTGGGAAGTCGCTGTATGAGGCGCGCGGGGATATGGGGCGCGAGCTGGCGCGGGAGTCGCCGGCGGACGCCGACATCGTCATTACAGTGCCGGATAGCGCCACTCCGGCCGCGATCGGATTTGCCAACGAGTCGGGACTGCCATTTGTTGAGGGGATGATCAAGTCGCGCTACATCACGCGGACGTTCATCCAGCCGTCGCAGAAGCTGCGCGAGTCAGGAATCAAGCTGAAGTTCAACCCAATGCGGCATGTGCTCCAGGGAAAGCGCATCGTGCTGGTGGACGATTCGATCGTCCGTGGCACGACATCGCGTCGGATCGTGGAGGAGCTGCGTCGGGCTGGGGCGAAGGAGGTGCACATGCGCATCGCCTCGCCGCCGATCATGTGGCCGTGCTTCATGGGCATCGACATCGCGTCAAGGAATGAGCTCATCGCCGCGCACAACAGCGTGGAGGAGGTGGGGCGGCTGTTGGGGACGGAGAGCCTGCACTACCTAAGTATTGATGGCTTGCGCCGGGCGATGGGAGAGCCGACCGGCGAGGGGTTCTGCTTCGCCTGCTTCAACGGTAGCTATCCCGTGGCCGTCCCTCAGGGACTGGAGGGCGACAAGTTAGCGCTTGAGCTCCCCGTCCGTGCAGGCTGAAGGCGATCTCGCGAACTGTCCTTACACTGCGCCGCTAGCACATCCAGCTTGGAAGGCTAGCGCTCTACTACCGTGCCGTCGGGCGAACGCTTCCGGTCCTCGAGAGTGCTTACCCGCGAGACCTTGCTTCCTTGGCGCTCAGCCCTTCTCTGTCCATGGTCGTGGCCCGAACACCTCACCAGAGGAAGCCGGTTCGACAAATACCGCCTGCCTCGTGGGGCGATAGCCAACACGATCGAACAACGCATGCGGCTTTGACTCGCGGTGCGAGGACCATCGCCGCTGTCAGTCCACGCTGGCCGTGGAGGAGGCGCGACCCGGGACCCGGTTGATGCTCATGGCCGGGAAGCCGTACGGCGAGGAGCCCGTTTACAACGGCCCGTACGGCAGCAGCGCTTCAGGGTCGGTTCTGGGAGACGCACGAACTGCTCTTCCAGGGCCTCCGCCGTGCTCCGCGAGCATCGGGAGATCACCCGCCCTGCCATGGCGGAGCACGGGGCAGCGAGCAGGGCACCGAGGGAGACGGCCTCTTCGTCGTCTGCGACAACGCCGCCGATGCCGTAGCGTCACCAGGCGTCGACGAATCGCGGCCGGCGTGACACCGGCTCCGGCTGGTCGCGCAGGATGACGCTGGAGACAAGCTCCCGCGTCGTTGCTGGGTCGATGACGTCGTCGATCTCAAAATGGCTCGCTGTGTTCAGGGCCTTGCCCGTCTCGTAGGCGGCCGCAACGAGCGCATCGAACTGCGCCTGCCGCTCCGTCTCGTCGCCGATGGCCTCGAGCTCTCGCCGGAAGCCCAGCTTGACCGCCCCCTCCAGCCCCATGCCGCCGAACTCGCCCGTCGGCCACGACACTGTCATCAGGTTCGCGTGGAAGCTGCCACCCGCCATCGCCTGCGCACCCAGGCCGTACCCCTTGCGCAGCACCACCGTCATGAATGGGACGGTGAGCGCCGCGCCCGCAAGGAACATCCGGCTGCAGTGGCGCACGTGCGCCGCGCGTTCCGTCTCCGGACCCACCATGAAGCCCGGCGTGTCACACAGAAAGAGCACCGGTAGCGCGAAAGCCTCGCAGAGCTGGAGGAATCGCGCCGCCTTGTCGGCTCCGTCAGCGGTGATCGCGCCTCCGAGGTGTATGGGATTGTTGGCCAAGATGCCCAGCGGTCGCCCTTCGATGCGCGCCAGCGCAGTGACCATGCCGCGCGCGAATCGCGGTCTCAACTCCAGCACGGAGTCGAGGTCCGCGACGCCATCGATCGCCTTGCGCACCTCGTAGGCGCGCCGGCGGTTCTCGGGAACGACGTCGCGCAACTCCGTCGCGTTGGGCGTCTCCCACTCCGCGAGCCTGCCCTGGAAATACGACAGCGCCTGCTTGGCAAGGCGCACCGCATCGGCGTCGTCCTCAGCCGCCACGTCGATGACGCCGTTGTCCACCTGCACAGCGAACGGTCCCACGTCCTCGGCCGCGACGACGCCCAAGCCGCCGCCCTCGATCATCGCCGGCCCGCCCATCCCGATGCTTGCGTCGGGCGTGGCGATGATGATGTCGCAGCAACCCAGCAGCGCGGCGTTGCCGGCGAAGCAGTTCCCCGACGCGATGCCGATCCGTGGCACCACTCCGGACAGTCGAGCCCACAGCGCAAAGGCCATCGTGTTCAGCCCTGCAACCATCGCCTGGTCCGTGTCGCCGGGCCGGCCGCCGCCGCCTTCGGTGAAGAACACTGTCGGCAGTCGGAGCCGCTCGATCAGCTCGAACAGACGATCTTTCTTGCGGTGACCGACGACCCCCTGTGTGCCCGCGAGCACGGTGTAGTCATAGGAGAGCACAGCGCAGCGCGCTCGGCCGCCGTCGAGTAGGGCCGAGTTCACCTCCGCGATGCCGGCGATCAGCCCGTCGGCGGGTGTGCGCGCGATCAGCTCGTTGACGCTGCGTCGCGCGCGCTGGGCGGCGATCCCCAGGGCTCCGTACTCCACGAAGGTGCCGTCGTCGCACAGGTCGTCGACATTCTCGCGCGCCGTGCGGCGGCCGGTAGCGTGCCTCGCCGCAACCGCGTCGGCACGCGCCTCATCACGCGTTCCCGCGCGCCGTCGCAACGCCTCGGCAAGGTCGGGACGAACGCCGGCGTCGTCGGTCACGCGCGACATTCTGCACGCGCCGGCCTCGAGCGTTCTCCGCACTCAGCTCGGACCGGCCTCCGCCGCGCAGCATCGCCCTCCCATCCGAGGTCGGACGGCGGGCCGCCCTCGTGCTCAGCGGGGAGCGACAGAGGCCTGTCGCCGCGTCGAGGGACAATCCCGCGGTGATCTCCGCCGCCGCCGCCCGCCCATCTCTAAACCCCGACCAGCAGCACGCCCTGGACCTCATGGACGAGGTCCCGCTCCGCGTCATCGCCGGCCCCGGCACCGGCAAGACCACCACCGTCGTCGCCATGTACCTCCGCCTCCTCGAAGAGCACGGGCTCCGCCCCGGTCAGGTCCTCCTCCTCACGTTCGCCAACAACGCCGCCGCCGACCTCAAGCGCCGCATCGACGCGCTCCACACCGCCTCGTACGACGAGTCGTGGGTCAGCACCTTCCACTCCTTCGCAACCCGGGTCCTCACCACATACGGCCACCTCCACGGCATCCCCGCCTTCCGCCTCATGAACGGCTTCGAGGAGAAGGTGCTGATGCGCCGCGTCCTGTCCGGGACGCCCGCACTCGCGGTGCTCGAGCCGCTCCGCCACAGCGAGGCGCTGGTCCAGGATGCCCTGTGGTTCATCGGCATCCTCAAGCAGAACCTCGTCCGTTCCGACGACTTCGGCACCCTCGCGGCCGGCTCCGACAGCGCCAAGATCCGCGACCTCGCCGCCATCTACAGCGCCTACTGGCACGAGCAGGACGCCCGCCACCTGTGGGACTTCCGCGACGTCATCGCCCAATGCCAGCTGCTGCTCGAGCGCAACGACGCGCTCCGCGCTCAGCTGTCCGAGAAGTTCCACCACGTCATCGTCGACGAGTACCAGGACGTCGACGCCGCCCAGGTCAAGCTGATCGCTCAGCTGGTGCAGGACCATAAGCCCCACCCGCGACTGGCGGTCGTCGGAGACCCGAATCAATCGATCTTCTCGTTTCGCGGCACCCTGCCGGCCTTCCTCGAGGACCAGTGGCAGTGGGGCGGCAGCCGCGTCGCGCTGCGCCAGAACTACCGCTCCTTCGCGCCCATTCTCACCGGCTCCGACCGGCTTCTCAGTCGATACGGACTCGCCCCGGCAGGGCTCACACCGTTGCGCGGCGAGCCAGACGTTCCAGTTGTGCACCGCGACCGCGAGCAGAACGCCACCGATGAGGCCACCGCGGTGGTCCGTCAGGTCGCGGCCCTCGTCAGACGAGCTGACGGCACGGACGCGCGCTACCGTCCCGGCGACGTCGCCATCATCCTGCGCAGCGTTCGCCGCCACGGCCGCCAGTTCGAGGAGGCGCTGCGAGCCGCCGGCATCCCCCACGAGGTGGGCGCGTCGCCGAACTTCGCGTCGTCGGAGATCGTCCGTTTCGCGATCGACGCCCTCGGCGCGCTCGCCCATCCCGACGACGATCGCCAGTTGATGCGCGTGATCGCGTCGCCGTTTGCCGGCGTCCCCCCAGCCGACGCGCACCGTCTCCTCGACGAAGCCGACCGGCGGCGCCGCGCCGCCACCGAGCGGCTGCACAGCACCTCCCTCCTCACGGTGCTGAAGCACGCCTGTTTCCTCCTCCGCGACGCCGACCCCGAGCGCTGGCCGCTGCCCTGGCTGGATGGCGACCCACCGCCGTCGCCCGAGGGCCGCGCCGAACTGGACAGTCAGCAATCCGCCGCCGACACCGCGGACGTCAGTGCCAAGGAGCCGGTCGCCGCGCGGCGTCCCATGGCCACCTTCTTCGATCTCCTCACCGACGGTGGCCGCGACGCCATCCACCGCTTCACGTGGCGCTGGGCGCGGCTGCGCTCGGTATCGGATGAGCTCACCGTCGAGACCCTGCTACACCGGCTACTGGATGACCTCGGCGTGATGAGCCACGTCATGTCGCCGGCGCTGCCCGACGAACGCCGTGACGAACTGCTCGGCCCGCTGCGCATGCTTCTCCGCGCGGTCGCCGACCACAGCGAGTTCCAGTCACTCCTCAGCGAGGAGCCGCCATCCCTGGCCGCGACGATTACCGCGCTCGAGCAGCTGCTCCCGGAGTACATCGACGAACTCGCCGCCCCCGACCACCCCGAGGAGGGCGTGGTGCGCATCCTCACGGCGCACGCCAGCAAGGGCCTGGAGTTCGCGGTCGTGTTCATGCCGGCGATGGCGTCGCAGCACTTCCCCGTCATCCCCGGCGCTCGCTCGCCGTTACTCGTTGCAGACGACCAGCGCTGGCTGACCGACTCGCTCCCCGACTTCGCCGCGCCCTGGCCCGCGAGCGACGACGAGTTCCTCCGCGAGGAGGCGCGTCTCGGTTACGTGGCGTCGACGCGGGCGCGCGACACGCTCTTCCTCTCCTGGGCGGACACGTACGAGCAGGAGGAGGTCGCCACCGCCAGCGCGTTCGTCGAGCCGCTCGCGACGGATGCGCCGCTTCGCGAGTACACCGAGCTACAGCGCAACCCGGCGCTGGGCAGCATGGCTGCGCCGCCGTCCGCGGAGGAGGCCGCAGCCTTCACCCGTTGGGAGGCATGGGCGGACCCGGTGGGAAGGTCGGCTGGCTCGCACGACAGCGCGTCGAGCATCAGCAAGTACCTCGCCTGCCCGCGTCAGTACTACTACAGCAAGACGCTCGCGCTGCGCATGGAGTCCGGCGTCGCCGCGCAGCGCGGCAGCGCGTTCCACAAGGCGCTCGAGAACTTCCACAAGCCGGCGAACGAGGAGCGCTGGCGTCACAACCCGGCCCTGGCGGTGAGCATGTATCGGGAGTTCTGCGACGCGGCGACCGAGAGCCACGTACGCACTGTCGACGGCGAGCTCAACCGCCTCGTCGAGAGGGCCGGCTTGAAGAAGCTGTTCGCGAACTACTGGGAGTCCGAGATCGAAGACAAGACGGTGCCACGAACGGCCGCGACGGAGGCCTCGTTCACGTGGCACCCGCTCGACGACGTGACTATTCGAGGCTGGATCGACCGCATCATCGTGCTCGATGGCGGCGGTCATGAGATTGTCGACTACAAGTCGGGCAAGAGCGGAATGGCCGCGGGAGAGCTCTCGAAGCGTCTTGGACTCGACGGCGAAGTCCCGCACGACTTCCAGCTGCTCATCTACTTCTTCGGCTCGCGTGAGGGCGACGTCACCGGCTTGGAGCACGTGGACCCGCAAGTGGTCGGTCTCTGGTACCCGGCGAAAGTGATGAAGCAGCCACCCGGTATCCGGAAGACGCAGATCGCAGTCGAGGGAGCGTGTGGCCCCGGCGGAATGCCGCTCAAGAAGGACACCATCAGGCTCGACGACGACGACCTCGCCGACGCGCGCGCACGCATCGTTGCCACGGTCGAGGAGATCCGGGCAGGCGCGTACGTGCCGCTGCCGCGCCACAACGACTACACCTGCACGGCGGAGTGGGGCAATGGCTGCGACTACGCCTGGGTCTGTCCCGGCCGCCTCGACGAGCCCGAGGACTACGACCCCCAGTGATCAAGGTCAACGACGATCAGCGCGACGCAGCGAGGGCGGATCACACCCGCGGGCTGAAGATCGTCGCCGGCGCCGGCACCGGCAAGACGTGGACGATGGTCGAGCGCTTCGCTCACCTCGTATCCGACCGCGGCCTCGACCCCAACCGCATCCTGGCGGTGACATTCACCAACCGCGCCGCCGCCGAGCTGCGCGACCGCGTCGTCAACCGGCTCCTCGGCTCGGGCCTGGTTGCCGACCGTGCCTCGCTCGACGCCGCCTGGATCGGCACCTTCCATGCGCTGTGCGTCCGCCTGCTCCGCGACGACTGCTACGAGATCGGCTTCGACCGGGACACCCGCGTCATTAACGAGCTCGACGAGCGCCTCCTGGTCAACGACGTCCTCACCGACCTGCGCAACGGCGACATCGAGGCGGCCGGCATCCTCCAGATGGAGGCGATGAGCGCGCAGGCGGCGATGAAGGTGTCGGTGGAGGCATTCGCGTTCATCCAGCGCACGAAGGGGCGGGGATTGACGCCGGACATGCTCGCCGGCCGGTGCCAGACGTGTGCCAAGGACTTCTGGCGTGATGTCGCTGCCGAAGCGGGCGATGTCGTGGACGACCAGAACGAACGCATCGCCGAGGAGGAGGTGGCCCGGCTCATCTGCGCGACCTACAGCGAGTACGAGCGCCGACTGGCGGAGCGTCGCAGGCTGGACTTCGACGGCATCCTGTTGCGCGTCCGCGATGCGCTGCTCGCCTACCCGGCTTGGGCGCGGCGAGTGCGCGACCGTTTTCAGTACCTCATCGTCGACGAGTTCCAGGACACCAGCGCCATCCAGCTGGAGGTGCTGGGGCTGCTCGCGCAGCCGGAATTCGCCAACGTGTCGGTCGTGGGTGACCCCAAGCAGAGCATCTACGGCTGGCGCGACGCGCTGATCCAGAACCTCGTGGACTTCTCCGGTGAGGAGCATCGCCTGCTGACCAACTACCGCTCAGTCCAGCCGATCCTCGACCTCGGCACACATGTCATCAGGGGCGACGAGCGCTTCGCCGTTGAGCCAGACCTGGTTGCAGACGACGGTCCAGGCGATGAGCGGTCGGTGTGCCTGTTCCGCGCCGACACGCCGGAGGACGAGGCGCGCTTCGTCGCCGGCCAGATCCTTCGCGAGCATGTCGAGAACGGCACGCCGTGGTCGGACATCGCATTGCTGACCCGCATGCGCCGGCCGCCCGTTGCGTTCGAGAAGGAGCTGCGCGCGCACGCCATCCCGTACGTCACCTCCGGCGGCCAGGGTTTCTTCGACCGCGAGGAGATCAAGGACGTGATGGCGTACCTCGCGGTCATCGACGATCCCCTCAACGACCTGGCGCTGGTCCGTGTCCTCCAAGGGCCTCTCGCGCGGGTCAGCGATGGGCAGCTGCACCGGCTGCTCCGCGGCGCGCAGGACCCGGAGGCAGAGATGCGCCACAAATGGGATCTTCTGCTCCGCGCGGAGCGTGATGGCTTCGCGCTGCTCGAAGACGCCGCCACCGCCGCGCGGGTTGTTGACACTCTGGCGCTGTTGCGCAGCCTCGCCGCGCGGCGCGCGCGAATGTCGGTGGGTGACCTCGTGCAGTCCATCGTCGACGAGACCGGCTACGCGGCGCTTGCGGCCGGCGACACCGCGGAGGCGCCGCGACGCCTCGGCAACCTCCGCAAGCTGTACCGGATGGCCAGCGACTTCGAGGCATCGCAAGCCTTCACCGGCCTCGACGATTTCATCCGCTATGTCAAGCTGCACGACGAGCACGACGTGGAGGTGAGCGAGGCCGACATCTCCGGCTCCGACGCTGTGCGCGTCATGACCATCCATGCCGCCAAGGGGCTGGAGTTCCCGGTGGTGCTCCTGGTGCAGGTCAAGCCGGTGCTCGACCGTCACACCGGCTGGATGTTCTTCGACGACGAGTTCGGGCTGATTCTCAGGAACCTGGGCGGCGACGACAACGACGAGACCAGCAAGCACAAGAAGTGGGTCGCGGCACGCCCCCGCGTACTGCCCAAGCACGTAGGCATCGCTGAGGGACGCCGACTCGTGTACGTCGCCATCACGCGCGCGGAGCGGAAGGTGTTCGTGTCAGCGACGCGGCGCAAGGAGGCCAGTTGGGAGGCTGTCTGTTCGCCGCTCGATGACAAGGGCAAGCCGCGGCAGAAGCCGGAGCTCGACCACTTCCGCACCATGGCTCTGTACCTGCGGGATGGCGGCGGGGTCGGGACGCTGCTCGAGGCGGAAGACGTCGCTCGGCCGACTGCGGCGGCTGCTGCAATCGCCGCCGAAGCCATGGAGCCGCTCGCCGATATCGCCGTGCCCCACGACGGCGCATCGGCGACGCGTGGCGAGGGCGCGACGTCCGGTGAACGACCGGTCGTGTCGTTCTCGCAGCTCGAGGTACTGGCCCAGTGCGGCCTGCGCTACCGATACATGTACGAGTGGCGCCTCCCAGCCCCACCGGACGACCTCTGGCCGAAGCGCGAGCCGGCCGCCGACGCCGCCCTCGGCGCGGCCGACCTCGGCACGCTTGTCCACGCGGTGCTCGAGCGCTTCCACCAGCCCGGCCCGGACGATGGCCGCGGTGGCATGGAACGTCTTCATGAGCTGTGGAATGAGCTGGCCGGTGCAGCCGAGGGTCCGGACCGCGCTGCCGCCACCTGGGACAACACCGTGGCGCGGATGTTCGAGAACTACCTGCGTTCCGATGTCGCCGCGATGACCACGACCGCCACCGAGCAGGAGGTGAACCTCGTGGTCGAGGTGGAGGGTCAGCCGGTGCTGGTCCGGGGGTTCATCGACCGGCTCTGCCGTGACGCGGATGGCCGCAACCTGGTCGTCGACTACAAGACCAACCGGTCGTTGGGAGGGGCGTCGCTCACTGCGTACGGGCGGCAGCTGGCCATCTACCAGCGGGCGGTGCGTGAGGGGTTGGGCATCGAGGCCGACGCGCTGCTCATGGAGATGCGCACCGGCCGCGAGCACCGTCTGGCCGGTGACAGCTGGCCGGCGGTGGAGGAGCTGCTGACCACGCTGGTGAAGGGCGAGCGAGCCGCTCCGGACAACCCACCGTGCTGGGGCTGCGCCTACTGGCGCGCCTGCCCAGCGTCCGTGCGCCGCAGTCGGCAGGAGGCGAGGACGGCAGCCGCCACGTGATCCTCGGCGCCCTCCGTACGCACGAGCGTTGGTGCGACCTCCAGGTGTCGTGTGCCGCGCATTTTGGCGGCCCGTTGCCGGCCTATTGAGCGTAGTTAGCGGCGCGGGGCTCGCCTGGTGTGACCCAACGCATCAGCGGCTATGACGGCTCTCTTCTGGAGAAGCTGGCGCCACGTATCGGCGCCTCGTTCGCGAATCTCTCGTTCAGGATCGTCAGTTCGTCCACGACGTCCCGCAGAGCGTTGGCAAGTGAGCGAGGAATGCGGGTGACGAACAGATCGCGCAGCGTCTGGTAGTACCAGACTTGGTCGTCGCCACTCTTTGTGGCGAACCGCTCCCATACTGCGCTTCCGATCTCGTTCAGGTCTCGAACTATCGACCGCGCGTTGTGCAGCTTGTCGCACGCCGACACCAGGAGTGCGTCTGCGTCACCCGATGCGAGATGCGCGATATAGGCCTCCTTGCGCTCTCTCCACGGCGGCTTGGGCTGCCCAGGCACCGCGACGGTGTCTGAACAGGTATCGACGATGGTGGCCACGCGTGAGCCGAACTGGTCGTGGATCCGTCTCAGCATGGCGGCGCCGTCATCAGCATCCTCCACAGCGTCGTGGAGGAGCGCCGCGATCGCGCAGTCCTCATCTGCGCCGAACTCCAGAGCCAGCACAGAGACCGACATCACATGGGTCAAATAGGGCACGGACGTGCCCTTCCGCACCTGGCTCGCGTGGACCTCGAAGGCGATCTCGAAGGCGGCGGTATAGCGGCTCGACAGTCGTTGGCCGTCTGAGCTCTGCGGCATGTGGCCGTCTCCTGTTCCGCGAGGCGTGGTGCATGGTCGGTGGAGCCTTGGATCGTGCTGTGGATGTTCATCATGCGCGCCGCGAGCGAACAACCACCGCGTGACTGCGAGACCGCCCTGTATTCCAGCACGCCACACGACACGTGCGGCTGGTATCTGAGCAGAGGCAGCAGGACACCGCGCCTCAGGTGACGAGCCGGGCGCGGTTGATAACGGTGGTCTCGGAATTGGCTCACCCATCGTCCAGTACTCCCACCGGTCCAGTTCGAGATACGTGTGGTGGTAGCGCGGCACAACTGCGTCCGGCGGCCAGGCCTTGACTGTCCCATCCGCGCGAATGAGGGCAGCAAACGCCACGAACCGCGCCTCGAGCTCACGCTTCCAGTCGCGCACTGTGTACTCATGCGGCCACTGCGGCATAGTCTTGGCGAACTGCCATCGCACGCTGCTGATATTGACGCGGGCGTCGTTGATGGAGAACGTCATGCCGCACACGATGCCTGACATCCGCGACACGTGGCTGTCGCGCCGGCAGGCGGCTCTGACGCCACTGCTCATGTCGGCTGCGGACAGGCCCAAAACCGGCTCGGCCCGGCGCTATGCTGCCAGCCCGCGCTTCACCGCGGAGCGCATGGTGGGAGGAGTGGCCATGACTGAGGTGGCGACCGCCAACGCGGAGGCGCTGCGGCGGGGGTACGAGGCGTTCCAGGCCGGCAACCTGGATGTGCTGCGCAACGAGTTGTTCGCGCCGGACATCGTCTGGCACGCTCCGGGCCGCAACCAGCTCTCCGGTGACTTTCACGGCGTTGACGCTGTGATCGGGCTGTTCACGAAGCAGTTCGAGCTGACCGGAGGCACCTTCCGAGTCGAGGTGCACGACATCCTCGCGAGCGACGAACATGCGGTCGCGATCGCCAGCTTGTCATCGGAGCGCGACGGCAAGACGTACAACGACCTGTACACTCACGTCTGCCACTACGAGGACGGTCGCCTGAAGGAGGCCTGGATCGTCAGCTTCAACCCCTATCAGGGAGACGAGCTCTTCGGCTGATCAGCTCGGAGAAGCGCAGCGCTGCAGCCCGCCCTTCGTGGGGCGGCCCCGCCGTGTCGCGGCCGTGATCAGCCCGCGGCCAACGCTGCGAACACGTTGAGGTCGACCTGCCATCCGGCCGGCGAGGCGACGGCGTACCGACGCGCCTCCCAGCCCTCGCCGTGTCGGTCGACGTTGATGTGCTCGAGCACAACGCCAGTCCGATCGGACCGGGTCAACCATGGCCGGCTCTACGGCGGTCCGCACCACCTTCTCGCAGCCTTCCTCATGCTCCATCCGCGCCAGACAGTGGACGGACAATCCCTTACTGCACAAGGGAGCTCGCTTCCATTACGAACGCTTGTTCGATACAATAGATGCCGTGGTTCCTATCGCCTCTGACGCCGTTGACGACCTGGCCGCCGCCCTCGACCGTCTCGCGGCCGACCCCGTCGACCACATCCCAGCCCACGCTCTCGGCGATGAGCTGGCGAGGATCCGACGCCAGATCGACCGCCTCGAGGCGCAGTTCATTCGTCGCCTGCATCGCTTCGACCGCGGTCACGGCGCCCTGGCGGAGGGCGCGGTGAGCACGGTGTCGTGGCTGCGCGCCACGTGTGGCCTCACAGGCGGGGCGGCCGTCGACCGCGTCCGCATGGCGCGTGTCCTCGCCGAGCTGCCGGAGGCAGCGACGAGCTTCCGCGCGGGGACTGCGCCGTTCACTAACGTCTCACTCATCGCTCGCCTGGCGGATGACGTCGGCGTCGAGAGCGTCCGCACGGTGGAGCACATCCTGACCGTCGCCGCCGAGAAGCTCGACGTGGGACGCATGCGCCTGCTCGTCGCCTGCACGCGCCATCGCCTCGACGCCGACGGCGTCCTCGATGAGGACAACCGCAACCACGACCGCCGCTGGTTCGCGTGCGATCAGACGTACGGCGGCGTCTTCGTCCTTCGCGGCGAGCTCGATGCAGAGGGCGGCGCACTGGTCAGAACCGCGCTCGACGCGCTGACCACTCCGTGCGGTCCAAACGATGATCGCACCGCCTCACAGCGGCGAGCCGACGCGATCGTCGACATGGCGTCGCGTCAGCTCGCCTCCGGGGCACTACCGGCGGTCCACGGCCAGCGACCGCACCTCACAGTCACGGTGGCCGCCCAGTCATTGCAGGGCGCGGCGTCGCAAGCGCCGGCGGATCTGGGCGGCGTGGGACCGATCCATATCGAGACCGTCCGGCGCATTGCGTGCGACGCGGTTCGCACGGTGGCGACGGTCACCGACACCGCCGCGCCGATGTCGGTCGGTCGCGCCACCCGCACCATTCCCGCGGCACTGCGCACCGCACTCAGCCTGCGCGACAAGGGATGTCGCTTCCCCGGCTGCGACCGCCCGCCGGAGTGGACCGACGGCCACCATGTCAAACATTGGGCGGACGGCGGAGAGACGTCGCTTCACAACTTGGTGCTGCTGTGCCGGAGACATCACCGCATGGTTCACGAACGCGGCTGGCAGATCCGCTTAGAGGGCGCCTCGCGAGTCACAGTGAGCGAGCCTCCCGGCCGCCCCATCCACTCCCGCGTGGCCTCATCAGTCGACGGTCGGCTCGCCCGCGGCGATCAACACCGCGTAGACCATCCAGCGCCAAGGCTCGCGGTGAACGCGACGTAGTCAAAGGGTGGCGGTGGACTGGGAGCGGAGCGCGTCCAATGCGCGTTCGAGGGCGGTGCGCGGATCCACCCCAGCCTGCGCCGCTTGTGCGGCGAACACGCCGGCGGCGTCGATCACGGCTCGCTCTCGGTCCTGCTGGGTGGCAGCCGGCCGGTCAGCGACGAAGGTGCCGTGGCGTCCCCGCGAGGTGATGAACCCGTCGCGCTCCAGCTCCCGGTACGCGCGAGCGACCGTCCCGCGGGCGAGCCCGAGGTCGGCGGCAAGCTGTCGGATGGTGGGCAGCCGCCGCGCGACGGGCAGCACTCCGGTCGCGATCATCGTGGCGACCTGGCTGCGGATCTGTTCGTACGGCGGGACCGCCGACAGCGGAACTACCCGGAGAATCATCTAGCGCGGCTGCGGTGCCTGATGCTGAACCCGCCAGGTTCTCGGGTGCCCGAGCCCGACCCACGCGACGACCGACATGACATCGGTCACCACACCGAGCCACGGCAACACCTGGCGGAGGGGCTCCATGGACGTCACGGTCCCCACCGTGACAAGCGCCCAGCCTGCGCCCAACAGCAACACGGCCACAGCAGCGGCGGATAGGGCGTGGATGGAATTGGCCCTGATGGCATCGTCGGCCTCGACCAGGTCCTGGCGGACGACTGGTTGGGGTCGAGCCACGATTGCTCTGAGGATCGTCTCGATCACCAAGGCGAATCCGACCAGCAGGATCGAGACAACGAGGAGGAAGACAACACTGGGCTGGTCGACGCTTCGCTGAAGATCCTTGGGCACTGCGGCGTAGAGCACGGCGAACACCACTATCAGCAGCGGGAGTATCCGGAGCGCCCACGTCGTGGGTGCGGGAATGTAGTCGGGCAGGGCCCTGGGCACGAGAGCGGCCGACCTGACAAGGCTTCGAGCTCGGGATCGCCGCAGGAACGTCGCCTCGGCGGTCACCGCGCCCAGAAGGAACCCGCCGACGGTCAGCGCAACCCAGTTCCCTCCGAGCGGAAATGGGCGGCCCGAGATCCCGACGTAGACCGGCGAGGCCAGCCAGCCAATCGCAGCCCCGGCGGTCTGAAAGATTCGCGTTCGCCGCAGATAGGCGGCGACCACGGGACGGTTGGCTTCCGTGAGCTCGAGGCCGTGCCGGGAAGCCCAGCTGGGCAGCCGCGCTTCAGACGGCGCCCTGACGACGAGCGCGAGGACCGCGAGGGCCAGCGCCGCGCCCAAGCCGAGCAGGATCCATCCGGCTCCGGTGAGCTGCTCCGTCTCGTTCACGTCTGGCCACCTTCGTCATATCTATGTATCAGTACATTGATACGATGACACGCGCAGCGGGCCGCGTCAAGTACCCGGGGTGACCACGCAGACCGGCCCGAGGACCCCCGTCATGCCAGCGACGGACCCCCGGTATGCCATCTCGGTCCGCCATGCCATCTCGGCCGAGGACCCGCCGCATGCGAGATCGGTCCGAGGTCCTCGAGTATGCCAGCGCAGTCCGAGGAACCCCCGCATGCCAGCTCGGCCCTCGCACCCCAGATGCCAGCGTGGGTGTCCCCCGACGCTGCCCCGGTCAGCCGACGGCCGGCTCGCCCGCGGCGATCAACACCCCGTCGATGGCGGGCTTCGCGACCCGCAGGTATCCGGCAGTCGGCTGAGAGTGCGACGCCCCCGCGAGACTGCTCGCGGCGCCGATGGCGACGGACAGTGCCGCCCGCAGGTGAACGTCGCGATCCTCATCGTCCGCGCTGACGTCGGTCGTCAGGGTGATGTTTCGCAGTTCGATGAGGTCGTCGTGCAGGGTTCGACGGGCCGTCCCGGCCGGTCCATCCGCGGGCTCCTCAGTGCGCGGAACCATCGACTCGCTGTCAGCCGCACGCATGACCTCCGCCAGCTCGGTGATCAGCTCCGCGGCCCGCTCTCCGTAGGCTCGTCGCACCCAGCCGGAGACCTCGGGCGCGCGGGTCGGGACGGCCTTCCCCCCTGGCTGCCAGCCGAACGGCAATCGCTGCTGCCGGCCGAACGATCGCTTCTTCACACGTCTCCCCAACACGCACCGTCGATCCGACGAGTAGCGCGTGTACCGCAACCGTAGCGCAAGTCCCGCCTGAGCACACCCGGGCAGCCGCCCCCACCGCCCGGCCCCACCTAGTGCCCCACCTCCTCCGGCGTCTCGTACCGCCGGACCCGCTCCCCCACGCGGCTCCGGATGCGCCACCCGCGCGACTTCGGCGCGTCCGCCACCGCGCGCTGGATCGCCGCGATCTGCTCGCCGGCGTTGCACGGCGCACCCGACGGCAGCGGCTCCGCCGCCCACAGCTCCGCCAGCTTCATTCCACGTGGTGTCGAAGATGCTCTGGATCCGCGAGCACGAACCCGACGTCTTCGCCGCGGCGCGACGCTTCGTCGAGCCGTCAGACCACGTGGCCACAGCGCTCACCGGCGAGTCGACGACCGACTGGACCATGGCGGCGGCGAGCGCGCTGCTGGACCTGCGCAACCGGCGCTGGGCGTCCGACATCCTCGACGGGCTCGACCTCGACGTGTCGCTCCTGCCCGTCATCCATCCGTCGTGGGCCGTCATCGGCGCGCTGCGGCCGGAGCTGGTGCGCCGCTTCGGGCTCGCCCACACCATCCCCGTCGTCGCCGGTGCCGGCGACAGCCTCGCGTGCATCTTCGGCGCCGGCGTCACCGCGCCCGGTCCCGTCAGCGAGATGGCGGGCAGCTCGACGTGTCTCAACTCCGTCGTCGAGGAACCGCTGTCCGACCACCGCATCACGCACTACCCCAGCGCCATCCAACGCGCGGGATACGTCACCGAGGTCGGGCTCAACACAACCGGCGAGGCGGTGGGATGGTTCGCCAACCTGGCGTACGGCGGTCGGGCCGGTCGCGCTCACGCCGCCGACTACCGGGCGCTCGGTCGCGACGCTGCAAATGTGCCGCCCGGAGCGCACGATCTCCCCATGGTGCCGGTGCTCGGCGACGGCGAGCGGGACGACCCCACCCTGCGGGGCGCGCTGGTCGGGCTGTCGTTGCGACACGACCGCGCGGCGTTGGCTCGCGCGCTGCTCGAGGGCGTTGCGTTCGGAATCCGCGACCACCTCGACCGCCTCGGCGCGGCGTCGACGCCGCCGACGGAGCTGCGCGTCTCCGGCCGGTCCGCGGACCTCCGCGAATGGAACCAGATCAAGGCGGATGTACTCGGCATCCCCGTGATCCGCATCCCCGGCGACGCCGCTGCGAGGGGGGTGGCAATGCTCGCCGGCCTCGGCGTGCAGATGTACCGCGACCCCGCCGATGCGACGGCAACCGCCTGCCGTGCCGATGCGCCGCTCGAACCGGATACCCACAACCACGAGCGCTACGCCGACGTCTATGCGCGCTACCGCACCGTCGTCGCGTCGTCGCTCGTCCACACGACGCCGGAGGTGTGAGATGCGCGTGCGACTCGGCATCAACAACTGCTTCGCCCTCAAGCGCTGGCCAGCCGCGCGGGAGTGGGCCTCGGTGGTGCGCAACGACCTCGGGCTCGGCCTCGTCGAGCTGTCGCTCGACCTCCTCGAAGGCTTCGACGATCCCACAGCGCGGCCGCGCGTGGTCGAGGCGACGCGCACGGCGCTGGCCGACCACGGCCTCACCGCTCAGGCGACCTTCACGGGCCTCGGCGCGTACTCCCTCAACCTCCTCATGCATCCCAACGCGGAGCGGCGCGAGGCCGCGCAGCGGTGGTTCGAGCGGGTCATCGATATCAGCGCCGAGCTCCGCGTGAGGGCCACCGGCGGCCACATCGGGTCGATGAGCGTTCCTGAATGGTCGGACCGCGCCCTGCGTGCCCAGCGCTGGGCAGGCCTGAAGACGTACCTGTCGGCCCTCGCCGCCCGGGCGCGTGACGCCGGTCTCGAGCACCTGATGGTGGAGAACATGGTCGCGGTCCGCGAGCCGGCCACCATCGCGCAGGTCGAGGACCTCCTCGACCCCGGTGACGCCGGTCACGTTCCGTGCGGCTCTGTCTGGACGTCGGCCACCAATGCGTTCCCGGCACGAGCGGTGCCGACCGCGACCCGTACGCGTGGCTGGCGCACTTCGGCGCCGATGCCGCCGAGGTGCAGCTGCAGCAGAGCGACGCGGTCGCCGACCATCACTGGCCATTCACCCCGGAGCACAACGCCGTCGGACGGATCGATCCGGCACGGGTTCTCGAGACGCTGGCGAATGCCGGCGCCTCCGAGGTGCTCCTGATGCTCGAGATCATCCCCGGCTTCGAGGAGGAGGACGGCCGCGTCATCGGCGAGCTGCAGACCTCGGTGAAGCTGTGGAGGGACGCGATTGCCGCGCGCGTCGATGTGTAGTGGATCTCGGCGGGGCGGCGGCAGCGCGCTCGTGGAGCCGCGGCATGCCCGTAGTCACGGCCGCCGGCGGCGTCGACATCAACTATCGCGTCACCGGCGACGGGCCGGAGACGCTGATGCTCGTCAACGGCGTCGGCGACGACCTCGAGGCGTGGGCGCCGCAGATGGATGATTTCCTCCGCGCCGGCCTGCGCGTTGTGGCGTTCGACAACCGCGGCAGCGGCGGCTCCGGCCGGCCGCCCGGGCCGTACACAAGCAGCCAGATGGCGCAGGACGCCAAGGCCGTCGTGGACGACCTGCGTCTGCCGCCGTTCACCTCGCCGGCGTGTCGATGGGCGGCGTCATCGCTAGGAGTACGCTGTCGCGTTCCCCGACGACTTGCGCTCCGTCGTCTTCGCCAACACGTACGCCGTCGCCGATCGCTTCACCGCCGCGGCGTTCACCGTGTGGGCGCGCGTCGCGCAGACGGCCGGGATGGCGATGCTCATGGAGCAGATGGGGCCGTGGATCTTCAGCCCCGGCTTCTACGAGCGAGAGCCGGAGCGGGTCGACAAGCTCGTGCACGACGCGCAGGCGACCACACAGCCGCCCGATGCCTTCGCCGCGCAGACCGCCGCGCTCGTCAACCACGACTGTGCCGACCGCCTCGGCTCCATCCGCACTCCGTCACTCGTGATCGCCGCGAGCGACGACATCATCATCAGACCGGCGCTGTCGCGCGCTCTGTACGAGGGGCTGCCGGGCGCGCAGTGGGTTGCCGTCCCGGGCGGCCACGCCGCGTTCTGGGAGAACCCCGAGCCGTGGAACCAGGCCATCGTCGACTTCGTCAGAACCCACAGCGCGCCGCGCTGACGTGAGGAAACGCGGATGCCCTGCCGCTCCAAGATCGCTTCGGCGTCGCCAAGCCGGTGATCGCGATGCTGCATTTTCCCGGGCTGCCGGGGCGGCCGCGGCACGATCGCGAAGGCGGGCGGCAGCATCTCCTCGACGTCGTGGGCCGCGACCTCGACGCCCTCCAGCAGGCAGGTGTCGACGGGGTCCTCTTCTGCAACGAGGCCGACATCCCCTACGACCTCGAGGTGGGCATCGAGATCCCGGCCGCGATGGCCGCGGTCATCGGCGAGCTGCGCTCGTCGATCCGTGTGCCGTTCGGGGTCAACATCCTGTGGGACGCGAAGGCGAGTCTCGCGCTTGCCCGGGCTGTCGGCGCGTCTTTCATCCGCGAGGTGCTGACCGGCGTGTACGAGAGCGACCTCGGGATGATCTCGCCCGCCATCGGGCGCATCGCCGCGTACCGGACCGCGATCGGCGCGGAGAGCGTGGCGCTCTTCGACAACATCTCGCCGGAGTTCGCCAGCGCAGTCGGCGCCCGCGGCGTCGCGGATCGCGCCCGGGGGGCGCGCTTCCTCGGCGTCGACGCCATCCTCATCAGCGGACCGGCTGCCGGCGAGCAATTCGCGATGAGCGACCTGCGGGCGGCGAAGGAGGCGGTACCCGACATGGCCGTGGTGGCGAACACCGGCGTGCGTGCCGAGCGGCTCGAGGAGATCTTCGCCGTCGCCGACGCCGCCATCGTCGGCACCAGCCTCAAGGTCGACGGCGTGACCTGGAACCCCGTCGACCCGCCGCGAGTCCAGCGACTCATGGAGACCGCCCGCAGCGTCCGCGCCACGCTCTGATCCCCTGCGCGGCTGACTAGCGCGCGGTATCGGCTGCGGTCAGCTCGCCACGCCCTCCCGGTCCTCATCGGCGCGCTCCATGGCGAGCACCCAGTGGGGGACCCTCGCCGTCGATGTCGAGCGCCGCCCGCGCTCCCCTGCGAGGCCAGGCAATGCGACGGCCGCGACGGCTTCCCGCGCTGCCACCCGCGCAAGCGCGCGCCGCCCGCGAATCGCCACGGCGAGGATGACGACCGTCGCGCCCACGAACAGCGCCGCGGCGAGGAACGCGTGGTCGGCACCGATCACGAACGCCTGGCGCGCCGCGGCCACCGCCGCAGGTGACCCCGCGGCGGCGATTCCGTGCCCGGCGCCGCCGAACACCGACACCAGCACCGCCAGACCGAGCGCGCCGCCCATCTGCTGCATGACATTCACCAGTCCCGACGCCGCACCGGCGTCCTCCGCGCGCACGCCGCTCAGCGATGCCGCCGTCAGGGGCACGAACGCGAGCCCGTTGCCGGTCCCGAACAGCAGCAGCGGCACCAGCAGAGACACATAGCCACTCGTCGCCGACAGCTGCGTCAGCAGAAGCATCCCGGTCGTCGACAGCGTCAGGCCGCCAACCATGAGCGGCTTGGG
>CAAGKR010008745.1_pt1 | contig 21437 bp, 36 predicted proteins | sample 2556971 | NCBI WGS metagenome assembly CAAGKR01 (sample SAMEA5207829, study PRJEB30636) | soil metagenome | biome: forest; feature: boreal; material: soil | place: USA | collected 2011-09 | depth 1 m | reverse complement strand
CCGGTGGCGATCCTCCTGTTGGCCGGTGGTCGCTCGTCGGGGAGCACGGTCCTGAATTGTTTGTACCGAAGATCGCGGGCACGATTATTCCCGCTAATGCTTCCGAGCGCATAGTCAGAGTCGTATCCAGCTTTGTTGCAGCGGCATCGATTCCACCAGTATTTCGTGCTGATCATTCGGTACCGGCTAGGAGCGAAAAACCCGTCTCTGGCGCGATCGCGGAAATCGCAGTTCCAAATGTTCAGGTACTTCGCGCAGACTATCCAGCATCAACGAAGAGTGAAAGCGTTCTCGCTGCAATAGGCGAAATACTATCTGGAATTTTCGCCAAAAAAGAAGTCGGCAAGACTAAGTCTGACGCAGTTACAATTACGAGCGTAACCGCCAGTGCTAGAGCAGCGACCGTAAATGAAATAGTTTCCAGCGCTGCATCGCTAGCGCAGCCATTGATTGTTCGCGGCGCAGATAAGTTGGAGGCTATTAAGACGCCGCCGCTGCCCCTGCTTGAAGATGTTCTTCCATTCCGTTACCTCGTTAAAACTAACAACAGGTTTGATGGAATTAAAGAGCCTCTAGTTTCGTTTGCCCCGTTGTTCAAGGCGTCGTCCATCCCATCAACTGCCGCACTTTCTTTTCCGGTAATTTCTAGAGCAACTGACCAAGTTAGCGTGTCGTCGTCTATTGTCGATAAAGGCTTGGCTGGAATGCGGAGTCTGGTTAATACCGCGTCGCATACGTCTCCGCTTCCGTTGCCTGGGTTCATTAGGAATGCCGAGCAATCCGTTAGCAAACGCTTATTCGCTGGATCGGTCGCGTCCAAAGCGCGGGATCCTGAACCGCATGCTGACGGCAGAGTTATCGGGCAGATTCTCTCAAGGATATTCAGCACCAGAGAATTTCGCACCGCTTCCAACTTAGCTACGCTTAGCGTTTCTGCTCGCGCGGCAAATACCGCTCTTGATAACCTCACGGTTGCACTAAGCGGTGCCGCAAAAGCATTTGGTTTATTAGGTCTTCCAGCCAAAATCGTGGGTTTTGCAGCAGGCGGTGATCCTCCGGTCGGTAAGTGGTCGCTGGTCGGCGAACGTGGACCGGAATTGTTTGTACCGAAGATCGCCGGCACGATCATTCCTGCTGATGTATCAGAGCGAGTCATTCGCATTGTTAGCGGCATGACTACAGCCGCGTCATCGTCTAGCGATGTTTTGCGTGCAGATTATCAAAGTCCGGCAAAGTCCGAGAGCGTGCTCAATACAATTGGCGACTTCCTCTCGAAGATATTTAGCAGCAAAACTGCTGGAATTAGGACGAGTGGAGAAGCGTTCCCGATCGAACGTGCTATCGCGGCCAATCTTCCACTAGCTAAGGTTGTGAGCACCGCGCCTTCCGTTGCTTCGCTTGTTGCGACTAAGACTCTTGCGGCTCTCCCACCGTTGCCATTTGGTATTCGCGAGTCTGGATTGCTCAGTGCGGAGCAGTTCTTGCCAAAAGTCGCTAAACCTTCTTTGGTTGGCGAGCGCGGGCCGCAATTGTTCATTCCAAAGATTCCTGGAACGATCATTCCTGCGGCTGTTTCGCTTGGTAGGATTGGAACAGGCAGCGTCAACCGCGTCCTGCACCTTCAGAATGTCAAGCTGGACATCCTCAGCGGCCTCGCCAGGGCCTTCGGGCGCCCGGCATGGGCCTTGCTCGCGTCCGCCCTAAGCCCAGCCGCCACGCCAGTCACAGACACCCAGGAACGGATCGATGCGCAGATAGAAGCGCGTGGGCAGGAGTTGGAGCCAATCCTTCGTATCGTTAGCGGCATGTCCCCAGTGCCGACCGCGTTTGTATCTAAGGACGGCGTTTTTCCGGTAGACCGTCCGATGTTTCCATCTGTGCCGCATGCGGAAGACCAAGTGCTGGCAAAGACGAAAAACGTATTTGATGCAATTGGTGAAGTTCTCTCCAAACTATTCGTTCGCAAAGATGTTGGAAAACTTGAGCCCCCGGCTACCCTCCCGGCGCTGACTAGGGTAGGGCAGATCGGGGGGATAACTCAGGTCGGGGCTGATCTGCCAGCGTTGACCGGGGCAGCAGCGATCACCAATCAGATCAGGCTGCATGGTGCGGGGCTGTTCCCAGCGTTCACAGGAGTTGCCAGCGCGAACCTGACGGGGCTCTTTACCGGAGCCGGGACGTTCCCACTACCCACGAGCCAGATGCGCACAGGCGAGGCGTTTGGAGCCCAGCTCCTGCCGGCGCTGGCCGGCACAGCGACTGCGCCGATAGCTAAAGTAATGAAGATCGCTGAGAGGGCCGCTCTGTCGCCGCGGATGATTGAGCGAGAGCAGTTCTTCAATCGTGTCGAACGTGTTAAGGAACTATCAAGCATTCTAAGCACGGTTCATCGGCATATTTTGGGCGACGCAAAATCTGACATCCATGCGAGTTCCAACGCTGCCGCATTCAATACGTCGTTGACTGCATTTATGAGGGCTGCGCCGACTCCACCTTTACCGTCGCCGTTTATAACCTTGCCATTACGTCTCGAACCGGAGACGGCTAACGTCAAGGTGCTTAATTTTCCAGACTTGGCGTCAATAACCGGACTTCCTTTGAATGATGGGCCGTTTGGTCAGGACCGAATCAGGGGCTTTGCCGGCGGTGGCGATCCACCTATCGGGCAATGGTCTTTAGTAGGCGAGCGCGGACCCGAATTCATACGACCGCGGAGCGCTATGAATGTCGTACCTAACGATGTACTGAACGCCAAGCGCGCTGCTCGTAGCGGGAACACCTTGCACATCGGCGCTATCAACGTCAACGTTCCGCAGGGAACATCGAGAGCGAGTGCTGATCAGATAGGGCTCGCCGTAGCGCGGGCCATTCAGGGTTCGGCCGGGAAACTGGGATGATCGTCGGCGAGTTCGTTGATGCGCTGTTCCCGATAAGAATTTCATTTCACGCCGAGGGCGGCCCAGCATGGACGACATCGGTTTCAAAGGTCGCATCAGGTGTTGAGTATAGAGACCAGACTGCGCAGCAGGACCTCGGTCTATGGACTGTAAGTCGAGACGCGATACTTCCGCCGGACGATCAGCTAATGATTGCGTTCGTGCGGGTAATAAGAGGAAAGCTAAACGGATTTCTCTTCAAAGATTGGACCGACTTTCAGATTACATCAGCGCAGGGAGTGCTAACCGCTACCGGAGATTTTAATCAGTATCAGATGTACAAGCGCTATTCGGTGGACACAGTTTATGGAGACAGTCCGTCAACGATCCGCGCTGACCGAATCATAAAAAAGCCAGAGCCTGGGACGGCAACGATCAATGGAGGGTCAGGCGTGTCCGTTGATTACAGGACCGGGCTCGTGACGTCGACAACGCCGCCGACGTCGTTTTCGTCGCAGTTTTACGTCCCCGTGAGATTCGATCTGGATCATATGCCTGCGCAGATCATTGACAGAGCTGGCGGCAGCGCGCTCATTACCGGCTGGCAGTCGATTGCGCTGGCTGAGATACGCATCCCGTGATTGTCTGTTCGGCGGCATTGAAAGCACACTTAGCCCAGTCCTATCAGACAACTTGCACATCATGGCTGACGCAAAAGAAGAACGGCGAAGTCATAGGTTTCACTGAGCATGATTTAGACATCAGCTTTAACCTTGAAGCATGGATGACGAGTGTCGGACTCGGACCGATCCCCGGCGTTGTTAGTACTGGCCTTGTTACCTATCGGGCAGCGGTAGGGCATAGCCGTACTGACATTTCAACGACTGCCGCGCTGGACCTCGATAACCTTGTAGCGGAAGGTCCGCTGCAGTTGCCTTCCCTTGTACGTGCCGACGTTCAGGCCGGTTTGTGGGATGCAGCTCGATTCACACTGTTTCTGGTGAACTGGGTCGATCTAAGCATGGGCGCCCTGATCTATCGCTCTGGAACATTAGGCGAGATCACGATCGGTCGTGGCACGTTCCATGCCGATTTGCTCGGTATCTCTCTTGCTTATGCCAAGGTTCTTGGACGACTGACTTCAGCGAGTTGTCCATACATCTTGGGCGATGCCGAGTGCAAGGTTAATCTCGCCGGAAGCGGTGATTCACCGGATTCGCCAGTGATTCCGTTTACCGTCACCGGAACACTGACCGGAGTCGAGGTCCAGAACCGTCCGCGGACGCTCTACGACACGGCCAGAACTGAACCCGGCCCGACAGGAGGGATCGCGATCACCGGAGTCACACAAGCGAATCCTGGCGTTGTCACGACGGCGACGGATATGGGTCTGCTCGATGGCGCAGTGGTGACTATCACTGGCGTGGTCGGAATGACGGAAATAAACACTCAGGTCGTCATTCACAACCCGAGTGGCAACACGTTTGAACTGAGCGTTGATACTTCAGGCTTTGGAGCCTATACCAGTGGCGGGATTGTTCACCCGCAGGGGAGTGACAGCGGATGGTTCGACAATGGACTATTCACCTTCGACAGCGGTGCTAACGCTGGATTTTCGATGGAGATTCAATCTTACGCGCCGGGTCAGTTCTTGCTCGAGCTGCCGATGCCATACGCGATTGCAGGGAATGAGGACTACACCGCTGTCGTCGGGTGCGACAAGTCATTCGGAACGTGCGGGACTAAGTTCGGCAACAAACTAAATTTTGGCGGAGAACCCTGGACGATAGGCATGGACAAGTTGCTTCAGGTGGGGCGTCAGTGATTGCGTCAGAGGTTGTTATCGCTGAGGCAAGGACTTGGATCGGAACTGAGTTCACACACGGGCAATCCTGCAAAGGTGCTGGCTGCGACTGTATCGGCTACATCGCTGGCGTTGACACTAATGTGGGATTGCCAGAAGGCGCTGCGTTTCTAAACGATCCTCGGTACAAGGGATATGGACGGACGCCTAACCCCGTTTTGCTTCTGCAAGCCTGCGACGACTACATGGATCGAATCGATATCAAGGACGCAGGGCTTGCTGATGTCTTGGTGTTCCGTATGGCCGGACAGCCGCATCACTTTGGAATTATCTCGTCACTGGACCCGCTCTACATGGTGCATTCGATTGCGAATAAGACGGTCGCGGAGAATCGCATAGACGAAAAGTGGTCGCGACGAATCATGCGCGCCTATAGGCTCCGTGGCGTCGGCTGATGTCAGCATTTGCGGGACTCGCTGGGGGCGCTGCCGGTGCCTACCTCGGGTCATTCTTCGGCCCGATTGGCACTGCAATCGGTTGGGCTATTGGATCGCTTGTTGGCAATCTACTATTTCCACAGCGAACAGAGGGGCCGAAGCTTGAGAATCTAAAGCTTCAAGTTTCGTCTTACGGAATAGTTAAGCCCATCGTCTACGGGTCGATGCGGATAGCCGGAAATGTTATCGATGCGAGCGACCTTAAGCCACACTCGCACTCGTCCGGCGGCAAGGGCGGCTCGAGTTCAACGACGACGACTTACTCCGCTGATATTTGTGTCCTGCTAACGGGTTGCGAGATCGTCGACGTGACTAGGTGCTGGGCGCTTGGCGAGACGATCTGGCCGAACGGTAACGACCCATGCCCGTTCACGATCTACAAGGGGACGCAGACACAGCTTCCGGACCCGACCTTTGAGGTGTTGCATGGGGTAGGAGAAGTCCCGGCCTATCGCGGGCGGGCCTATGTTGTATTCGAGGACTTCGACCTCGAGCGGTACGGGAACTCCATCCCGCAATTCAATTTTGAGGTCATTACCTCGGCAGGCCACATTCCTTGGCGTGTAAGCACTTGGGCTCCACCGCGAGATCTGGTCGGTAGCGGGGCGGGCTTCGCGGTGGCCGGCGCGAGTATGGGTACCGACGGCACAATCACCATTGGCGTTTATACCCAGCTTGACGGCGTCGGAACGACGACGCAGAGTTACGCTGAATACACCTTCGATACTGATGGCAACCAGCTCAGCACCGAAGGGCCGCTGACGATGACAAACCAGCCGTCAGCTATAGGTGACAACACCCGGATGGCGTCGATCCCGGTTGCTAACGCACAGATATCGTTCTGCAAACTGGCACAGCAGGGCGGTGACGCATATGCGTCGTCATGGTATGTCAGGGACGCGCTCGTCGCATGGCCGGTGGCGCCGGCCATCGGTACGGATGCCGCCTACGCGGTGACTCAAAGCTCTCAGCCGTTCTTCTACGCTGCAGCGGACCCTCTCAATAGCTGCGTGTATGCGGTCGGCGGATCATCTGGAGCCGGTTATTGGGTGGCGCGATACCCGGCGCCTAACGGCATCCCGCAGGGTGGTGTTGACGTGTACTACGCCTTCACGACGGCGCCAGGCATCTACCAGATTACTGTTAGTGACGATGGCTTTATCTATGCGCTGGGGCCAGCGGCCGGCACGGGTCATACTTGGGCGTTAGCGAAGTTTGACCTCGACCTAAACCTGATCTACCAGTGGAACGATGGCGATCTCCCGGTGACCGCCACTGGCCCCGTCTTTCAGTTCACCGTCTACAGCGGGATGATTTTCTGGACGACGGGTGCCGGTGACGCTGATCTCTATAGCCTCAACAGTGACCACACCTTTACGCTGGTTGGGACGACTCCGGTAGCTGTGGCTTCGCCTGCAGCTTACCCCCTGATCACGTTCGGTAACGGGCTGGTGCTGTCTCGCGATGGGGTGCTGTCACTGATCCCGCCTCCAGCCGGGACAACATACGGGGCTGTCGTTGCCGATATATCGGCTAGGTGCGATCTTCTGTCTTCGCAAGTTGATGTAACTGCCATACCAGAGCCTCTTGATGGGTTCGTGATTAACCAGCAACAGCCTGCACGAGATTCAATTCTACCTTTGCAGAGCGCAGATTATTTCGACATGGTCGAATCCAGCGGAATAATGAAGTGTGTCAAACGTGGCGGCGCTCCAGTTGTTTCGATACCGGATGACGACTTGGCGGCGACGACGAACCCCGACGAAGCGCCGCCGCTGTCTGTTTACAAGAGGATAAAGGAAGCCGATCTTCCGGCGACGCTAAATGTCAAATACATCAACGCCGCGAACGATTACGAGGTCGGGCAGCAGAGCGAACGTCGGCAGGTTACGAGCAGTGAGCAGACGCGAACGATAGAGTTGACGATCTCGCTCAGTGATGCTAAGGCAAGACAAGTAGCAAAGGCCCTGATCTATAGCGCGTGGTTTGAACGAGAACCGGAGACACTTAGGACGTCCCGGAAGTATGCCTATCTCGAGCCGACCGATGTTGTAACGGCTCGCGGCGGTGAAATTCGGATCATGCAGAAGTCGGATGAGGCGAGCAATGTCGTCCAGTTTGATGGCGTTCCAAGCATTGCGAATATCTGGACATCATCTCCGATTGCTGGAAGCGGAACCGGATTCAGACCTACTCATCCGCCGACGAGTCAATCGACGCAATTGCTGTTGCTGGATATTCCCCTAGTCACTGATGCAGACACGCCGGGATTTTATGCGGCGATGGCTGGCGCGGTCGATAACACATGGAGAGGCGCGAACCTCTATCAGTCAATAGATGGCGGCGTGACGTGGAACAGTATTGCGACGAGCTCGACGCCGAGCGTGATTGGGACGTGCTCCAATGCGCTGACAGTCTTTACGAGCAACATCTTCGATGAGGGCAGCGTCCTGCATGTGGTGATCGGGAATGGTGGCGGGACCCTGGCGAGCACGACCGCGACGGCGGCGCTTGCTGGAAATAATAGCTGCCTGATTGGCAACGAGATCGCGAGCTTCAAGAACGCGACGCTAACGGCGCCGGGCGAGTACGACCTTAGCGGCTGGCTCCGCGGGCGGCGCGGGACAGAAGCCTTTACAGGAGCTCACGTTGTCGGGGAACGGTTCGTCATGTTGCCGGTGACGGACGTTGCCATGCCGAACGCGCAGCTCTACCACACATACAGCTACCGGGCGGTTACCTTCGGCCGTCCTCTGGCAGGAACTATTGGTCAGGACTTCGCCAACACCGGAAACTCGCTTAAGTGCTATTCACCGACGGATGTCGGTGGAGGCTGCGATGCGTCTGGCAACGTAACCCTTAATTGCAAGCGTAGGACGCGCATCGGCGGCGCGTGGGTCGACTACACCGACGTGCCGCTGTCCGAAAGCGTCGAGTCTTACGTCTGGCAGATATGCGACTCGTCGTACACGGTCTGCGGGCTCAGCGTAACTACGAGTACGCCGACGTGCCCTATCTCGGCGGCGCAGCAGACGACGGTCTTCGGCGCGGTTCAGCATGACGTGTTTTTCACCGTCGCTCAGGTTGGATCATTTGGACTTGGCGCTCAGACGCGAGGATCGGCTCCTAGCACTGGCGCAAGCAACGTTGTGCCGCTAGTTCCTATTCCTTGGAACGTTACGCCGCCGCTGATCCCGCCGCCAGGACCGAGTGCGGCTGTTGATATTGCGATGACGTGGCCGGAGTTTCATCTCCGACTTCCGATGACTATCGGGCAGCGAAAAGTCTGTTCGTTTACCACTGGCGGGTCCGTTCCACTTACGGGAACGATTGAGGTTTCAGAAGCTGCGTCCGCTGGGACTGGTAGGCGCTGCTTTATAGCTACCGACACCGGAGGGCTGAACATTGTTCCGAGAAGCCTTAGTTATGGCACGACAGCGACATCGTTCATTGGTTCGGCGGCGGGCGGGGCGATTCTCGCTGCGGCCACTACTTACTACTACATTTTCGATTTCGTGCAGCCGGACGGAACGTTATCTGGACCGCCTGGTTTTAACGCTGATACCTTTCTCAATCTTGGCAATGTGACTTAGGAAAACGATGGCTGACCTGCCGAGCAATCTGCCACAGATTTTACAGTCCCAAAGTCAAAAGGAAGTTAGCGCCAATGCTGAGGACGATGCTGCGTCACCGTCTACTCTGTATGGTCGCAATGCTCCAGCATGCGCCGCTCTGACGTGGGGCTATCTTGGCGGCTGGGTTCCGGTCGCTAGCGTTCCTACCCTGATCGCCAACGGGACGCTGACGCTGACAGCGAGCGTGACTTGTTACATCCGCAAATTGGATTCGACCGGCGTTGTTTCGTTTGTCACGAGCATTCCTACTTCATGGCCGGCACTAAATGGCGGATACACGCCGCTGTATGACGTGGTGACCGGCACGGCCACGGTTACGAGTTGGCATGATTACCGGAGCTCGACACTGTTCACTGCTGGAAGTGGTGCTGGCGGGCCGCCAACGGGCTCGGCTGGCGGCGACTTAACTGGAACTTACCCGAATCCAACGATTGCAAGTGGTGCGGTTGATCTGTCTGGAGCAAAAGTTACCGGAAATCTAGGCGTCTCGCATTTGAACAGTGGAACGAGCGCGAGTTCGTCAACCTTCTGGCGAGGCGATGGAGCTTGGGTTACTCCTACTGCGGGCAGCGGAACGGTAACAAGCGTTGCTACAACTGCTCCGGTTACAGGCGGAACGATTACAGCAACCGGAACGATAGCTGTCTCGGACTTCGTTGCTTCTGGCGCTAGTCATGCGCGCGGTACGGTTCCAGATCCCGGCTCATCTGCTGGAACGACCAAGTTCCTCAGAGAAGATGCAACGTTTGCAGTTCCACCGGGCAGCGGTTCGACGCCAACCGGAACAGGCTTCGTCCACGTCACCAGCGGGACGCAGGATGGAGCGACAGTCAATCCAACTGAATCATTCGTTATGGCCTGTAGCGATGAGACTACAGCTCTTACCGCAACAACGGGCAAGCTTGAGTTTCGGATGCCCTATGCATTCACCGTTACGGCTGTCCGCGCATCGCTGACCACGGCTCAGGCAAGCGGCAGTATTTTCACTGTGGACATTAACGAAACTGGGACGTCTATTCTCAGTACCAAACTGACCATTGATAACACTGAAAAGACATCGACTACTGCGGCAACGGCTGCGGTCATTTCCGACACGTCGCTGGCTGATGATGCTGCGATCACAGTTGACATTGACCAGATAGGAAACGGAAGCGCAACAGGTTTGAAGTGCGTTTTAATCGGCACTCGCACATGAGCATGCTGGTTAATCCATACTTTCGTGGTGGAGTTGATCCGTATTTCCTCAACAACGTAATGCTGTGTCATTGCGACGGAACCAATGGCGTTCAAAGTACTACGAACGTTATGCAACCGCTTGGACTTGGCAACACGATAACGTTTAATTCACCAACGAATATATCAACGACGGCTCCCCTTTATGGAACGACGTGTCTCGATTGTCCCGGTGGCGGAAACATCGCATCAGCTACGGATTCGCATTATCACTTTGGGACTGGCGATTTTACGATTGAGTTTGCGGTTATAACATCTTCTCCAACTCAAGTTGCCGGTTTGATGGATATGCGAACGGCGGAACCGCAGGCTTCTGTCCTGTTTAATATCAACAGCGGAAAGTTTCGGCTCTATTGCAACGGCACTTTATTTGTAGACGCTGGAACTGTGGCAACGAGTACTTGGCAAGAGGTTTGCTATAGCCGCGTAGGTGGTACTGGATACTTTTTTGTTTCCGGCTCGCAGATTGTTACGTCGTTTGCAGACACCACCAACTACATTCAAAACGGTATGGTTTTTGGTTCGTTGTTTAACAATGCTAATGCATTTGTCGGGAGGATGGATGAAATTCGGGTTACGGTTGGCGTGGGTCGCTATACGTCTAATTACTCGGTAGCAACTGCAGCATTCCCTGACTCATAGGAGACACACATGAACCTGTTATGGCTTCTCGTCGTTCTCTTCCTGATCTTCGCCGTCGTTGGAGCGCCTGGCATTGCGTGGAATCATAGCTATGGGTACTACCCGTCCGGCCTTGGGCTCGTGGTCGTGATCGTGCTGGTCATTCTGTTATTGCGATGACCGTGAAATGGCGACCAAAATAGAGGACGACAGCAATATACCGCTGCCTGATCCGACCGTTCTGACGACGGCGGCCCTAGACAAGGCCATCGCCGGACTGCGCGACCTGCTTACTGCAGAACGGATCGGGCAGCGGGAAATTTTCATGACGCGCCTTGATGAAATGGACAAGGCAGAGGACTTGATTCACAAAGCGATTGATAAAATTGCCGAAGATGTCGACAGGAATGTCGTCAACCTGCGTACGCTTCATGAAGAAAAGTTCCGTAGCATTCAGACCCAGTTTGCCGAACGTGATGTACGAACAGAGCAGTCCGCGAAGGACTCGAAGGTTGCGGTAGACGCAGCGTTGCAGGCGGCAAAGGAAGCGGTAGGCGAGCAGAACAAGTCTAGCTCTCTGGCGATCGCCAAATCTGAGACTGCGACTACAAAACAGATCGATCAGCTAGGCGTGCTCATTACCTCGACGACCAAGACGACAGATGACAAGATCGACGACATCAAGCAGCGGCTAACCACCATCGAGGGTCGGGCCAACGGCGTGTCCACAACGAAGGATGACAGTCGCTCAAATATAGCACTTCTTATCTCGATGGTTGTCGCCGCGGTGATTCTACTGCAAGGGGTGGTGAGTTTCTTCCATGTAATTTCGCCGCCGCCTTCGGTAGCGACGTCGGCTCCGCAGCTCATATATGTGCCAGCGCAGTCGCCGCCAGCGACAATGCCAGCGCCAGCAAAATGAGCGATAACGCTTTATTTAGCGCGCGGTCGAGGGGGTTGATACCGTACCGGCGTGCACAACGCGCGCGACACGGACCAGCCTTTTTTCAGTCTCGCGGAAAGCGTCTTGGGCTTGATGCGCAACTCCCTCGCCCATTGAAAGATCGTGAACGTTCTATCGCCAAGCGTCATGCGCACGTTGTTCCGCGTGTTATTCGACTGTTGTCGCGGCGTGCTCCAGCAGCAGTTGCCAAGCTCGTAGTCGCCGTCATTGTTTATCCGGTCAATTTGCATCTTCTGAGGGCGCCGCCCCATGTCAGCAAAGAAATTCTCAAATTGGTGCCAACGTTCGCAAAGCTTAATTCCACGTCCTCCGTAATCTTGAAATCTCGGCGCATTGGAATTCAAGCAACGAGCCTTGATGCCGCACCAAATCTGATACGTCGAAGTGTGTCGCATCCCATGGGTGGTATGCGCGCCAGCAGCGACGATCTCAGTTTTAAGGCAGCCGCAGGAGCGAACGCCGCCGTATCTAAGCGTGTTCGTTTGCTTAACGGTTTCGGTTCCGCAGTCACATTTGCATGTCCAGCGTGTGTAGCCACCGACGTTTTCTGCTCGCCGCAAGGCTACGAGACGCCCGAATCTAATTCCGGCGATATCGATCTTTTTCATCCGATCATTATAGATTGAAACGCATATGGCAGAGCTAAATAACGTCGCCGCGTTCCTGATGATGATAAGAGCCTGCGAAGGTACGAGCGAGCCCGACGGGTATCAAGCACTGTTCGGATACCGCCCCGGCAACGGCCGAATATTCGACAACGAATTCGCTAGGCATCCGAACATCCGCTCGTCGTTTCGGCAGACTGATGGGACAACGAACTATACGACAGCGGCCGGCGCCTACCAGTGCCTTTTCTCGACGTGGTCGCGTTTGCAAGCGAAGTTGGGCCTGCCAGATTATTCCCCCGCGAGTCAGGATGCGGCCGCAACAGAACTCATTGCCGAAGCGGGCGCGATGGGCGACGTCAAGGACGGTCGGCTGCAGGATGCGATAGACAAATGTAGTCACGTCTGGGCGAGCTTGCCCGCGAGCAACTATCCGCAGCCGAAGCGGACGTACCTGTTCGCGACGAATGCTTACATCGAAGCGGGAGGGACCTTCGCATGACCAAGCCTAAAACTGTGCCGTCAGTGTTGCCAGCGCCGATGCCTGCGCCGCCGATGGTTGTCTCTGTTCCGACGCGCGAGCCGTGGTATCGCTCGGTCTTTACCGACCGCGAAGGCGACTTCGATACCGGACGTGTCTTGGTTGCCATCGTGATTCTTAGTATGTGTTGGCTGGAGTGGTACGACGTGGTTTACAACGGCGTCGAATTTGATGCTCAGAAGTTCGGCCTAGGGATTGCCGGCGTGTTGGGTGGATTCGCTGCATACCTGTGGGGCGATACCCGCAGACCGCCGACTCCAGTGCCGAGTACGACGACATCGATCAAACAGGAGCAGGTGACTACTCCATGACCGCGAAGAAAGCCAAGCTAGAGAAGCGCATTGAGCAGGGAGCGGAGCGGCATCCGTGGTGGTCGTTGTCGACGCTGGTGTCAATCGCTGCTGTGCTCACGACGCTCGCCGGGGTCGTCGGTTGGGTGGTCGCTCATATTGTGCTGAGGACTGACTTTTTGGCGCACGTCGAGCATGACAAGGTCGGTAGCTATTGGGCGGATGTTACGGCGGCGAATTCGCGCGTGGAAAGATTGGGCGACAACGTCGATTTGCTAGTGTCCAAGAGGCTGGTACATGGCAAGTTAGACCGCGATGATGAGGCTGCGTTAGCGCTGTTCCAGAAGAAGCTCGATGTTGCGTCAAGGCAATGGGCCGACGCGCAGCACATCGCCAAGGAAGCCGGCAAGGAGAGATAAAACGTGAACGATCATCATGGTTTTGTGGCGCGATTCCACGCGCAGGCGCAGTTGAGAGCCAGAATAGAAGCGGAGGCTCAAACGCGCATTGCGGTTAACTTGGTGCGAGATGCCATCGAGAAGGCTCTTGCCAAACAGGAGAATTGATATGGATATGGAACTACAGAATAAGCTGATCGACGCTTTGTACTTGGCGCGAGATACGCTGAGACGTTGCCCGCTATCACCGGCTGGCGAAGCGGCCATTCAAGCGGCTAGTGATGCTATTGACGAAGCTGAAGGTGGTCAGCAATGACATATGTGCTTACCGGAAGGCCGGAGGTAGATATATTGCTCAAGGAAATTTCGTCGCTCGACGAATTGGCGCTTATTGAAGGTCGTCGTTATCCAGGTGGCGGAATTTCATTTTCAGAGCGCGCCGAGCGGTTGAGAGAGAAAGTGCGCGCATTAGAAAAGGGCGTCATCATTGGATAAGCCAAAATGAAAACGCTCGTAATACTGTTCCTCGCATTGTTGTCGATGAAGTGGCTCTGCTGCCCTTCTGTGGTCGATCCGTTCCGCTGTCAAGATGGTAATTGTCTGCGCGATGCGGGGCATGATGGCCCGCATTTTAAGGTGGAGCGTTGACCTCCATTGCGGTGTACGGTATTGCAATTCTAGTGCTCATTGCCGCGATTATCGGCGGCATAGCCGTTCACGATCACGGCATCCGCTCGGCGCAAAAAAGTGCTGATGAGGCCGCTGTTACTGCGGCGCAGAGCAATACAGCGATCTGCAAATTGGCGAACGTGTCGCTGCAAGACAGCATCGACGTGATTGAAAAGGACCGCATCAGGCAGAACAATGACGTACTGGCATGGAAGGGTCTTGCCGACCGCGCGGCAACGGTAGCGCAGAAGAACCTTGACGCCAACAAACCACTGCTTGCCCAACTGAGCGCGGCACAACGGGATGCGCGAGCGAAGGCGGGACGACCGGCTAAGGCCATGACGTGCGAGCAGACCTTAGCCGAAATTGATGCGGACTCGAAAGAGTTTGCCAGCGCGCGGGCGCTCCTATTTCCGCCTGAAAAGTCACCTGATGCAATGAGGGTGAAATGAGCGGGCCGGTTTCCCGGCTCCCGATCGCGGGTGCCTGCATTTCAGCAGGCCAGACTGCGGCTGGTCCGTCGGTTTGCCCGCGCCGGCTCTTTCCGCATAGGTGTCTATCCACGCCGCCGCTCGTCTGCATTATAGCCTTGCTCGCCGCCTGCGGTACAACCGCGCTCAAGCCCGAGCCTAAGCTGGTGTCTAGCGTTACGTCGCTACCACCGGTACAGGTTCCGATCCCAGTTAGGTGCGTGAAGGAAGTCCCGCCCATGCCGTCATCGACAGTTGACCCGAACGCGCCGGTTCTCGCCCGATACTATCAAATGCGGGCGCTGCTCGCAGAGCAAGACGAGGCGTTGATTCGACACCATGCCGCGTTGCTGGCTTGTGCCGCAGAGGAGCCGAAGCCGTGAGCGATCGTAGATACAGACCGCCAAATCGTTGGGGCTGCAAGCCGACCGGGGACGTGTGCGTTCAGCACGATATTCCGCTCGAATGCCGTCACGGATGCAAACACGCCGAGTATCACGAGTGCGCGGACTTGTTGCGGCAGATCAACGAGGAAGTGGCGAAATTGAAGCTAAACGCGCCATGACCTTCTTTGCCTTCCTCATCGGCGGCGCAATCGGCTTCGGGCTCGGTTACTACACCGGCACGCATCCCGGCTGGACTGCGCCAATCGTGGCATGGATCAAGTCGCAACCGTGGAAAAAGAAAGGACCGTGATGGACGCTCTACTCGCCTTCCTGCCGCAAATCAATTACTGGGTCATCGCGCTTGCCGTTTCCGTTGCTCTCAATATCTGGCAGGCTCTCTACCATACCGGCGTTGCCTCGGGTCTGGAGGCCCAGCTCGGGCACGTCTTCGAGCACGGCCACGCGCCGGAAGGGAAGGCCATCGTGCCGGCCGCGAGTGTGACCGCGGCTCCAGCGCCACCGAACCCAACAACCACCGACCCCCAAGGATACCTGTGATGCAGATCACCCTAACGCCTGACCAAGTCCTGTCGATCATTCGCCAAGCCGCCGAAGCAACTGGGGCGCCGCCTACAGCACCGCCAGCGACACCTCCGGCGCGCGTGGTCACCTTCACCCGCGTCGAGGGACGACGCCTTGACGACGTGATGCCGGCTGGAACGCCGGGCACGATCACGCTGCCGGTCACTGGGCACGTCCTGTCGGTCCCGCAAGCGTCGATCGGGGAATTGCTGCTCGGCTACGCGATCCGCGTTTCCAAGCAAGCCGGCGTCGAGCTCCAGACCGCGATCAATATGAACGGGGCCTTGGCGCTATTCCAGTCAGCGCTCAAGAGCTCCGGCCCGACGCCTGACTCCTGGCCGGCGATGGCTGACGAGTTCTACAACCGCGAGGCCTATAACCCGGTCAGCGACGCCGACAAAGCCGCGCAGGCGAAGCAATGGGCAGATGCTCAAAAGCTGATGCAGCAGCAGCCACCGCCGGCATCTACTACGCCGGCCGTTCCGCAGACTGGGCCTGCTATCGAGGAAGGCAGCGGGAATGCGCCTTAGCGCGCTGCTGTTCCTGTTCGCGGCGCAAGTCTCGGCCGAGACGCTGACCTTCCAGAACGTGCTGACTATCGTTCCGTGCCCAGGCTACACGCTGACGCACTACGCGGACGGGATCCTGCAATACAAGTGTCCGGCCGGGTTCAAGATCAACTGGCCATGCGCGCATCCAATCATCACCACGTCGGCGGGGAATCATGGTGTGACTTGCTAAGGTGGTGATCGACGGGTATCGCTAATCCAGCGGTACAGGCGTACATACCAGGGCTCCAGATCGCGCAGGAGTAATTCAATTACCCAAGTCGGGACGCGCGGCTCGCTAGTAGCCACCAAGTTTCTTAATTAGGGCTCGTGTAGTGGCAAGTTTTGCCACATGGGCGAGAACCGCTGGATCGTTCAACTCATCGGTCGCAGCTTTCAAACGTCGAAGGTCGCCTTCCCGTGCCTGCTCGCAGTGCGACTTTCCGGTTACAAAATCTCTGCCGAAGCCTATTGATTGTGGCTTGCCGTTCCAAGTCCAGCGGATTACCGCCCAATCGAGGAAGCGGACCCCCAGATCGCCCCATTTGTGCTGATGGGCCTGCGCGGTGAAAGTCCGCGAAGACATGGTGATGCATAATGTACCAACGCGAAACCATGCCTCGCAGAAGAAATCGAAGGCGATCAGGATACGGAGCCAGTAGCTCATTTTGGCGGCTCCGGTAACTTCATCAGGCTAACGCCGAGCGCTGCGACCGGTTGTTTTGCGCGTTCAAGCATGGCACTCGCTGCGGCTTGTGTAGTCTCGGCACCGGCTTTGAAAGCCAAGGCGTACAACTGATCGTATTCGATCGCGTCCAATACCGTCATCGGCCATATTCTCGCTTCTCTGCTCATTTCGGCGGCTCCTGAGGCTCATCCAACTCTTCTGGATCGGTGCCATTCAGCATATAGGTTCGCAACCTATCTTCTACTATTCTCGAAGACTCCTCCCACTGTGAGTTGGTCACGCCCATCGAGTAGATTAGCCGCCGTACTGTCTTTCTCATATGGTCTATTTCAGCAACCGAGTATTTGCGATCGCTCATTTCGGCGGCTCCGGTAGTAGGGCGCCGATCGCGGCTTCTGCTAAATAGGCCCGCGCTTGATTATGCTCGCTGGGCTTGCGCCCCTTGGGTACGCCAGCCATCGCGCTCATGTGCGCCGCCTTCGCTGCCGCTTCCACTCCAGCCTTAAAGCCTGCGGCGTACTCGCGGCGCTCTAGCTCAACCCGGCTCATATCGTATTCATCTTGCTCCGTCATATTCGCCTCATTGTAGGGCAGCGCCCGTGTGTGGCTCGGTTTTAGCTAGGCGCTCGAACGTCGAAATATCGCCGCCGATCAATGCCAGTTGAGCCTTGCGAGACATGCCCTTAACTATCGTCGCAAACAACACGACGTGCCCCGGATTGTTCTCGGCAAGATACGCGACTACTGCTGCCAATTCCTTCGTTAAATCTCGCCCATCGTCTTTCATATTCGCCTCACTTTCGCCTCATTGTAAGGTGAGCGGGCCAATGTATTCGGCAAATTCCCACTGGCTAGGAACTGATTACCGCCCGCTTGGGCCGTCTGCCTTATTTTTGTCGCCGCCGCTCATTGATCTGCTTCATACGGGCGGATTGCCTCCCGAATGTCGTAAATTAGCTGATCGCGCTCTCTCCTAGCCATCTTGCGACCGTTGATGAACGCACTAAATCCAACCCCGGCCCTTACCAAGAGGCTGACAAGTTTCCTGTTTTCTGCCCAAAGCTCATCAAGAGCCTCCTCCGGGTTTTGTATCATTGATCTGTACTCTCCATCCCATTCCCACTGGCTGACGACTCACGAAACAAAATTGGCCCCGATCCGTAGGTTCTCTGCCCTAGTAACAACGCGAAGATTGCTTTGGATGTGAAGCCCGCACACAAGCCGCCTGCGCTTCCCGTCCATATATCCGTACCCGCGTAGCGGGATGTCATGATGAACGTGGTGTAAAACACCCGTGGTTTTAGTCATCGAGTTAGATAGGACGTAAATGGCGACGATGGCTTTCTTGTCTGCCCATCTAGGCGTAGCGTGCAGTCTGGCAGCGCGCCTGGATGCAGCGTGGGATGCCGCTTTGTCTTTATTGCCAGCACGCCACACGCGGTGGCGCGCCATCATTTTACCTCTGTTGTTAACGCGCCACGCTTTCTGGCGTGCTTGCTCCTTTTCCCTAACGTCTGGCCTAGCCGCCCAGGCTCTTTCGGCCGCATTTTTTCGCTGCCGACGTTGTTCATCGTTTAACCATGGCATACGCACCCATCGCGCGCCCATCGCCGTGATGGGGCATTCTGGTGTTTCAACGGGACTTTCAACGGTTATTTGAGGGTACGCCAGCATATTTGTAAACCGTTGGTCGTGGGTTCGATTCCTACTGCCGGCACCGGGTTTTCATAGGGAAATGGTCAAGTGACAGGAGCGGCGCTGATGCCCGGGAGCGGACAGCCGATCCCATCAGGATTACCGGCCGATTCGGGCCATTCCCTTGCGTGTCTGCCGGTCATCAATATGGCTGTATCGCATCGTGGTTATGATCGTGGTATGCCCGAGCAGCTTCATCAGGCCCGGTAGATCACCGGGGTTGGCCTTGAGGTAGAGACTCGAGAAAGTGTGACGGAGGTCGTGCCAGTGGACGTGCTCAAGGTTGGCCTTCTTCCTAGCTTCCCAGAACCATCCGATAAGCCGCCGATAGGAGCAGCCCAAGGGCAATGCCGATAAGTAGGGCCGCAATAGGGGCACGACTGGGACGCTCCGGGGCCGGCCGGTCTTTGTCTTCGCAACGACTAGCGAACCCTTTTGCAAAGAGGCTGGCGTGAGGGCCAGTAACTCCGAAGCGCGTAGCCCGGTATAGGCCGCAATCATAATCGCGGCTCCAACGAGAGTCGATGGGGATGATTTGACTAGCAACCGAATCTGCCCCGCCGTCAGATAAACCTGCCTCGCGTTCTCCTCCCGCAGCCTCGGCACCCTGCCGCTCAGGTTGTCCGACACTAGACCCTGTTTCCAACTCCACCGGACCGCCGCTCGCAGCACGTCGAGTCGCCGGTTGATCGTCGCCGCAGACAGATGTCCATGTTCCGTGTCCTTGGTTCCCGTCCCCTTGGCTCCGGTCCCATCGCCACATTTGTCCAAACCTGTCCGTGGCGATGTAGACATTGCAGACGCCCATCGGGAGATCGATGCTTGGGCTGCCTCCCCCACCTGCCGGATCGTCTTTCCCTCCACGAACGGCCGCAGATGCACGGCGTTTAGGCGTGGATTTCGCTTGTCCTTCCTTCCCGCTTCGGTGGCGTTTAACCATAGCTGAATTGCCGCCGCTAACGACGGCTCGTCCTTTCGACCAAGTGAATCACGCTCCCAGAGTTCTCGCCGGATTTTAGCTTCGAGGGCTTGGGCATCTGCTTTCGTGGCCCAGGGCGGCAGGCGGCGAAATACTCTAACTCCGCCGGTCTGTAGCTCGACGACATAGCGGGCACCTGCTTTGCGGACTGCCACCCATGCTCCTGATAGCGCTCTAACGCCGCCAAAGGCACTACGACGCGCCTCGGTGAGACGCGAATGATAGGTAGGACCCCGGAAGCGGTCAATCTTCGCACAGAGCGAACCGATAGGCGTAACCGTTCAGCTACCTCGGGAAGAGTCAAAAGCATTGGTTTGCTACCCCTCACCGGAGCGCGGTAGAGCGTCAGCTTCTAACTCTAATTTCAATTGTAATTTCCTGTTGTGCATTGCCGCAGCGGCACAACTCAGGCAACGATCTTCTGCTGTCAAATCAGCGCCGTGTTCCTGACAACCCAGCCACCAGTCGAACGGGCCGACTCGATTGTTTCGTTTCCACGCTGGGTCATCGGTCATTGCTCTTACCGTTTCTGTTCGGCAGCAAGCCATTTTTTACCTTCTTCACCTAGCGACTGCGCACGAAGGTCCTCGGGCGACGCTGTACCGTCATACCAAATACAAAAGCATACGTCGCAGACTGGATGCTCCTTGCTCATCAATAAACGATAGCCCGCGTCCGGTCGGTCGCACCATGCGCAAGTTAAGCCGCTGCCTTTCATTTCCCCTTCTCCGTAGCGTCGTGGGCAAGGGCGGTGGCGGATTGTTCATGCGCGCGGCGTCGCTCGCGATCAAATTCGCCATAGTCCCTTGTATCGGCTGCGGGGGCGGCAAGCGTATGGGCCGCGTCAAGATCATGCAGAAAGCGCAGGCAATCGCTGTTTACCGCTTGCTCCACCACACCACTTGCGCCATTCGTGCGGTACACGATGGAAGTCATAAGTCGTTTTGCACGATCAAGGAATTGCGAATCCCGCCCTGTATCGGCTGGCGCAGCGAGAACTTCACGACAGCGAGTGAGCACGCTATACACGGCGAATTCATTCAATTGACTCAGCGCGGTATTGGTATCAGCCATTCGCAGCCACTTGTCTAGCTCCCGCAACAGCTCCGCTCGGGTGGTCATGGCGTCATGCGCTTTGCTCATGACCTGCTAGCCGCTACACATAAGCTAGAGATAACCAAGCCGATAAAGCCGCCAGCTAGGAAGGCCCAGAGAATCCACCAGATAGAGACGGTCACTTTGTCACCTTTAGCCAGCCGCGCCGGAAGTATTCCAACAGCGTCCGCTCGTGTGCAATCTGCCAGAGTTCTGTCCGTTCCTCGCGGCTCAAATGTTTGCCTTGGTCTAGTTTGGCGTGGCAATCGTGCTTGATCGCGGCGTGAAACAAGTCGTGCGCTTTGATGCTCATACCTTTGCCGTGCCGCGACTGATTGGAGTGTGCCGGCTCACAGCCGTCCGGCGCAGGCTCTAAGCAGCACATACAAACGTCAATGCGATGTGCGAGATCGAGCAATGGACGCGAGCGATAGTTCATGCTGGTAGCTCATGTAGAAACACGTCGCGCTCGGCAAGATCAGCTTCGACCTTGCCGTAGTATTCCGAGAAGGCGGCGACATCGAGATCAGCCGTCGATTTCGGAATCACCAGCGTCCGACCGTTGGGAAGCACCATGTCATCGCATCCGATGTATTTCGATTTGTAGTAAAAATGGTATTGCTCCGCGCTGTAAGTCTGACCGCCTGGCTTTAGCTTCTCCGCGGCAAGGTGCAGCAATACCCAATACAAAGCATTCTGCGGATTGCTCCTGCGATTCCTGCGTCCGCATGTTGGGCATCGGTCTTTGTGTTTGTTATGCAGCACGCTTCTTCAGTCCCTTGTCGATCTCGTAAGCAGCCCTTAAGTGCAGGAACATTTCCGCCGCTTCGTCTAGGTTCGGGTAGTAGTGGTGGGCGGAGT